>ULQM01041123.1_pt1 | contig 11100 bp, 8 predicted proteins | sample 1954451 | NCBI WGS metagenome assembly ULQM01 (sample SAMEA4835655, study PRJEB28245) | human gut metagenome | biome: gut microbiome; material: fecal sample | place: Denmark | collected 2008 | reverse complement strand
GGATGCACTGCATCCGCCGCCAGATAGCCATATGCAACGCCAGCCGTCTGGTCATACACGCAGACGGAAATCCGTTCATTCAGCTGACCCTTCTGCGGACGATGCGTCACATACACTACGCCAGTTACCCGGCCAACCAGCTCATCGCCCGTCGGATTCACGTACAGCTGTGCGCTGCTGAACGTCGCGGCAAAGCCGGAGTCAAAGAACTCGTTATCCAGCACGGAGCGGCTGTAATCTACGGCTGCTTCGTCCACGATTTCGGGCGCTTCCGTTACCTCGGGAACATCCGTCGTTTCGGGGATTTCCGTCGTTTCGGGGATTTCCGTTGTTTCAGGAACATCCGTCGCTTCGGGGATTTCCGTTGCTTCGGGAACATCCGTCGCTTCGGGAACATCCGTCGCTCCGGGAACATCCGTCGCTTCGGGCGCTTCCGTTGCTTCGGGAACATCCGTCACTTCGGGGATTTCCGTTGCTTCGGGAACATCCGTCGCTTCCGGTGCTTCCGTCGGCACGACCTCAACCGTTTCCGTCGGCGGAGTTTCCGGCTCTTCTGCAGCCGCCGTCAGCACTGTTCCCATACTGCCCGTCACCATGAATACAGCCAGCAGGAAAGACAATGCCTTTCGCATCCACTTTTTGTCCTTCATCGTCCTCACTCCTTGTTCTGTGCAATCTTCCGGCACGACGTATGGTTGTGCCAATGGCAAGCGATTGCTGCTTTCCACCTTTCTTTTCGCGGCGAGCCGCAGTGCTCCCGGTGGATATAGCAATCTCTTTCCCAATTCCAGCTATATTGTAACAAATTACAAGTCGGCTGTCAATACTTACCGCGCAGAAAGCCGCATTTTATACGAAAATCAAGGCACTTTCTCTGCATCTGTCTCGCGGAACTGATTTTTCCATTGCCGAATTGCCGTGGTCGGCAAATCAATTTGCGTCTCCCATGCGGAACAGATGCGCTCCTCCAGCACATCCAAATTCCCGCCGCGGGGCAGGACGGGCAGATTCGTGTCCTTCGCGATTTCACTTGCGCGGTTGTCTACCGCCAGAATCAGGCTTCGGCAGCCCATGTTCATTGCGTGGATGCCGCCGTGCAGCCGCGTGCCAACGTAGTCAATCCCGCCTGATGCCAAAAGCGCTGTGTAATCTCGCAGATTCGGCTGAATCAGGTGCAAATTCTGCGTCACGCGCGCATCCATCTGGCGCAGGCAGGCGTAGTCCTCAACGGCTTGCAGCCACACATACACCTCGCGATAGTGCTTTTGCAGCATGGTCAGCATCTGCGCATCCTGCTCCGGGCTGCTGCGGTAGTCCGTCAGCGTTGTCACGACGCGCTCCGCCTTGTGCGTCGGAATCTGCGCGCATTTGTCGGCTGTCAGCCCCCACATTGTCGGACACGCCGTATTCAGCACGTTCGTGATGCCCAGCTTCAGCAGGCGCTGGCGCGTGTATTCGTCGCGCACCGCGTGCAGGTACTGCCCATCCAGCAGCGTTTTTAGAATCCGCTTCGTGTATCCTGTCGGCTCGTCCTGGTATTGATACCACCCCGCGCCCAGCAAAATGACATGCGTGCGCTGAAATTTCTCACGAATCAGGCGGAAATTCAGCAGCTCCCGCTTGTGCAAATCGCCGCAGCGCATCATCACCGCGTCCCGCAGGCGGATATTCCACATCCTTTGGCGGCGCATGTCCGAGGAAAGCAGGTTTGTCCCGCAGACAAATGCGAAATCCGCACTGCCGACGTGCTTCATCGACACTTTCGACAGCCTGTCCCGAACCGGCACGGCGACGGACAGCTGCACAGGAAAGCAGTCGTGCAGCACATGCTCGCAGGCGTTGCGGATGATGAAATCTCCCTGATTCGCTGTTGAGATGGTAGGGTCAAAACGCACAATTTTGCGGCAGTGCTGCATTTCCTGATCGATCATGCCTTCTTCCTCCATTTGCGCAAGAAACTCCGCCCTTTTTCAAGCATCCAGCGATATTCTGCCGTCCGCCCCAGCGCCAGCGTGTACAGGAGCGCCGTCACCGCCGCGCAGGTGATGCCCTTGATGATAATCCACATCAGCGTATGCCCCATCCGCGCGCACAGCAGCAGCGACAGCGCCATCACCGCGCCGTTGAGCAGCAGCAAGCCTCCCTGCGCCTTGAAATACGCGGCAGCGCTGCGCCCGAAGGTGCGATGGAACAGCACTTTCGGCTCATACCAGAAGATGGTGCAGAGCCGCGCCAGCCCTGTTGCGCCGATGATGCCCGCCACGCCGAAGAAGTGCCCCAGTAGGATGGATAGCAGGATGTTGACCAGCGCCGTCATAAACATAACATACTTCATTTGCCGAAAAAGCCCCAGCGTTTCGCGGTACATCCACACGGGCGCGACGATGGTGCTCAGGTAGAATGTGAACAGCACCGCTGCTACCGTCCCTGTGTCCATCAGGTATTCTTCGCCCACCCAGATGGGGATGAAATCCTGCACAATCGCGCCGTACGCGGCGACGCAGAAGCCCGTAATCGCCCCGAAGAGGACAATCAGGTTGCGGAACATGGCGTACGACTTTTCCGAATCCTTTTCGGCATTCAGATTTCCCAAGCTGGCGGAAATGCCGGTAATCACGATGGAGACGAATGTCGTCACATACGTCGTCAGCGACGCGTAGTTGGAGTAGTAGCCGACGAACACCGTGCCCAGCATGACGGAAATCAGGATGTTGTCCGTGTTGTTGATAAGAATCGTTGCCAGCTTGTAGAGAAACATGGAGCGGATGTTGTCGTTCAGTTCCTGCTTGCGGTGCATCGGCGCACATTTCTGCTTTTTCCGCAGGAAGGGGTACATCTTGTCCGCCAAATGGCTCAGCACTGCGTTCTGCAGGAGGGTGCAGGCAATCTGAATCAGCAAATAGCCAAGATAGCTGCCCCAAATCAGCAGGCATGCGATCTGCGCCGCATACTGCACCACCAGCGCCGCGGCGGAAACCATGTTCTGCAAATATGCCTTCTGGTCGGCCTGAATCAGCGTCGTTTTGTAGATGACCAGATAGGATGCCACGGAGTTCGCCAGGTACAGCACATAGTAGACGATTAGCCGTGCCATCGCCAGTTCGCTGCTGATGATGAGCGGCAGGAAGGGGATTACCGCCGCGCCCAGCAGCGCTACCGCCAGCGCAATCAGGCGGTAAATGCGACGATAATAGCCCAGCAGGTGCTGGATTTCGCCCGTGTCGCCCCGGTGCAGCGGTGCGTACAAGCTGTACACCAGCACGTTGCCCACGCCCAGCTCCGCCAGTGACAGCATGGCCAGAATGTTGCTGTACAGCCCGTTGACACCCGTATAATCCGCGCCCAGCCGGCGCACAAACACCGTTCGCACGGCAAAAGCCAGCAGCAGCGTAACCACCTGCCGTACTGCGCCTACACCGATGTTGCGTGCTGTGTTTTCGCTCCTTGATGCTGTGTTCATGATTCCTCTCCGCCTGTTTCGCCTGTCTGCTCCTGCGCCGCGTCCTCCGGCTGCGGGTTAAACGTCAGGCGCAGTTTTTCCGGCGGCACAGTGCATCGCCACCTGCGCTTCTTCTGGCTGCGCGCATTTGCCTGCTGATCAGGCGTGTCCTCCGCGTCCGGCTGCCACTTGCCCAGCAGCCCCAGAAACAGTATGTTCAGGAAAACGCCCTCCGTGTTGATGCACAGGAAATACAGCAGGAAAACGCCCAGCACATACAGCAGCCGCGCCTTGGCAAATTTGGTGCGGATACCGCGGTACGTCAGCCACAGCCAAACTGCCGGGAGAATCAACCCTGTATCCATGACGAAGGCGGCAAAGCCGTTGGAAATGTTCTGCACCCTGTGTTCCAGCAGGATTTCCGCCTTCCGCTCTGAGAAAATGCCCTGCCCCGCAATGGGGGATTCCAGCCCGATTTCAAAGCCGCTGAAGGTGTCGTTCCACCGCGTGTAGAACGAACCGCCGGAATTTCGTCCGACAATCTTGCGTTCCACCACGCCCGTGACAGACTCGATGACAAACAGCAGTACCAGTCCAACGAACGCCGCCATCTTGATGCTGCGCGCCATTTTCCCGCCCTTTTTGCGAAATGCCACCGTCAGCAGCACAACGCCCAGACAAATAAAGCCTGTTGTGGACAGCGTGCTGAGGATGGTGACGATCAGCAGCGCAATTGCCCAGCAGTATTTCTTCTTGCTCATGCCCATGCGCGTTTCGTCGCTCATCAGGAACAGCAGCGCGAAGTTCAGGAAAATCTGGTGGCTGCCCGGCTCGTTGAACATACCCGCATTGCGGTGGAAAACCGGGATGTTCAGCCAGCCTAAGGTAAAATAAGGCGTCAGATAAAATCCGTTGACGCTGGAAACTTCGTAGTGCAGCAGCGGCAGCGGCAGCGACAGCAAATCGCCGATGACGAAGGAAATCAGGCTGATGGCCGCCTCTGCCAGCATGATTTTGGTATACAGCCGCATATACGTCCGATACCCGATGCAGCTTTGCAGAACCAGCACATAGCCGATGTTGCACAGCCAAATGACAATATCGTTGATGTGGATGCCGTTCTGCGGGTTGACAAAGCTCGTCAGCAGCAGCGCCGCCGTCAGCAGCAGCGTCAGGCGTATGTTCTGAGCGCTGATTTTCGGATGATGCGCCCGCGTCAGCAGCAGAATCGACGCAATCAGCATGGCTGCCATCAGCGGCATCCGCAGCACCTGAAAATACAGCGAGCCCATGCCCAGCACGCCAATCAGCACGCAGAGTGCATCCACATGGTTCTTTGTGATTCGGAATTTCATCGTGCAATCTCCGTATAAATCTGATGCAGTATCTCCAGATTCTTCTGCGCATCATGCGTTTTTCCAGCGTGTTCTCGCCCGGCGCGCGCCATCTGCGCCGCTTTTTCCGGATGCGCGAACATCTCGCAGATATCATATGCCAGCAAATGCGGGTCGTCTGCCGGATAAATCAGCCCTTCCACGCCGTGCGTCATCAGGCAGCGCACGCCGCCGACATCCGACGCAATGCACGGCACGCCAAGCAGCATCGCCTCGCCCAGCGAATTGGGGGAGTTTTCAATGCTCGACGGCAGCACAAACACCTGACTTTTTAAATACCGCTCCTTCATTTGCTGTGCATTCAGGCTTCCGGTAAAAACAACATGGTCGTAGAGGTCGTTTTCGCGCAGCAGACGGTGGATGTACCGTTCATAGGCATTGCGCGCAAGCGGCGGAATGCGCCCATAGTCCTTGCGCCCCACATAGAGCTTGACATCGGGATAGCGCTTGCGGACAATCGCCAGCGCCTGCAATAGCAGATGCAGGCCCTTGAGCGGCACATGCGCCTGACTGCAGAAGAGACTGTGTGGCTCGCAGTTGTCCAGCGACCATTCGCCGGTGTAGAACTCGTCGCGCAGCGTTTCGTTGTTGAAATGATAGGCCGCCTGCGGGGCAAGCTCCGCCATGCAGGCAGCATCCCAGTCGGTGCGCCCGATAACGTGCCGCACCCTGCGCAGGGCTTCCTGCTCATACTGCCCGACGCGGCGGTAGATTGCTTCCTGCCGGACGATATTGCCCTTCACCAAGTCCTTCAGCGTGTGCCCGTGGCAGACGTGTTCCGGCAGATAAGCGCGATAATGCTCCGCGTATATGGACAGAAGCCCCTGAATGGAAATTACAATCCGCTCGCGCATCCCCAGGTGTTCCGCCGCGTCAACCATGGCCAGCGTGTGCTGATTTTCCGTGCCCCAGAGGTGAATGACATCCGGCTGCTCTTTGCGCAGAATATCCTCCAGCTGCCGGGTGTAGGCTTCGCCGCACCGCTGCGTAGGGCGTGTGGGGTTGACAAGCCCGTAATAGCGGTAGCCGTCCACTTCGCCCGTCAGCGCTTTTGGCGCGTCAAACACATACGTCAGCGCCACATCCGGCAGCTGCGTCAGCCGCCGCGACAGCCCGACCAGCCAGCCCACGATATACACCGGGGGAAGCGATTCTTTTTCCGCAATGGCAGGGAGGATAATATTCCCCATCCACATGACCTTCACGCTTCAACCCCTCCTTTCACTTTGCGCTGTGCGGCATGGTTATTCCACCGCGCCCCGCGTCAGAAAATCCCGCAGCTTTTCCCGCTCCTGCGCCTGCGATTGGCAGTAGCGCGCAATGTTGCGCACATAGCGGTCATGCACGGCTTCATCCAGCAGCTTTCCAGGCGCAAAATCCGCCATGCGGGATACCGTTTTGCCCAATTCGTTTGCTTCCACCATTTGCAGTGTTCCGCAGCGGCTGCCCACAATCGGCACGCCCCGGAAGAGAATATCGAATACAACGCCGCTGCTGTGCAGGGAGTAATTCTCCGAATAGTTTAGGATGCAGTAACGGCATTGGCGAATCGCCTCGTCATACGCCGCTTCGGACAGGTATTCCAGCCGCAGCTCGATGTTCTTCGCCCCCGCGCAGACTGCCCGCAGCTCCGCCTCCAGCGGCGCTTCCTGCACCCGACCCGCAATCAGCACCCGATACGGCGTGTTCCGCAGCTGCTTTGCCGCCTCAACAACGCCCTTGTCCGACGTAATCAGCCCGACCATGCCGAAATCATAGCGCTTCTGCGCATACGGCACAGGCGGCTGCATCGTTCCTGTGCTGATGTAATCGGATACGACGCACATCGGCCGCCCATACGCCGCGCCAATGGCTGCATTGGGGCAGATAACGCCGCTGATTTTCCGCCTGCACAGCGCATACAGCCCCCGTTTCAGCACCGAATTGACGCCGTCGGCGCTGTACTGGATGGCGTAGACCCGCGTTTCTTTCTTCTTGAACAGTGCAAGCCCCAGATACGCTGTTGCGACGGCACTGCACTGGAGGACAATCACGTCATCCTGCGCTTCCCGCAGCAGCGCGCGCACGTTCTGGAACACGGCGCGTTTGTTGCGCACCGCCGAACTGCCCACGATGTAATCATGCGGCAGACGAATCAGCTTGTCCCCGAAGCGGTCGCCGTACACCGGCCCGCCCGCAATGCGCACATCCATTTCCGCGCCGAACAGGTCAAGATAATTCTGCGCGACGGTGAAATAATGCCCAGCGGCAATGCCGTCCGTGCTGGTGCTCCGTACATCTGCCACAATCAGCCGCATGATGGTTCGTTCCTTTCGCCGCTTTTCTGCATCGCCTTGCTGTAAATCGCCATCAGCTGACGATAATTTGCTTCCGCCGTGAAATTCTCCTGATACGTTTTCAGCGCGCCTTCGCTGACGGATTCCGCGTGCTGCAGCCGATTGAGCGTCTGCGCCAGCTGCTCCGCCGAGTCCGCCGGAAACTTGAAGCCCGTCACGCCGTCCGAAATCAGGGAACCCGCGTTGCCTAAATCCGAGCAAATCACCGGCGTGGCGGCGCTGAAGGCTTCCACAATCGTCATCGGGAAGCCTTCATACCACTGCGTTGGCAGAATTAGCGCCTTGGACTGCCCCATCAGCGCCCGTGCCGCCGAATTTGGCACAAAGCCGCGCAGCTCCACCTGCTTCAGCTTTTCCCGCGTCAGATATTCGCGGCACCATGCTTCCTCCGGCCCTGTACCGCAGATGATCAGCTTCATGCCCCCGCCTGAACGCTCGTGGCGCGCCCACGCTTCCAGCAGCAGCCGAATGCCCTTGAGCGCATCCAGCCGACCGATGTACACCACCTGATTTTCGCGCGCCGCATATGGCACAATCGTCTCCGGCGGTTCCACAAAGTTCGGCTTTACGGACACGTTTTCCGGCGGAATCTGCTTAAGCGCCAGCAGCTTCTGACGGTTGAAGTCCGTCAGGGTGATGTAATGCAGGCGGTTGTACGTTTTGAGGGCACGGTGCAAACGTGTGCTGAGCACGCAGAGCACCGTCTGCAGGCGGCTGCCGCGGTAGCAGCGGTGCTTCACCGCGCAGTGCAGCCCCTTTTTCGTGCAGTCCTCGCAGATATGGCCGTCGCGGTAGAAAAGCGCGTTCGGGCAGAGCAGACGGAAGTTGTGCACCGTCTGCACCACGGGAACGCCCTCGCGCAATGCCGCGTAATACACTGCCGGGCCAATCAGCGGCAGCGTGTTGTGCACATGCACCAGCGAAATCCGGTTTTCGCGGATGCTCCGCCGAACCTCGCGGTATGTACGGATGCTGAAAAACATCCCCAGCGCACTGCGGATTTTCTCCAGCGCTCCCATGCGCGAAATCTCCTCGTTCCGCCGCGCATACAGCGCCGCAGCGTGACCGTGCGTTTCCAGCAGGTGCTTCTCGTTCGCCACAACGACATCCTCGCCGCCGGGAACCTGATAATAGTCGTGTACCAGCAGTACAGCGGGCTGTTTTGTCGCTTGCTGCATTTACTTTCTCCTGATGGTCGCGTTCCAGATGAATTTCAGATTCGTGCTCCAGTAGCGCTGGAATAGCCGCTTCGGGTCTTGCATCAGGCGATAGAGCCATTCCAGGCTGTGCTTCTGCATCCATAACGGGGCGCGCCTCACGTTGCCCGAAAAGAAATCAAAGCCCGCGCCGACGCCAATCATCAGCCCATGCACACGCCCTTGGTGCGCCGCCATCCAGCGCTCCTGCTTCGGCGCTCCCAGCCCGACCCACACAAAATCCGGCTGCGCCTGATTGATGCGCGCCACGGCAAGCGCATCTTCCTCCGGTGTCAGTTCGCGGAAGGGCGGCACGTCTGTGCCCGCAATTATCAGCCCCGGATACTCCTGCTGCAGGCGCACAATCATTTTCTCCTGCACTTCCTGCGTGCTGCCGTAGAAATAATGCCGCCAGCCGTGTGCCGTGGACTGCCGAAAGACCTCCATCATCAGGTCAGGCCCGGTTGTCCGCTGAATCTGCGGATACCCGCGCCGCCGCGCCTCCTGCGCCAGCGGATTGCCATCCGGAATCGCCATCAAACCGCCGTTCTGCACGGCACGGTAGTCCGCATCCTCGTAACTGACGACGGTTGTATGTACATTCGATACGCAGATGTAATCTCCCTGCAATTGATGAATATTCTGCGCCAAATATTTCAGCAGCCAATTCATGTTGATGACAGCAATATTGACCCCTAAAATCGGACAGACCGGAATTTCACGCTTGTCCACTTTGCGGCAGTATTGCGCTGCTCCTTCGTGCGCCGTGGCAAACACCCCTTTCCCCGCTTCCCCAGCAAGAAACCTTGATACTATTTCCAGATTCACCTGCGCCATCTGCTTGCGCCTTTTCCCTTCTGGCGTCCGCTCATTCCACTTAGCGTAGCGCTGCTACGCTGCGTTCCATTCACGTTAGCCAGAATGAAAAATTCGCCGCGCATCTTGGCGCATTCTTATCTGGAAATAGTATGAATCATAAATTACCATTTTCATTATAACGCAAACATCAGTAATTTGCAAGCATTTCCATTTCAGACGATGAAGAAATTTCCTTTTTTTCTGCGGATGAATTGCCGCCCCGTATTCGTTCTTTCATTAGCATACCAATGCGAAAGGAGTATATTTTATGAAGAACTGTATTTCCCGTTTCTGCCTGCTTGCCTTGCTTCTCCTGATGACCATCGCCCCTGTCCGCGCGGAAATTATCGGGCAGACGACGGAGAACGAGTACATCCACCGCCTGATTGCGGACAACGGGCAGGAACTCTGCTTCGTGTCCGGCGAGAAAGACCCGTACCTTTCCTATGCGGATGTCAACTTCGACGGCATCAACGATGCGGTGATACTGACACAGCGCGGCGCGAGCAATTTCGTCTACCAGTTTTTCATTTTTGATGGCGAACAGTATGTTCTCTGTCCGCTGACGTTCACGAATTACGACCTTGATGCAGAACGCAAAATTGTAAGGAGTTCTGTGAACGGCGGCTTGGCGGGCGGCATTCACAGAGAAACGCTGTACCGTTTTGAGGGGACGGAGGCGGTGCTGCTGCGCTGGGCGGTCGGCGAGGAGAAAGAGGACTGGACGTTCGACGCGGATGGTTATACCGTCCGGCACTACAATGATGTGCTGACCCTGCAGGTCTGGGAGCATGATCCGGATATGGACGGCATCCTGATTTTTGAGCAGGATGTATCTACTGAAGATGAAAATGCGCTGAGGGAAGCGTTTCAAGCGGAAAATGACGCGCTCTGGTCGGGCATCCGCTAAGGCACCACCGCACAATTCGGCGGCGCGTCTGGCGATGTCTTTTCCGCCATCTGCGGCATGCAAATTCCTCGATTTACCGCCAGTAAATCTTCGAAATTTGCATTTGTATCTGACGAAAAATCCATTCGCCAGCCGATCACCTCATTTGTGCGGTGTTACCTTAAAAAAGTTAGTCACATCGAACGAAACCGCTTGACAATCCGCCGCGCTGGTGCTATCATTCAGATACCCCGATGGGGTATATTGCATTCATCGAAAGGATGAGGGCTGATGACAAAAACGACGCTGAAAATTGACGGCATGATGTGCGGCATGTGCGAGAGCCATGTCAACGACGCAATCCGCAAGGCATTCCCAGCGGTTAAGAAGGTGACCTCCTCCCACGGCAAGGGTGAAACGGTGGTCATTTCCGAAAATCCGCTGGACGAAGCGCAGGTGAAAGCTGCGATTGCCGCGACGGGCTATGATTTCAAGGGCATGTCAAGCGAGCCGTATCAGAAGAAGCGTTTCCTTTTCTTCTGATGGCTTCTTTCGCACAACAAAAAGCAGGGCTGTCTCCGGCGTGGAGGTAGTCCTGCTTTTTGTGTCCTGTGTTAGTTGATTTTTGTTGTGCAGAGGGTTTCGCCTCTGCGGAGGCGACAAGAAAGCATGAAAACAGATGAAGTCTGCGGTCGCCCCTTGCCCCCCTTCGCTATTTCCCCCACTTGATATGCTTCATGTGCTTCATCACCAGCGTGGCGCTCACGCCGGTCAGCGCGCCGAAGAGAATGCCGCTGAGCATCAGGACAGCCATGTAGTACGCCAATTGCGACGTGTGGAGGATAATCATCGCCATCACGATTTGCCCGACGTTGTGCATCACGCCGCCGACAATGCTGACCGTGACCGGGTGCATCCACTTCATGCGCGAAAGAAGGCACATGCTTGCCAGCGACAGCACACCGCCTGCCAGTGCGTACGGCAGCGC
>ULQM01053270.1_pt1 | contig 11115 bp, 5 predicted proteins | sample 1954451 | NCBI WGS metagenome assembly ULQM01 (sample SAMEA4835655, study PRJEB28245) | human gut metagenome | biome: gut microbiome; material: fecal sample | place: Denmark | collected 2008 | reverse complement strand
CCAGGCAGGCGTAGCTGGCCGCGCCCAGAATGGTGCCGTCGGTGTCCCGGCAGACCATCACGTCGTCGCCGCGGCTCTCGATCTGCGTCCGCAGCGCCGCGGCGGTAGGCACGGAGAGCATGGTGCGGAGGAATTTCTCCGCCGTCTCCGGCGAGGCGGGCAGGAAGCTCAGGTCCTCGGTGCGGAGAACGGGCTTGTCCTGGGGCTCGCGGAGGTACAGGCCGCGGCGATAGATGAACTCCTGCACCGTGGGATCGATGAGGTTGGAGATGTCGCGGTTGGCATCCACCGCCTCGCGGATGCGGGTGGAGCTGATCTCCTCCAGCTGGGGTGGGAGCGTCAACTCCAGCACCTTGCCGGTGATGCAGCTGTAATCCGCCGGCTCGGCGTCCGGCTCGGTGCGGCGGAAGACCACGTGGTCGAAGGTGTGGATGGAGTCCGGCGTGACGGACTTTTTGTAGGACGAGGCGTGGAGCACCACGTCGCTGCCCACCACGATGGACACGCTGCGGCCCGGGAAGGCGGCGCGCAGCTCGTGGAGGTTCTCCGGGTTGGCGATGTTCACCGGGAAGTCCTCCGGGAAAATGCTGACGTGGAACACGTCGGCCACGGCCATGGCGGCGATGCGCCGGCGCAGGCGGTAGGGCTGGGTCTTTTTGGACCAGGAGAACTCGTCAATGGCCAGCAGGACCTCGAAGCCCTGGTCGCGGATGGCCCGGACGATGCCCTTGTGGGACAGGGTGAAGGGGTCGAAGGTACCGGGGAAGAAGGCCACGGGGCGGGGCGCGCCGAAATCAAAGCCCTTGTGGAACAGGCGCTCCTCGGTGATGAAGCGGTAGAGCTTGCCCAGCATGGCGGCCCGGTAGTAGAACGTCAGGCCCTCGCCGGGGAATTCGTCCTGGGCGGAGAGCAGCTTGCGCTGGGTGAGCATAAAGGCGCGGCGCTTTTCGTGGCGGCCCAGCTCTCCGGAGCCGAAGACCCGGCGGCCCAACACGAACAGGGCCTCCTGCCGGGTGGCGCCGTCAATGCCGCTGAGGCCCCGCATCAGCAGGCCCAGCAGCCGTTCACGGCGGCGGCGGTAGGCGTCGTCCGTCTCCGGGAAGCGGGAGCGATAGGCATCGTACGCCTCATAGATGACGCCCACGGTATCCAGCACGGAGGCGGTAACGCGGCTGTCGGAGGAGCTGAGGTTCACGCGAAGGTCGTCCAGCACCTCATCCAGCTCCGCCGGGGGCAGCCACAGGGCAAAACGGCCCAGGTAGTCGGGGATATACTTGGTGAACTCCTGCTGGCCCAGCTCCAGGCCGCGGCACAGCTCCACCGCCACCTCGTTGCGCTGGTCGGCCGTCAGGCGGGGCGCCAGGGCCAGCAGAGCGTTGCCGGCGCTGTGGCGGACGGTGACGCGGTCGCTGACCTTGATGAGATTGGACAGGTGGGTGGCGATATGGAGGGCGGGGCTTTTGCCGCTGCGGGCAAAGTCCGTCAGCAGGCGCAGGTTGCCCTGCTTGGTGATCCAGGGGGTGGCGGTCTTCAGGTTGTCCAGGAAGATCTCGGAGACCACGTCCTCCGGCAGAAGAAGGGGCGCGCCCTGAGAGAGCACATCCTGCTTGAGATAGCGCAGGGTGCCGCTGTCGCCGTCGGGGACGGCGGTCACGGCCTCCAGCGCGCGGCCGTCCTCCGGGTACAGGCGGGCGAGACGGTCCAGCAGCAGCACGGCGGCCATGCGGATGGTCAGGTCCTTACGCAGGGACAGGGCGGCGGCGAAGGCCGTCATCTGCCGGGCGCGGCTGGCCGTATAGGCCGTATCCGGCAGAGCGGCGGCGGTATCCAGCAGCTGGAAGGCGGTGTAGTCGTCCAGATCCTCCGGCCTGCGGTAGTAGGCGAACACCGGTGCCAGGAAGCGCTCCTCCCGGCCGGGGCAGTGGCTCAGCAGGGAGCCGACGGCGAATTTCAGGGTATAGCCGATCCAGCGGCGGTGCTGGGGCATGAGCTTATGGTCGGGATACAGTATCTTGTCCAGATAGAGCCTCCACTGGTCCACGTCGGTGATGGCCCGGGGGTCCGGGCGGATGTCGGCGGGGCGCTCCTTGGCGTAGCCGGCGTGGAAGCCGGCGATGATCTCGCCCAGCAGCGCCGCCGCCTGACGGCGGATATCGCCCTCGCGGTGCATCAGCAGCTCGTAGAGGAACGTCAGGGTCTGGACCTTCTGTGGGATATGCAGATAGAGGGAGTAGGACTCCATCACCGCCAGATAGGCGCGGAGACGGCGCCAATCCGTCTCGCCGCGGGCCTCCTCCAGCAGACGGGCGAAGCTGCGCTGATCGGTGAGGCGGTGCATCAGCTCCATATTGTGGCCCACGCAGCGGAGCGTCAGGGCGCGGAGGGCCTCGTCGTCGGTCATAAGGGCGGTGTGCTTCTCCGACAGCGGGGGCGTATCGCCGCCGGACATGGTGACATCCACGCCGCAGCTGACCATGAACTGCTCAAAGTCCTCCAGCCGGGCGTAGACCCGGGTATAGCGCTTCTGCTTCTCGCCGTCCACGTCATCCAGCTTATCCAGGATCACCTGAAAGGCCTGAGCCAGGGTGGAGATACGTGTGATCTCCCGGCCCTGCGCATCGTGGAGCTGCTTGACGCGGAAGTCGGCGTAGATCAGCAGCAGCGCCTCCACGGAGAGGTAGTCGGGCTCCAGGTCCCAGACGGAGTGGTTGGCGGCCACGTGGCCGATATCGGTCATCCGGCGGCGGCGGAACCACTGGTCGGTGTAGAAATAGTGCAGGTAGGGCACGCGCTCGCCGGGGCGGCAGCCGAACTTGCCCAGATCGTGGCCGGCGGCGGCGCCGGAGACCAGGGCCACGTCCACGGCCACGCCGCTTTTCCGCAGGGCGCGGGCGGCGGTGACGGCGAGGTGGTGGACACCGGCGATATGCTCAAGGGTGCGGTAGGGCGTGACCTCCAGGCCCAAACGCATCAGCTCATAGACGAACTCCCGCCTCCACAGGCGCAGGAAGCGCTGATAGGACGGGGCACTGGGACTGCCGGCCAGCTCATCATCGGTCAGGAAATCGAAGGTCCAGGCCGGGTCGTGGGGCAGCAGCTCCGCCTCGGCGGCAAACAGCACCTGCAGCACCGACAGCAGGAACACCGCACCGGGGGCGAAGGGCTCCGCATCGGTCTTTTCCGGGTAGAGCAGGCGGCGGGCATAGTCGTAGGCATAGGCCAGCCAGCCCTCGGACGGTTCGCCGGGGCACAGCGTCTCCAGCTCCGGGCGGCAGAGGGCCAGCACGTCGGCGCAGCGGAGGCGCGCGCCGCTGAACAGCCCGACAAAGCGCTGCATATAGCCCTCGCTCTCGATGGTGCGGAGCAGGGCGTCCCCGGGGGCAAAATAGTCCGCGGCGGGACGGTCGGAAAGGCGGCGGCGCAGGGCCAGGTCCATCTGGCGGATACGTTTTTTGTTCATGGCAAAACCTCCTGCCGGTGGTATCGTACGCGGGCCGTGTCCGCCGAAAGGCGCCCGTACACCGGTAAGATGTCCGGGATGGACACGGCACACCATAATAATAGGACACTCCCCCGCACGCTGTCAATATTCCGCGGGGCGTTTTGCCACCGTTTTGATACGGAACCTTAGTAAGGTCTTAAGCGTGTGTTCACGATTTGTTCACATTTTGAGGGCCAGGCGCATGATATGATATTGTCGGGGGCAGCGGCGGAACGGAATGACAATTTCTGCCGTCTAAGTAAATAGGCAAATCATCCCGCGGGCGCGCGGGAAGGAAAAAGGAGAACACGACATGAAAAAAGCGGCTTTTGTACTGGCGCTGGTGATGCTACTGGGCTGTGTGTCCGGCTGCGGCGCAGCGGAGGGCGAGGCCTCCGTGCAGTCGGTGTCTATGATCTGCGGGCTGGGGTCCGTAGGTCTGGCGGACCGGTTCGCGGGCATCGTCAGCCCGCTGGGCGAGACGACCATCAAGAAAAACGACGCCATGACCATCGACACCATCAAGGTGAAGGTGGGCGACAGCGTGAAAAAGGGCGACGTGCTTCTGACCTATGACCTCAGCCAGATCCGCACCGACCTGGAGATGGCCCAGCTGGAGCTGGAGCAGCTGAACGCCACGCTGGAGGACCAGCAGGCGGAGCTGGAGCGTATACAGAAGCTGATGGACAGCACCTATGACGACGCCACCAAGCGGCAGTACGCCCTGGATCTGCGGGAGCAGAACGTGAAGGTGCTGGAGACGAAGGCCAACATCGCCACCAAGAAAAAGGACATTGAGAAGCTGAAGGCCAACACCGCCGACAGCACCGTCAAGTCCCCGGTGGACGGCGAGGTGCAGTCCCTGAACCCGGACGGCGGCACGGACAACTCCGGCAACGCCCTGCCGTTCATGACCATCGTGGAGACGGGCGGCTTCCGCATCAAGGGCTATGTGAATGAGAACAACGCCAGCGTGCTGACCGAGGGCACGGCGGTTGTCATCCGTTCCCGGGTCAGCGACCAGACGTGGAAGGGCAGCATCAGCTCCATCGACTGGAACAACGCCCAGCAGAGCCGCAGCGACTACGGCGACAGCGACACGGCTATGTCCAGCAAGTACCCCTTCTATGTGACGCTGGAGGGCGACGGCGAGGGCCTGCTCATGGGCCAGCACGTGTACATAGAGCCGGACTACGGTCAGGAGGACACCCAGGACGAAAGCCTGATCAACCTGCCCAGCTACTTCATCAACGACGCCGAGGGCAAGCCCTGGGTGTGGGCTCAGAACAGCAAGGGCAAGCTGGAGAAGCGGAGCATCACCCTGGGCGAGTACAACACGGAGACGGACACCTATCCCGTGACGGACGGCCTGACGGCGGAGGACTACATCGCCTATCCCGACGACAGCCTGAAGGCGGGCATGACGTGCATCACCTATGACGACGCCACCTTTGACCCCAGCGCCAGCGGCGGCGAGGTATACCCCGAGGGCGGCGGTGAAAAAATCGACGAAAACGTGCCCATGGACGGCATGGACGGCGGCGATATGCCCGCTGAGAACGACACCGTCACGGACGACGGCGGCACCGCAGCCGTGATTCCCGGCGGCGAGGCCGCCTCCGCGTCAGCGGTCATTCCGCCGATGGAGGGCTGAGCATGATTTTGGAAATGCGCGATATATGCAAGGACTACCCCATGGGAAAGTCCGTGGCACATATCCTGAAAAACGTGAACCTTGACGTGGAGGAGGGGGAATACCTGGCTATCATGGGTCCCTCCGGCAGCGGCAAGACCACGCTGATGAACCTGATCGGGTGTCTGGACGTGCCCACCAGCGGCAGCTATCTGCTGGGTGGGCGGGACGTGACCACCTGCAACAACAAGCAGCTGGCGGAGGTGCGGAACAAGGAGCTGGGCTTCGTGTTCCAGAGCTTTAATCTGCTGCCGAAGCTGACGGCGCTGGAAAACGTGGCGCTGCCCCTGCTGTACGGTGGGGTGAAGAAGGCGGAACGGCTGGAACGGGCCCGGGCCGCGCTGGAGACGGTGGGGCTTTCCGACCGGGTGGAGCACCGGCCTGACCAGCTGTCCGGCGGACAGTGCCAGCGCGTCGCCATCGCACGCGCCATCGTGGGCAAGCCGAAGCTGCTGCTGGCCGACGAGCCCACCGGTGCGCTGGACAGTGCCAGCGGCGCGGCGGTGATGGAGCTGTTTCAGCAGCTGCATGACGGCGGCTCCACCATCATCATGATCACCCACGACCATTCCATCGCCAACCACGCCGCCAAGGTCATGACCATACGGGACGGCGTACTGTCGGGAGGTGACGACTATGAGTGAGAAGCTGACGCTGCGGGAAAAGCTGCATATCGGCGAAAAGCGCACCGACGGCGAAAAGCCCCGCATGAGCAAGAAGCTGAAAAAGGGCATTATCGCCGCCGCCTGCGTGGTGGGCGTGTGCGGCGCGGTGTGGGGCGGACTGACCATCGCCCGGAACGCCCAGCGGGGCGACGTGAACGTATACGCCGTCAACGAGTGCGCCATGACCGACTACTGGGGGGACACCTCCAACACCAGCGGCATGGTGACCACGGACAAATTGCAGAAGATCTACATCTCCCAGAGCCAGACGGTGAAGAAGGTGTGGGTCAAGGAGGGCGACAGCGTCAAGAAGGGTACGGTGCTGGTGAGCTATGACTCCACCCTGACACAGGCCACCGTGGAGCGCGCCAAGATCGACTATGACCGGCAGACGGAGAACCTGGAGGTCATGAAAAACGAGCTGGAGCTGCTGAAGAAGGCGAAGAACAAGGAGACGCTGCAGGCGGAGTATGACAAGCTGCAGAAGGAGCTGCAAGCGGAGATCGACAAGATCAACGACCACGAGGACTATGATCCGAATGCTAAAATAACAGAACCCGGCAAAATCGGAGTGGAGGGCAGCACTGGCTATGACAAGGACCATCCGCTATACTACCAGATCCTGTCGGGTACCAAGCTGAACGACGCTACACTGAACGGCATACTGGAAGAGTTTGGCCGAGCAGACCCCACCAGCAATATGCCGGAGATCACGACGTATATTGTGCTGGTCACGCGGGAAAACGACAAGAAGGGCGGCATTCCCAGCAGTCTGGGTCTGGCGCTGACAAAGACCTTCACGCCGGGTGCCACCAGCGGCGGCAGCGAGGTCACGACCACCGCCAACGAAAACCAGGGCACGGGCCAGACCGAAACACCTACGACACCTGTGGCTGGGACGGTGAGTTTCTCTTTCCAGGTCTGTGATCTGGCCGATTACGTTGACCCGGGCCGAACCTATAATACCGAGGAATACAAGAAGCTGCAGCGGAAGATCGCCCAGGTGCAGGAGCTGCTGGAGTCCTCCATGACCCAGCTGGATCTGAACAAGGCCATTCTGGAGAAGGCTCAGGCGGTAAAGGAGCAGGAGGTCAACCTGAAGGTGGCGAAACTGAAGCTGGACAAGAAGCTGGCGGAGCTGGGCGACGGCAACGTGTACGCGGAGTTCGACGGCACGGTGAAGACCGTCCGCGACCCGGACGAGGCCTATAACAACAGCGAGGCCGTGGTGGAGCTGTCCGGCGGCGGCGGATATTACGTCACCGGCACCCTCAGCGAGATGGATCTGGGCAGCGTGCAGGTAGGCGACAGCGTATCCATCAGCAGCTGGATGACCGGAGCGGCCTGCGAGGGCACCATCGTGTCCATCGACGACTATCCCACCAGCAACGGCAACAACTGGGGCGACGGCAACAGTAACGTGTCCTACTACCCCTTCAAGGTGTTTGTCACCGAGGACGCGAATTTGCAGCCCAATGACTATGTGGATATACAGTACCAGAAAGTGTCCGCCCAGCAGCAGGCGGGGAGCTCACTGTATTTGCAGAGCATGTTTATCCGGGAGGACAACGGCAAGAGCTATGTGATGGCCCGGGGCGAGGACGGCAGACTGGAGCAGCGGTGGGTGCAGACCGGCCGGGATCTGTGGGGCAGCTACACCCAGATACGGGGCGGGCTGACCATCGACGACTATGTGGCGTTCCCCTATGGACGCGACGTGGTGGAGGGTGCCCACACCCAGGAGGCCACGACCGACCAGCTGTACAACTACGGCATATAAAGGAGGCGGGATAACCATATGTTGGAAAATATAAATCTCGCCTTTCAGGGCGTGTGGAGCCACAAGCTGCGGTCGTTTCTGACCATGCTGGGCATTATTATCGGTATCGCCGCGATCATCACCATCGTGTCCACCATTCAGGGCACCAACGAGCAGATCAAGCAGAACCTGATCGGCGCGGGCAACAACGTGGTGCGGGTGACCATCGGCGCCACGGACAGCCAAAACTATTTCGACCTGAACTACTCGGCGCTGCCGGAGGGTATCGACCCAGTGACCCGGGAGATGCGGGATGAGATGGAGAAGCTGGGCAGCGTGTCGCTGGTGAGTATGTACTACTCCCGGGATTGGTGCGACAACGTGTACGTGGGCAATACGGCGTTCAGCGGTTCGCTGTACGGCGTGGACGACCACTATCTGACGGCCGTGGACTACGCGGTGAACTACGGACGCTCCTTCACGGCGGCGGACTATGAGAACCGGCGGAATGTGGCGCTGATCGACGCGAAGTCGGCAAAGTCGCTGTTCCAGGGCGAGAACCCCATCGGCGGCACCATCGAGATCAACGGGATGCCGTTCACCGTGGTGGGTGTGGTGTCCTCCCGTTCCAGCAGCGGACCGGTAATCAACAGCTTTAAGGATTATCAGATGTACGCGGGCAGCACGGCGGGGACCATCTTCATCCCGGACGTGTGCTGGTCGGTACCGTACCGGTATGATGAGCCCCAGTACGCGGCAGTGCGGGCCACCAGCACCAACGACATGACCGCCGCCGGCGACAATGTGGCCAAGTACCTGAATGAGAACGCCATCCGGACCACGAAGTACAAGTACGAGTCCAAGGACCTTCTGCAGCAGGCCAGCGATCTGCAGAGCCTGTCGGAGTCCACCAACAAGCAGCTGATCTGGATCGCGGCTATCTCGCTGGTAGTGGGCGGCATCGGCGTGATGAACATCATGCTGGTGTCCGTGACGGAGCGCACCCGCGAGATCGGATTGAAGATCGCCATCGGCGCGCAGCAGAGCCGCATCCTCTGGCAGTTTCTGACGGAGGCGGCGGTGCTGACCAGCATGGGCGGCATACTGGGCGTGGCCACGGGCATCGGCCTGGCGGAGATGATGTCCCACATCATGGGAACACCGGTGGCCATCAGCGTACCGGCGTGCATCATCGCGGTGGCCTTCTCCATGGTCATCGGCGTGGTGTTCGGCCTGGTGCCGGCCATGAAGGCATCGAAGCTGAACCCCATCGAAGCCCTGCGGAGAGAATGATACGCAGAAAGAAAAGACCGGCTTTCGCCGGTCTTTTTCTCTGTCTGCTCCCGGCGAAGACACAGCGAAAGCAGAAAACAGCCCCCGGCAGGGGGCTGTTTCTTTATTTACTGCGGCAGCTCGCCGGGGGCGACCAGGATGATCTTGTCGGCCCGGTCATAGTCGCTGTACGCCTCCTTGGTGCTGCGGAGGAGCGTACCGTCGCCGGCGTAGACGTTGCGGTAGGTCTGGACGGCGTAGCCGTTGTGGCCGTACTGCTCCACCTCGGTGGTGCCGGGGGCGATGCGCTCGGACTCCTGATAGACCGTCTTGCGCTCGGAGTAGGAGAGGAACTGGTTGGTCATCTCCACATAGTGGTCGTCGGTCTTGGTGCCCAGCAGGGTGATGGTCAGCTGGTTGGTCTCGTCGTTGTAGCTGGTGGTGATCTTGATGGGGTAGTTGGTGCTGTTGCGGAAGGCAAAGTCCGGGCCGCCCCAGCTGACCGTGGCATCACAGCCCGTGACGGGCATATAGCCGGGGTCGAACATATGGGCGTAGCGCAAGACGATCTGCAGGTCCGCCATGAGGGCGGAATAGTACAGCGTGGAGGATACCTGGCAGATACCGCCGCCGATGGAGGTAACGGTCTTGCCGCCGGAGTAGGCGGCGGCGGGCTGGAAGCCCCGGGCCTCGGTGCGCTGGCCCACAGTGGCGTTGTACCAGAACTCCTCGCCGGGGTTATAGATACGGCCGTTGATGGCGGCGGAGGCCAGCTTGATGTTCTGGCGGCGGCCCCAGGGGCCGGCGCAGGTGGTAGTGCAGGTGCCGATCACGTCCCGGAACATGGCCTGCTCCAACTCCTCGGTGGCGGCGGGCGGGAACTGCACCTGGGCGTCAGCCAGGAATTCCTCGCCCGGCTGGGCGGCGTCCAGTTGCTTTTGCACCGTCTCCACATCGAACTGTACGCCCACGCGGGACTGGGTGGGCTTGCCGGTGGATTTGTCGCAGATGGCGGCGGCCATGGTGCCGGCGATCTCGTCGTGGAGCGCCTGCACGTCCATGGGCGCGGCGGTGTGGGCCGCGAACACACATTCCACGGACCGGGCTGCCGCGGACAGGTCGCGGCTCTCGAAGCGCTGCGCCAACTCGGCGCGCAGCGCCGCCGCGTCCAGCTTCTCGCCGTCCTGCGGCTTGGTGATGTACAGGCCCTCACCCTCTGCCAGCCGGTAGCCGCCGTCCGTTACGGTGCAGCCCACGGTGTCGGACAGCTGTTCACAGGCGGCGGTAAGCTTCGCCTCGTCCACGTCCAGCTGGGGCGTGACATCCACGGCCCTGAACCAGCTCTCGATAAAGCGCCAGCCGCCGCGGAGGAACGCGGTCACATCGCTGCCCCAGCCCCGGTCCTGCACGTCGCAGCCGGCAGCCTTGGAGACATAGACGGGCAGAACGGTGACGTCCAGGTCGGAAAGGGTGGTGCTGCCGATCTCCTGCCCGTCACGGGTCAGGCGGATGGTCATGCCGTCCAGCAGGGCACTCCCCTGCTCCGTCCAGCGCTGCTCGGCCTCCTGCGCCGACAGGCCGGACACATCCATGCCCAGCACGGAGGTGTTGGGAAACGCCGTGTGGGAATACAGCGCGTTGGCGGCCACACAGCAGCCCGCGTAGGCCAGCACCAGCACCGCAGCGATGATGCCGATGATCAATCCGGCCCTTTTTCCGGGGGTCTTGGGAGGCTTTTCTTCCGGGGCCGCGCGCTTGCCGGCCGTCTCCGGCGCGGGATCGGCGGTAACAGAGGACATATTCAACTCGTCGCTCATGGTGTCCCCTCCTTTGTATCATCAGGTTTGGGCAATACCGGCAAAATGCCGTGCCGTTACTGCATTGTATCACGGTTTGTCAAGGAATGGGTTACAAAAGCGTTACGACACATCTTTCTGCGGCTTTGCGCGGGGAATGGTGACGGTGAGGCAGATGGCGTCCTCCGTGTCCCGGCGGGAGACTTTGGCGCCGACGCCGGCGGTCTGCATGAGCCGGACGCCCCGGTCCACGCTGTTGAGGAACAGCCGGACGTCTTTTAGGATATACGCGCTGCGGCGGCGGGGCTGCGTCGTCTGGTTTTGCGCGACCAGACGGTCTATGTAACCTTCGGCATCGGCGACGTTCAGCTGGTTTTTGCCGATGTGTTCGACGGCGGCAAGGCGCTGCTCCGGGTCCTCCAGACGCAGGAGGGCACGGGCGTGGCGCT
>ULQM01021561.1_pt1 | contig 11171 bp, 15 predicted proteins | sample 1954451 | NCBI WGS metagenome assembly ULQM01 (sample SAMEA4835655, study PRJEB28245) | human gut metagenome | biome: gut microbiome; material: fecal sample | place: Denmark | collected 2008 | reverse complement strand
GCCTCGTCCTGCCAGTCTGTATCATAGATAGGTGTTCCGTCTGCGGTGAAGAATCTCTGGTCTGTGAAGATCTTGGACAGGTCGGTGTCGAAGTTCTTGCCTTGCCATGCATTGGCGTTCTCAAGTCCCTGCTTGAATGCTGCCATCCACTCTGCCGAGTTCATCACGTCCATCTTTTTTGCCATTGAACTGATTGATACAGAACCATCGTAAGAGATGTGCACGCCTTTACCAGCGTTTCCGCGTTTTGTGGTAACCATGATCACACCGTTGGCTCCGCGCGCTCCGTAAATGGCTGCTGCCGAAGCGTCTTTCAGAACCTCGATAGACTCGATATCGTTCGGGTTGAGGAGGTTGAAGTCCTGCATGGCAACGCCATCGACGATGTACAGCGGGCTTGCCGATGCGTTGATGGTGGATATACCACGGATTATGACACGCATCTCACCACCAGGCTGACCTGTGTTGGTGAAGATGTTCACACCTGCGGCCTTACCTTTGAGTCCTTCAAGTGCGCTGAACGACTGCTGTTTGATGATATCCTTACCTTTTGTTGTGGATACCGAACCGGTCAGGTCTGACTTACGCATCGTACCGTAACCAACGACTACGAGCTCGTCAAGCATGTTGCTTTCTTCCTGCAGCACAACGTCGAGCGTGTTGCCTGATATGGAAGAAACCGGTACTTCTTTTGTCTGGTATCCAAGATAAGAGAACACCAGTGTTCCGTTTGTAGGTGCCGATATCTTATATTTACCGTTGATATCGGTGATTGTTGCGGTTGTCGTGTTTTTCACCTTTACGGTTCCGCTGATAACAAGCTCTCCTTTGGAATCGGTGACCGTTCCGGAGATTTCCTTCACATTCTGGGCTTTGATTTCTCCACCCCCTCCTATAAGAAGGCATAGCATCAAGCCGACGAAAGTGATAATGCTTATTCTACCTGATTTTTGCATAGTTTTAGAAAGTTAGTTAATAAATTATAGTTTAATAAATACAGATTTCTTGTATATTTGCATAAATACGTGTTGTATGTACAACTACGGAAATCTTTGTAGGATAAAAAAATGTTTCATGTTGTTTTTGGGATTAAAATGTTGTATAAAATAATGTATTAATTATGTACGAATCATTGTAATTAACGTCTCTTTAACGCTAATTATTAATTAACTTCCTGGTATATAAAAGATCAATAGGTGTTTCATTGCCAATACATAATTTATTTGTATATTCGCAAAGATAGTTAAAATAAAGATTGGTTGATGAAAATAGCACTTAAAAAAAAGTTAATATTGTGACAGAAGAATAAACTTTTTTGATTTTATGATTTAAACATGTCGTATATAGGCCAGCAGTCTTTTTAATGCGGATAAGCTCTCGGCTGGAATTCTGAGGAGATTTGTATCAATAAGAAGATGCTGCTTAATCCTCGGATGGCGTTGCTTCCTTCTGCAGGAATAACCGGTAAACCGTCCGTCGGCACACAGATATTTATTATGTATCATGATTATTGCCCGTATTGTGTATTCCATTTTTTTGCCTTCAACATGTCTGGCAAGCTGTCTCTACGCAGCCCTTTACACATTAAATAAATACGTAAAACCTATCCTCCCGATGATGGAACGGAACTCAGAGGACGTCTGATTATCGATTCGGGTTAAGCCGATATGGGCAACTTTCAAATTGTAAGCAGTTTTTGATTTTTCGGTCTGAGTTTCCGATTATACCCCATAAAATAAGCGCATATTTGCGGACAGACTTTCCTTCGGGCGCAAATACGCGAAATATAAGAGGCTTCCTTAATACGCTGAATGTCAATGACTTATGTTTAAGGGATATTTAAACGTTTTGCAATATGCACCATTTCGGCTTGCGAAATGGCCCATTTCAGAGGCTGAAATGCACCATATCGCATCACGAAATAGGTTTTTTCGGACTGCGAAACGGGCATTATCAGAACGCAATATTAATATTTTCGGACTATGTTATAGGGTATATGAAAACACGTTATGGTATGAAACGGCCCTCATAACATAGGTTTTAACATTCCTTTACATCTCTTTCGCGAAAATATTTTGTCAAAATAAAATCAAGAAAAATTGTAAGTACGTTTCGCAGTTTTCCTTTAAAAACGTCGGTATCAGGCATAAGAAAAAGCACGAAAAGGTATGAGTATGGCTTATTGTGATGGTTTATCGGTCGTGACAATGTCGGTTTATTATCCTGTGATATCCGTTTATTACAGCGTGATGGTCATGTCGGTACGGCTAATATCAGCCTATATCGTCTGAAAGTTTTCCGACAATATGCGTGACTTCATTAATGAACCGTTACACACTGCATTTGCGCTGAGCCGGAGGTTTTCATGAAATCTATGCCATTCCATGAATAAAACCGATCTCCATAAGATTGATACTGCCTTCCCAAGCGTTTTATGTCGTAGCAGCACCATGTCAGTATAGTGGAGGATGAAACCGGGCATTGGTGTGGATTTTATAAACAAAGGCGCGCTGTCATCGTTGTCATGCTTCGTCCGGCTCTTCTTTGTTCATGTTCGTTTATGCCTGTCTGTTGTGCGGATACTGTTCGTATTGGTGCAAAAAATAAGCGGAGATACTCTTTAGAAGAATATCTCCGCTGGGGTGGCAGGTGGGACTCGAACCCACGACATTCAGAACCACAATCGAAACGTCTTTCCTTTATTTATGGGCGTTTTACGGCGTCTTGCTAAAACATTGCTAAAACATTTTGAGTTTTTCTAATTTTTATAGGCCCTTCCGATACGTTTGCCTGTTACCCATCCGTCACCAATTTGACAGTCCTTTACATCTACAATATAGACTCCTTTTATGTTGAGTCCCGCTCGTAATGCATCATCAAGGTATGTTTCTGCATATTTGTCAAAGTTTGCTCCTGGATAAGCATCTACGGCAAGAGTGGGTTGATATAAAAATTGATTTATATACTTAATCTGTTTTTTAATTCATTATACAAATCAGGATTTTTCATATCTTCCCAATAATATTTCTTATATCGGTCTCTACTGAAACCTTGTTTTTTCTCATATACAAGAATGTATTCCTTGTCGCATAATACGATAACAGAAGACAACAGAAGCTTAGCATAAGAGAATGCCTGAAGGAATGCCGATTCTATTTCTTGATTATTTTTCATATGGTATTTCGCTTCAATCAACACCTTTGCTTTTTCTTCTTCTGGCTTGTTGTCATAGTGAAGCGCATAGTCTGGAAAGATTCGGTGTCCTCTTCCTGCATGTATTGGTAATTGACGGATATAGTTCTTATGTTCATACCATCCCATACCGTTCAGCAGAGGTTCCAACAGGTTCACTTCAACATCTCTTTCGTTCTTGACAGTGATTTCCTCTGGTAATGAAGGGATATAAATCTGCGGTAGTGCGGAAGTGTTAAATCCTTTTGCTTCTATCATTCTCATAAGTTCTGCATAATCCTTTCCTGTAGCTGGCCATCCATTCACTCCCTGGAAATTCTTCCTGACAAGCGGATGGGCTGAAAAGTATTCATCGGCTTTTAGCTCTTTTAAAGAAATATGCGGAATGTCGATTTTGTTGCTTACATAAGTGTTGCTATAGTAGTGTGAGAACGGGTCTATTACGCCGTCAACTTGTGCTATCCATAAGCAGGTAATGGCACTCACTGGAGATGTCTCATAGTGAATAAGAATGTCCCCTTTCTTCGTTTCTTTATTCGATTGCCAGAATCCGGTTGTCCACTCTTTACCATATCCTTTAATCAATCCTCCAATAAACCATGCCGCAGACGGTTTGGGTATTTCTATATTATCTTCTTTTGTCAGAAGGTTTTGCGCATAGTCATACATGAATGCGCTGAGCTCATCAGAATCCAAACCGTTTTTAGTTCGGAACATATAGAATATCTTGCATAGTTCCCAATAATACATGCACCTGGCTTTATAGTCTGGCTTTTTGGGTATTGGAGGTAATTCTATTTCAAAGTAGTCCGCCAGTTTTTCAAGATGAAAAAATTCATTGATATATAGATAGGGGAAGAAATACTCTCCGAACAAATAATTCAATTCCATTGAAAGTAAAGGTATATATTCGAGCATTTTTTCATAATCTCCGATACGAAGCATTTCTTCTGATTCTATCATTAGCCCTGTAGAAATAATTTCTTCATACAGTTTTCCTGCATCATCCAGAGATTTTAATTCTATACCTTCATATTCGGATACTTTATAGCACCAGAAGTCTTCCAGTATTCCGCAAATCATTTCGGAATTGAATCCGTTCTTGATTTTCGGGTTGTATTTCTCGAACAGGCGTTCTTCTTCAATCCACTCTTTCCTGTTTGAAAATTCGGATATTGCGGACTTACCGTCAGGAGAGTTCTTGTATAAGTTCCAAAGGTATTGGTTGAATTTCATAATAATGTATCACTTACAATATGTTGTTTAACAATCCATAACCCCCTAACTTGAGATATTTCTATATCAAAATCATCAAATTCTTCTGTATTTATAGAATGAGCAATCCAATATTTATTGGCCAACGATAATTCTTTATATCTGCGAAGTACTTTTATATGTCCATGATATTCTCCGGTATCTTTATCTTCTACAACAATTCCAAAGATATTCCCAAATGGTATTGTGTTTGGATTTTCATGTGGAAGTGTGTATCGCTTAAGTGCAACCCAGCATCCGGACGGAAGAGTTGGCGACATAGAATTACCAACAATTTGCGCAACACCTTCACAATCCTTGCAATCAGGTAAATACCAATATCTTGTTATATCTTCAGTTGCATTTACTAACTGGGTTTGTCCTGCAGCAAATTTAAAGTTTACTTGTGGTAATAAATGTAAGCCCTTGTTTTTTGCCCAATCATAGTTTTCTTTACTAACAAGTGTCACATCTTGTGCTTCCGGAATATCAAATATACTATCTTTCAAAGGTTTACCCCTTCCGGTAAGAATATAATCGGCATTAACTTTCTCATTTGTACTACATAAATAGCTTACGACATCTATTTGAATGGAATTTCTTCCATTTTTTGCATTAGACAACTTCTGCTTTGTTGTAATGTTTGGAATTTTGCAACTAAATGACGTAGGTGTTTCACCGATTAAATTTAATACTTCAAAAAATCTATTTGTAACAGAACTCATAAATTTCCTTTTTTAATTTAAAATACAGAAAAAATGTACTAACCTTGTAGCCGTGACAAGTACGAGGTGTTATAACGGCTCCTTTTCCTTTCACGTATTCTTGAGCTTCTTTTACACCCTCAGTTATTTGGACAAGTGTATCTCTTACAAAATCCTTTAAATCCATTCTATTATAATAAGGTGTTTTCAGTACCAAAAGTTAATTTACGTTTATGTAATACAGATTTTATGTATTATATTTTGAAAATACAGATATTCTGTATATATTTGCAACAGAATTAACAAATCAGCAACGTTTCAATAACGTTTGACTGCAAATATACACAAATAAAATAGAACAACGATGCCACAAAGAAAAAAAATCGAATTGAAGTTTGGGTGTGCAAAGAAGCTGGCTGCTGATTGTCAGGTTGCGCCTAATACGGTGAAGTTTGCACTTAACTATATCACTGACACAGAACTTGCTGAACGCATACGCAAGACGGCTTATGAGAAAGGTTATGTAAAAGAATTTTAAACCACTTAAAAAACGCACGATTATGAAAAGAAATGTATTACATGATATTATGACACTCGCCTGGCAGTTTGTGAAGCGAAATGGATTTACTATGAGTGAGGCGTTGAAGGCAGCTTGGGCTAATATTAAGTTGAAAGCTGCGATGAAGAACCGAATAGTAAAGTTCTACTTCCAGAAAGTTGACGGTAGCGTCAGAGAGGCTTATGGCACACTGAAAGACAACCTGATACCTGCTATTGCCGGTACTGACAACAGAAAGAGAAATGACACCGTTCAGGTGTTCTACGACACTGAAAAACAAGAATGGCGGTGCTTTAAGAAGGCTAACCTGATATCTATTTGTATGTAATTGGCTATGAAAATAACAATGGAATTTAGCGAACTGAATGATACGCTTCAAAGGTTTGTGCAAGTGGGTTTCATGGAGGCTGTAAGGGCTACGAACCGGCACAGGACATGCTCAGGCAGAAGGATGTGAAGGGATGGCTGAAGATGATGCATATTGACGAAAGTACATTCAGGGCCCTTGTAAAGAAAGGGGCTGTAATGGCGCGACGATATGGTACTGCCGTGAACTCGCCACTGTATTATTCAAAAAGAGAAATCAAGCAGGCTTTGGCGACCGTCGGATTGCTGAAACTAATCAACAGGTATGATGACTGATTATGATGTGTAATAAAATGTGTCGGGAAAGCTGAAGACTTGCAACACGCAGCGAGAGCGGCGACACAACAAATCAAATGAAGTTCCGAAACGCAAGGTGCAGACGCACACAGTAAGCCGTCAGGGTAGACTTCAGTTGTTGTAGATCTTTGACATATTGAAAAAACGAAAGCGAAGCCGTCGGCGAGACTGACAATCCATGACCTGACGGCGAGGACGCGAGTAGGGCACAAAAATCCGGACGCAAGCTTCACTGAACACATAGGCTGATAGCTACGGACGGTCGCCATATATTTTTTAATAAATGGTGTTATATGAATAGAATAAATTAAGGCTTATCAAAAGCCTTATATAATATTTATCCTCCACTGATAACGTGATGTTGCTGATCGAATCGGCGTGGGGGAACAGAGGACATTTTAGTTAAATACTATTACTCATATAATAATTCCAGGCGTGGAATGATTTACGGCCAGTCCGTGAGGATAGGCAGTTCTTATTTTATATTTCTGTGCTGTCTTTTAAGACTTTACAAAGTACAGCCAAATTCGAGAATAATAATTTAATTTTAGATATATGAATATTTTTATAATGGTTGCAGCTAACATAGCCGCGTTCGCATACACTTGTGTAACAGGTGATGCTACAATAGTTGTCATTACAATGGCATGGTTATGGTCTGTATATGGGAAAAACATATATAAGGCATGGTATAAATCTATTATAAGGAATAAGGATTTGACACAAAAATAAGATATGACATTAACCGACAAGGATTATGAGAACATGGCGGTGGCGTGCACAGAATGCGTCAACGCTGGTATATCCCGGGTGTCCGTAGATAAGGGTGACTTAGCCGTAATACTTACAGTTGATGTGGAAGTTGACGGATACAGGGAGGACGATTACTACAATGGCACTGGATATTTCATCCCTACTGCCGCTGTATGCAGAGTTATAGATGTCGAGTATGATACATGCGATGACAATCTCAATCTGCCGACAGTGGACAAGTCGCGTATAGAAGAACTCGCGTATGACATGTTGATGCAATTTTAAAACTAAATATTATGCCAATTATCAGAAAAAACGACGTTGCCCCGGAACGTCCTATAATCATCGTGCTTTACGGCACACCGGGCACAGGTAAGACTTCCGTTGCCACCACAGCAGACAATCCTCTTTTGATAGATACGGATAGAGGATATGACCGCGCTGTACAGCGCATAGACACGTTGGAGGCATCCAAATGGCAGGATATAGCGTCTGAATACGCTACCTTCAAAGGTTATAAGACAATAATCGTCGATACCGCAAAGGCTCTTCTCGATGATTATCTATCTGTATTTGCTGTTGAGCAGAACTACAAGCTTGCAACAAATTCCCTAAAGCGTTTCGGTAAGATGGCGGAAGACTTCAAGATGTTTGTAAATACATTACGTTCTAATGGCTCTGACCTTATTTTCATCTGCCACGACAAGGAAACGGCAGACGGGGACATCATTAAACATGCACCTGACTGTACTGGACAGAGTAAGGATTTGCTTATCCGTATTGCAGACCAGGTAGGATATATCTGTAAGGAGAACGGGAAGCGTACCATACGCTTCGAACCTATGGATAACTTTGTCGGAAAGAATGTCGCAGGCCTCGGCTCTCTGATAATACCTGACAACACAGATCCAAATTTCAGTACGTTTATGGCTGGAATAATCAAGAATGTGAAGTTATCCATACAGAACCGAAGTGAGGCGCAGCGCAAGGCCAATGATACTCTCAAGAATTTACGTGAACAGCTCACAAATGTGGCTACAGAGGAAGAAGCTGCCGCACTGCTTGATGTGTCGCAGAGTCTGCCGCAGATTTTCAAAAAGCCTTTTTTTGATGAGATTAAAAAAGTCCTTTCAGACAAAGGGTTTGTATATAACGGCAAGACAAAGAGGTTTAATTTGAAAGAAAAGAAGAATGATACAGCAGCATAAACCACTTGTCCGTGTGACTCAGATAGAAGCGTTCCGGCGTTGGATACAGCAAAGTGAATATGACAGTTTTGAAATTACCGAACAGAGCGTCATTGACAACATCACGCATAAGTTTGTTGGCAATGATTATACGCGCATCGGTACTGCCTTTCATTCTATAGTGGAGACAGGCCAGCCATATTGTGTTAAAGTTCCTGCAGGTATCCGCACATTCATGTTCCGCGGTAAGCCTGTTGAGGAACAAGTTCCATGTGGACGTAAGTTTGATATTGAAGGTCATGAAGTAATCTTGGATGTACCACAGTGTAAGGTCGCACTGGAATATCGTGCTGAACATCCGCAGGCTTTCCACGAAATACGTGAATATAAGGACTTCGGTAATGCTGTGGTTACAGGCTGTGCAGATATGATTGATGGTCTTGAAATCAGGGATATAAAGACGAAATACAGTGTTCCGAACGATAAGGATTATGCAGACTCTTGCCAATGGCGTTTCTATATGCAGCTCTTCGGGGCAGATGTATTTCACTTCGATCTGTTCATCTTTGACGGATACAATCCAGATAAGCATGGTGGCGATGTGAGGGGACTTCCTCTCACACGCCGTGAACCTATAACTGTATATCGCTACCCAGGCCTGGAACAGGACAATATAAATTTGTTGCATGAGTTTCTGCAGTGGGCCGAGGACAGAAATCTTGTAAAATATCTTACAAATAAATCAATCAATTGATTATGGCAAATACAATTATAGGGCGTATCTACAGAATCACGCCGACAGAAAACATAGCCACAAAGAAGGGTACGACTTTCATGAAACGTCAATTAATAATTGACGCATCGAGATATGACCCATATACTGGTGAGAAAAAGTTTGACAATTTCCCGGCCTTTGAGGTTGGAGGCGAGGAGTTGTGCCGACTGCTTGAAGGGTACCGTATTGATGATCTGGTAACGGTGTTTTTTGATCTTAATGGTCGCGAGTTTTTAGACGAACAATCACAGCAGACAAAGTATTTCACCACAGTGCGGGCATATAAGGTTGAACGTGTACAGAACGGGCCGGTCAGCCAACAACAGAGAACGCAACAGACGACATCTGTTCCAAAATTTAATTCTGTACAATCTGCGCCTACAATGGAAGATGCTTTTAAGCAAAATGATGATCTGCCGTTTTAATTATGAGTATTTTCAATTTGAAAAACGAGTATGAGATACCTAAGTTTAAGGCATACGTAAACAAACTCTTCAAAGAGCGTGCGGTTGTGGAAGTAAAGAAGAAACTTCCTAACCGTACGCTGGCCCAAAACAGCTATTTGCATCTGCTTTTAGGGTATTTCGGTAGTGAATATGGTTGCAGTCTTGAAGAAGCGAAGATAGACTTTTATAAAAGAACCTGTAACCGTGATTTGTTTGAGAGAAAGACGGTCAACAAAAAGGGTAGGGAAGTAACCTATCTGAGAAGTTCTGCTGAACTGACAACAGGTGAAATGACTTTGAGTATTGATCGTTTCCGTAACTGGAGCGCATCCGTGGCCGGAGTCTATCTTCCGGCTGCCAACGAAAAACAGATGCTGATATTTGCACAACAAGAGATAGAACGTAATAAAGATTTTATTTGATTATGGACAAATTTTTAGGTCAGGAAATTCCAGAACAAGAGCGATGGCAATTTCTTAAAGACAATGCAGATTCTGTGGAAAGGATTGGTTATACACACCGATTTACGCCTGATGAACTGGCACAAAAGAAAGAAGTGTTAGCTGAAGTCTCTATTTCGATAAATGATATTGAAGAAGAGAAAAAAGAAGCGATGCAAGAGTTCAAAGAACGGTTGAAACCATTAAATGAGGAAAAACAAGAGCTTTTGGACCACATTAAAAGAGGATCTGAATTTGTGGAAGATGAAGAATGTGTAAAGATTCTATACCATGATGAAAAAATGGCTGGATTTTATAATAAGCTTGGTGAACTGGTTTATAGCCGTCCTATCATGCCACAAGAAATGCAGAAGACAATATTTAGTATTAACCGTAAAACAGGAACAGATAATTAATTATGAGTGAGAACAAAATTAATTTGGTTGTGCCCAAAGATTATAACGGCAAACCGATTGAAGTAGTATTAAGAGAAGGGCAAGCTGCAAAGCAGTTAGATCCCAAAGAACCCCAAAAATTATCAATATCCGGAACAATTGAAGCACCTTTCAAATGGTTGGAAAAGCGTATAGGACTGATCAACCAGAAAGCATCAAACATTATAGTAAACCGTGACAAGATGGGATTGGTCTTGACAATTGATGAAACCAATTACTATCAGACTGAAATCTGTGGCGTTCTGATAACTTCTAAAGAAATGCAGGAGTTCGGCATCAATACGGAGAAGAAATGGGAACCAATCAAATTGTCACAGTTCTTTAAGATGCATCGTGCCTTCTTCAAGGATAAGTCTGAGAACATGATGCTGGTTTCTACTTTGAAGAATTTCAAAGCAAAGGTTAATCAGGATATAGAGCGCAACAAAGAAGAAAATGGAAGCAAGACGGACAATTTCTCACAAGTTGTAGATTCCAATCTGCCTAAGTCGTTCAAGTTGAATATTCCTCTTTTCAAAGGATTCACCTGTGAGGAAATCGAGGTTGAGATTTATGCCGATGTAGATGGACGGGAAGTTTCTCTCTCTTTGGTTTCTGCTGGTGCAAATGAGGCCATTGAAGAATACAAGAACAAGGTGATTGACGAACAGATTGAAGCAATTAAAGGCGTTGCACCTGACATCGTAATCATCGAAGTATAATTGACAGCCCGGAAAGACGGGCATCTGGTATCGTGGCGGAAT
>ULQM01023106.1_pt1 | contig 11178 bp, 4 predicted proteins | sample 1954451 | NCBI WGS metagenome assembly ULQM01 (sample SAMEA4835655, study PRJEB28245) | human gut metagenome | biome: gut microbiome; material: fecal sample | place: Denmark | collected 2008 | reverse complement strand
CCTGCCGCTCCCTCTCATCCAGCTTCTGCAGATCCGAAAGCGATAATGCGGAAATAAATTCCGTCATGGCATCCGAGACAATCGTTGCCGCATCCACGACCGTCGGCACACCGAGGGAAATCACGGGAACGCCAACACTTTTGCGGTTGATGGCATTGCGGTGATTGCCGATTCCGCTTCCCGGCGTGATTCCCGTATCCGTCAGCTGGATCGTCCGTCCCAGCCGCCGGATGCTTCTTGCCGCCAGCGCATCGACCGTGATCAGAAAATCCGGTTTCGTCTCTTTTACCACACCCTTTAAGATCTCCACACATTCCATACCGGTCTGCGCCATAACCCCCGGCACGATTCCGCTGACTTTTCCCACATCTTCTCTCTGGAATGCGTACTTTCCGAATTCATTCAGGATATGGCGGGTGATAAATAAATTATCCACCACTCTCGGTCCCAGCGCATCGGGCGTCACTTCCCGGTTGCCCAGTCCGACAACCAGTGCCGCGACTTCCAGCCCCTTTTTTAAATTTTTTTCAATCTCTTTTCCCGGCAGAAGATTCCGCATGATCTTTGCCAGCTCCAAAGAAATATCCCTGTGGTATCCGGCATCTTCCTCGATCATCTCCGGCGCCTCGATCGTAATGTACGTCCCCTTTGGCCTTCCCATCGCAACGGATGCATTCTCGGTCTCGATCATCACGGTACTGACAATCACTCCATTTTCCCGCCGTTCTTCCAGAACACGGATGCCGCGCATATCTGCCTGGTCTTCCTGCAGCCGCTCCTGTGATTCGAGTGCCAGATCCGTGCGGATCGGATAACTATTTTCCAACATGCCTCTTCCTCCCCTTTTACCATATGCATTTTTGCAGAAATGGTTTCTGGAGATAGTATGTACGGCATAGATTTTTTTATGCCTGAAATTAAAAACCGCAGGGACATTCGTCCCTGCGGTTTATCTGTATTCCTCTGTTTCCGGATCAATTATTTACCAGCGTAAAGAGTTACTAACTTCTTTAAGTGGTCATACTCATCCTTAGAGTTCTTCTCAGCCTTTGCAAATAACTCAGCAGCTCTCTCTGGGTTGAACTTCGCAAGAGATGCATAACGGTTCTCACCCTTTAAGAATGCCTGATAATCGCCTGTAGGCTCCTTGCTGTCTAATGAGAATGCATCTTTGCCTTCTGCAGCAAGTGTTGGGTTGTAACGGAAGTTGAACCAGTATCCGGACTCAACAGCTAACTTCTCCTCGGTCTGAGCCTTACTCATACCCTTCTTGATACCATGGTTGATACATGGAGCGTAAGCAATGATCAGTGATGGTCCCGGATAAGCCTCTGCCTCTGCAAGAGCCTTAACACACTGATTCATATCAGCACCCATAGAGATGTGTGCTACATATACATAACCATAGCTCATTGCGATACCGGCAAGATCCTTCTTCTTTGTCTCTTTACCACCGGCAGCGAACTGTGCGATCGCACCTGTAGGAGTAGACTTAGAAGACTGTCCACCTGTATTTGAGTAAACCTCAGTATCGAATACCATTACGTTGATATCCTTACCGGATGCTAATACATGGTCTACACCACCGAATCCGATGTCGTATGCCCATCCATCACCACCGAAGATCCACTGAGACTTCTTAGCGAGGAAATCTTTCTCTTTTAATACATTCTTGGAAGCATCGCATCCGCAAGCCTCTAATGCTGCTACTAACTTCTCTGTAGCTGGTCCGTTCTCGATACCGGAAGCAAATGTATCATTCCACTCCTTGATGGCATCCTTAACATCAGCCTTATCTGTGTTAGCTGCGATCTCATCCAGCTCGTTCTTTAATCTGTCACGGATTGCTCTCTGAGCAAGTAACATACCATAACCAAACTCTGCTGCATCTTCGAACAGTGAGTTAGACCATGCAGGACCATGACCCTTCTTGTTTGTTGTATAAGGTGTAGAAGGTGAAGAGTTTGCCCAGATAGAAGAACATCCAGTTGCATTTGCAATGTACATTCTGTCACCGAATAACTGGGTAATTAACTTAGCGTAAGGTGTCTCACCACATCCACCACAAGCTCCGGAGAACTCAAGTAATGGCTGACGGAACTGAGATCCCTTAACAGAGTTAAGTTTGAATTTCTCGATAACATCTTCCTTATCCTCAAGAGATACTGCGTAATCGAAGTACTTCTGCTCATCCTCATGTGCCTCGAATCCGGTCATTGTGATAGCCTGTACCTTATCAGGACATACGTTTACACAAGAACCACATCCTGTACAGTCGAATGCGGAAACAACGATTGCGAACTTGTAACCTGGCATCTGGTTGAGATCCTTCATCTGCATTCCTTCCGGAGCCTTAGCTGCCTCAGCCTCTGTCATAGCGACTGGACGGATTGCTGCATGAGGACATACATAAGAACACTGGTTACACTCGATACACTTGGTAGCATCCCATACAGGAACGTCTGTTGCAACACCACGCTTCTCGTATGCTGCTGTACCGGATGGAGTCCAGCCTGTCTCGTATTTCTTAACAACAGATACAGGAATTGTGTTACCCTGCTGTCCGTTGACTTTCTGCTGAATATCCTTAACGAAGTCAACAACTTCCTTGTTGTCTCCCTTAACTTCTACAGAGTAATCATCATCTGTGCAGTTCTTCCAGCTCTCTGGAACATCTACCTTAACGTATGCTGTAGCACCGGCATCGATTGCGTCGTGGTTCATCTTAACGACATCGTCACCCTTCTTAGCATAAGATCTTGTAGCTGCGTCCTTCATAAGCTTGATAACTTCCTCTTCCGGAATCAGCTTTGTCAGAGAGAAGAATGCTGACTGAAGTACAGTGTTGATACGGTTTCCAAGACCGATCTCTTTACCGATCTTTACACCGTCGATGATGTAGAAGTTGATGTTGTTCTCTGCGATGTATCTCTTTACCTGACCCGGTAACTTCTCATCTAGTTCATCAACTGTCCACTGTGTATTGAACAGGAATGTACCGCCCGGTACCAGATCCTGAACCATGTTGTACTTGTAGATGTATGCTGTACAGTGACATGCTACGAAGTTTGCCTGAGAGATCAGGTATGTGGAACGGATTGGAGAATGTCCAAAACGTAAGTGGGAAATTGTAACACCACCGGACTTCTTGGAGTCATAATCAAAGTATGCCTGAGCGTACATATCTGTGTTGTCACCAATGATCTTGATGGAGTTCTTGTTGGCACCTACTGTACCATCTGCACCAAGACCCCAGAACTTACAGTTTGTTGTTCCTTCTGGTGTAGTAACAGGATTCTCCTTAACTTCAAGAGAAAGATTTGTAACATCATCAGTAATACCGATTGTAAATCTTGGCTTCTCTGTGTTGTTGTATACAGCGATGATCTGTCCAGGAGTAGTATCCTTAGATCCTAATCCGTAACGTCCGCTTGTAATTGTAACCTGATCGAACTTAGATCCCTTTAATGCAGCAACTACATCTAAGTATAATGGCTCACCAAGAGAACCTGGCTCTTTTGTTCTGTCTAATACTGCAATTCTCTTAACAGTATCCGGAATAGCCTCGATTAAAGCTTCCTTTACGAATGGTCTGTAAAGACGAACCTTAACAACACCGACCTTCTCGCCCTTTGCCATTAAGTAATCGATGGTCTCATCGATGGTCTCACATACAGAACCCATAGCAATGATGACACGGTCAGCATCAGCAGCTCCGTAGTAGTTGAACAGCTTGTAGTCTGTGCCGATCTTGGCATTTACCTTGTCCATATATTCCTGTACGATTGCAGGCAGCTCGTCGTATGTAGAGTTGCAAGCTTCTCTTGACTGGAAGAAGATGTCAGGGTTCTGTGCAGATCCCATTTCTACCGGATGATTTGGATTTAATGCATTCTTACGGAAAGCATCAACTGCATCCATATCTACCATATCTTTCAGATCTTCATAATCCCATGTCTCGATCTTCTGAATTTCGTGAGATGTACGGAATCCATCGAAGAAGTTGATGAATGGAATTCTTCCCTTGATTGCTGCGCAATGAGCAACCGGAGTTAAGTCCATAACTTCCTGTACGGATGACTCACAAAGCATTGCAACACCTGTCTGACGGCAAGCATATACATCAGAGTGATCACCGAAGATGTTCAGTGCATGTGTAGCAACACAACGAGCGGATACGTTGAATACGCCCGGAAGTCTCTCACCAGCTACTTTGTACAGGTTCGGGATCATAAGTAACAGACCCTGGGATGCTGTGTAAGTAGTTGTTAATGCACCAGCTGCAAGAGATCCGTGTACAGTACCGGCTGCACCAGCCTCAGACTGCATTTCTGTAACCTGAACGGTCTGTCCGAAAATGTTCTTACGACCAGCGGTTGCCCACTCATCTGTAGCCTCAGCCATAACAGATGAAGGAGTAATAGGATAGATTGCTGCAACATCAGTAAACGCATAAGAAGCGTGTGCTGCTGCATGGTTTCCATCCATGGTTTTCATTGAACGTTTCATGAATTAGTCCTCCTATTTTTAATTAAAGTTCAAACATAAAAAACATTGAATCAGAATGTCTTCTAACTAAATAATATAGGATGAATGCACCCAAAAATCAAGCGATAGCGACAGCATTTCTTGTTTTTTTACAAATACATCTTTTCAAAGTCGCCAATCGGAACCGGACAATTGCATAAATATCCCTGTCCGCAGGTGAATCCACCTTCTTTGAGGAACTGCTCCTGTTCCTCCGTTTCCACCCCCTCTATAATAATATCTTTATGTAAAATCTTTACCATACGGCCGATTTCGTAAAGAAGATTTTTCTTTTGTTCCGTCATGCCTTTATTAATAAAACTTTTGTCAATTTTTATGACGTCTGCAGGCATATCTGCAAGTACGGAAAGTGAAGAATATCCTGTTCCGAAATCATCAATTGCCACACGGAATCCAATCTCGTGCAGCCGGTTCATACACTTTTCAAGGACTGCTACATTTTTTACAAGTACGCCCTCTGTCACCTCAATTTCTATATACTCCGGACGGACACTGTATTTGGAAAGCACATGCTGGATACGGTTTAAAAATTCCTCTCCGTCCGACTCAAAATGACGCCCGGAAAAATTGGTTGAAATCACAATTTTTCTCCGGTGCTGCTTGTCCCATTTTTCGAGAGTTTTTAACACTTCCTCATAAATATAAAAATCAAGCTCTGTGATATATCCTATTTTTTCGAGAGAATCAATAAACATTCCCGGCGGAAGAATCTTTCCATCCGGACGTTTCCATCGTGCCAGTGCTTCTGCCCCATAAACACTCCGGTCACGTAAAATAAACTTTGGCTGCAGATACATCTGGAAATCATCCCGGTATAATGCCTCATAAAATTCCCCGACTATTTTTTGCTCCTCGGTACGCTGGATACGCAGGGAAGGATTATACAGGGTAATATCCCTCTTCCCGGTATTTTTTGCATTTTTCCATGCAAGATTGGCATTTTCGATCGCAAACTCGATGTCCATTTTATTGTCTTCCAGAATATATACCCCTGCCGATATCCCCATTCCACTGTTTGGATACCTGTGATTCTGCATATTGGAAAATCTTTTATTTCTGTTGTGCAGACGATCGATCATTTTTTCCTGACTTTCATCTGCAATCAGAAGCAGAAAAAAATCCGAATACAAACGGCAGCCTGCACGGAAATACTCCTGCATAAAGATATCCTGTGCAAACATTTTAAGGACACTGTCCCCTACTTTATAGCCATAATTTTCATTGATATATCCAAAATTATTGATATCCATATACTCAATGGCATATACTTCATCCGGCTTGGAATGTGCCAGAATTTCAACCACCGCTTCACGGAATGCCTCCTGATTGTACAGCCCTGTCAGCGGATCTTTTTTCTGGATGGAACTGATCTGTTCCCGGCTTTCCGCGACCCGATAGCGCAGGGACACAAAAATAGCCATCATACGGGTCAGTTCCTGAAAAATTTCCAACTCTCCCGGCTGCCACTGCCGTTCTTCGTCCAGTGACACATAAATTACTTCCCCTGTACAGCCCCCAACATATTCAAATTTTCCAACCACAGCAGAAAACGGAGCTTTTTCGTTGTATGTATCCGTTGACTTAAGATACTTTCCCATCCCCGTTGCAAAATTGCTCCGCGAATTTTTAACTATCATATACTCCCCTGGCTGTAGTTCCTTTAGTGAAGGACTTTTCTTTGGAAACGCACTTTTCCCATAAAAAGAGAAATTATTTCCAAAATAATTGGTCATGACCATTCCGTCATTTTCGGTGTTATCCTCAAATACCATAACAAGATCCAGCTGGTATCTTTCCGTAATCCTGTTTAAAAGCATATTCAGCGACCCGTCTATATTTTTGGCGTGCGCCATAAGACTGATGGAAAATGCAAGGAATTCACGGTCTTCTGCGCCCATGTTTTCCCGCCGCTCAATGTTTTTGATTCCGTTTCTGATCATTCCCACATCTTTTGCACCGGCAATCTCATATCCATTTTTGCCCCCCTGCTTGGTACGATACATGGCATGATCCGCTTTTTCAAACAGGGAACTGTATGTATTTCCATCCCCACCGTTACAGGCGGCCAGACCAATACTTGCCGAGATCCTGTAGTGAATGGAGCCCCCCGTATAAACTTTGCAGAGTGCTTCTCCAAGATTTCCGGCACGTTCCTTTGCCTTCTCGAGTGTTGTGTTCTTCATCAGCACAAGGAATTCATCCCCACCGACCCTTCCGGTCAGATCATTGTTGCGGAAAAAAGATTTGATGATATTTGCAACATCTACGATTACAGTATCACCGAATGTATGCCCGAAATTATCATTGACACCTTTAAAATTATCAATATCAATCAGAAACAATACATGGGTTCCGTCTTCTGTTCCTTCCAGAAATGCATCGGTCTCCCTTTGGATTTCCAGCTTGTTGAGCAGTTTCGTCAGCGGATCTCTCCGCACTTCTTCCTGAAGATTCTTATCTTCATCAATATTAAAACTTCTTCCGATAATCCGGGTGATCCGTCCATTATGGTCTGCAATGCTCTTGTAATAAGTTCTAAACCAGAGATATTTCGGTGTCTCATTTTCCGTATGGATATTAAACCTTGTATCCATACTTCCGGTTTTTTCCTCTGTGGCAGCTTCTTTCATAGCCTTCAGAAAAAGCTCCTGATCCGGTGGACAGAGTGTCAGAACTTCTTCATCCACCGGAAAATATTGTTCGGAATAATCGTATTGTCCCCTCAGTTCCATCAGCCGGTACGAGCGCAGCATCGTCCAGTTTTCCACATCCAGATCAAACGGATATTCCAAAGACAGCTGTTCCATCAGCTCATATTTCTGGTTCAACAGTTTCTGATGTTCTTCCCGTCTTTTTTCCTCATCAATATCCCATAAAAATAAAACCACATATGGTTTTACATCGTAATGTGCCAGAACACTGCACCGCATCTCCACCCACCGGGTTTTCCCATCGGGGCGTACGATACGAAGCTGCATTTTTCCGTTGTCATGTGTCCGGACAACATTTTCCAATACACTGACCAGATTTGCATAATCTTCGTCATATACCATTTTTTGTGGTCTGGTTTCCCGCAGTTCCTTTTCCGTGTATCCAAGTACATCCGTAAACTCTGCGTTTGCCTCTTCCACTCTCCAGTCTGCCCCACAACTGACAATTGCAACTGCGACAGGCAGATCCAACTGTATAAATTCCCTATAATCCATAGCTTTGCCCCAATTTCGTTCAATTCTTTCTCCATTATATCATTATTTCTATACATTTCCAACAAGAAAGCGTTTTTCTTCTTGAAATATATCCCATGTCATGTTTATAATAGAATTTGTGATTTTATCATAGACATATTAAGTAAAGCAATGAGGTTTTCGTATGATTAGTGCAAATAACATTACTTTAAGATTAGGCAAAAAAGCCCTTTTCGAAGATGTAAACGTAAAGTTTACCGAGGGGAACTGTTACGGTTTGATCGGTGCAAACGGTGCCGGCAAATCTACCTTTTTAAAAATTTTATCCGGGCAGTTAGAGCCAACCAGCGGTGACATTGTCATCACACCGGGACAGCGTCTGTCTTTCCTGCAGCAGGACCACTTCAAGTATGATGAGTATACCGTACTCGACACGGTTATCATGGGAAATAAACGTCTGTATGACATCATGAAAGAAAAAGATGCCATCTACATGAAAGAAGATTTTTCCGATGAGGATGGTATCCGCGCCAGTGAACTTGAAGCAGAATTTGCAGACATGGACGGCTGGAATGCCGAATCCGATGCTGCCACCCTGTTAAACGGTCTTGGAATTCCGACCGAGGATCACTACACACAGATGGCAGACCTGCCGGGTGCCGCAAAAGTCAAAGTACTTCTTGCGCAGGCACTGTTTGGCAACCCGGACATTCTTCTTCTCGATGAGCCGACCAACCACCTGGATCTTGATGCCATCGCATGGTTAGAAGAATTTCTGATCAACTTTGAAAACACGGTTATCGTGGTTTCCCATGACCGTTATTTCTTAAACAAAGTCTGCACCAACATTGCAGACATGGATTACGGCAAAATCCAGCTGTATGCCGGAAACTACGATTTCTGGTATGAATCCAGCCAGCTTCTTGTCCGTCAGATGAAAGAAGCCAACAAGAAAAAGGAAGAAAAAATCAAAGAGCTGCAGGAGTTTATCTCCCGTTTCTCTGCAAATGCTTCCAAATCCAAGCAGGCAACTTCCCGTAAGCGTGCCCTGGAAAAAATCCAGCTAGATGACATCCGTCCTTCCAGCCGTAAATATCCGTACATTGATTTCCGTCCAAACCGTGAAATCGGAAATGAAGTTCTGACCGTAGACGGAATCAGTAAAACCATTGACGGTGTAAAAGTTCTTGACAACATTTCCTTTATTGTCGGACACGATGACAAAATCGCCTTTGTCGGTGGAAATGAGCTTGCAAAGACAACATTGTTTAAAATTCTCGCCGGGGAAATGGAACCGGATGAAGGATCTTACAAATGGGGAGTTACAACAAGCCAGTCTTATTTCCCGAAGGATAATACCGCCATCTTTGATTCCGATGAGCTGATCGTTGACTGGCTGACCCAATACTCCGAGATCAAAGACGCAACTTATGTCCGCGGTTTCCTCGGCCGTATGCTTTTTGCCGGTGAAGATGGTGTAAAAAAGATGCGTGTCCTCTCCGGTGGAGAAAAAGTCCGTGTCCTTCTCTCCCGCATGATGATCATGGGAAGCAACGTTTTGATCTTTGATGAGCCGACAGACCACCTGGATATGGAATCCATCACCGCATTGAATAATGGTATGATCAAATTCCCTGGTGTCATCCTGTTTGCCTGCCGTGACCATCAGGTCGTACAGACAACTGCGAACCGCATCATCGAGTTTCTTCCGGATGGAAGCATGGTAGACAAGGTTTCTACTTATGACGAATATCTCGAAAGTGATGTTATGGCAAGAAAACGTCAGGTATACAATACAACTGCAGATGAGGAGGCAGATGATTAATCTGTTACCCTCTGTCTGTTTGGTAAAAACAGGAAACCCTCTCTGCTGGTCTGTCCAGCAAAGAGGGTTTCCTGCATTTCGAAAACTCATTTTCAACTATTTAAAACATATCTGTAAAAATATTTCCGCTGTTATAATTGTAATTATACGTGCCATTCTTCGTATATGTATTGGATTTTGCGACTTCTGACTTTGCATAGGACTCTGTCATGGCTGCCTTTGTTGCCACACTGTATGCGTAGGAACCGGTTCCATTGAACAGGTTCTTTATTTTCTCTGTGTCCGCACTCTTAAACGTTGTCTCATCCACCGACAGCTTGCCGGTCTTTTCATCGACCGTAATTCCTATTTCCTTTAAGGGTTTCTCATTGTAAGAAGTCTCATTTTTCATAGAACTTACCGACCGGGAAATGCGGTTCGTCGATGACTTGCCGGCTGTATCCAGCATGGAGTTGTAATCATCCGCAAAACTCTTTACTGCTTTGTAGATCTTGTCCGTATCGTAGCTGCCCCCGGAATCCTTTGTAAACACCTTGTTGTTACTGCGGGTATACAATGCCTTGGCAGAGTCTGTCAGTTCCTTGGCATCGGACTCAATCGCAGCCAGCGTCTTGGTACTGTCTTTTGACGTCGATGTGGTCGTGGCCAGATCCTCGATCGTATTTTTGGTGCTGTCATCCGACTTCGAGGTACTCTTCGTGGAATCCATTGAAAAATAAGAGCGCATTAATTTGCCATAAGAACCACTGCGAATACTTGCATACTCACTTAAATTGATTCCAAACATGCCGCTTCCTGTGCTTTTCGAAGAACCCAGACTGGAAAATAAAGTACTTACTGACGATGAATCATACATCGAAATTCCTCTCATAGTATCACCTCTTTCACACAATTCTTTCTTTTATCCTATCGCTTTTTCACTGTTTTTACAATACTTTTGTGGTATTTTTCCGTATTTTGGTTATAATTACGAAAAGATAACAATTTCTTTTCGTTTTGTTCATATTTTATTCACAATCAGATGCTATTATAAGAACATAAAAGAAAGCAAAGTTACTAACTTGTTATTTTTTCATAATTCGCCCCATTGTCCATTGGACAATGGGGCACTCCTCTTTTTATCAAGAAATTTCTTAAATGTCTTCTATCTGCCAGTCAATCGGCTCGATTCCATGTTCTTTTAGAAACTGATTTGCCTGACTGAAATGTCTGCATCCAAAGAACCCGCGATACGCGGAAAGCGGACTTGGATGCGGTGCCTTTAAGATCAGGTGCTTTGGATTTGTAAGCATCGGTATTTTGCTCTGCGCCGGACGTCCCCACAACATATACACAATCGGACGATCCTGCGCATTCACTGCCTGAATGATCGCATCCGTAAACTGCTCCCATCCTCTTCCCTGATGGGAATTTGCCTGATGCGCCCGCACCGTAAGCACGGTATTCAAAAGCAGTACACCCTGATCTGCCCATTTTTTCAGATAGCCGTTGTTTGGAATTTTACACCCCAGATCATCCTGCAGTTCTTTATAAATATTCTGCAGAGACGGCGGAATTTCTTTCTGATCCGGAAGGACAGAAAACGAAAGACCATGTGCCTGATGTTCATTGTGATACGGG
>ULQM01059697.1_pt1 | contig 11239 bp, 6 predicted proteins | sample 1954451 | NCBI WGS metagenome assembly ULQM01 (sample SAMEA4835655, study PRJEB28245) | human gut metagenome | biome: gut microbiome; material: fecal sample | place: Denmark | collected 2008 | reverse complement strand
CAGATCACAACCGCTGCCGGTGAAGGCTACCTCCGGTGCGCCGCACAGGGTACAGACCTCGCCCTCTCCCAGCGGCAGCTGCGCCATTTTTTCGGTGACGGCCGGGGCCTCCTCCTCGTCCAGATACAGCAGACGCATACGCACGTCGGCGCAGGGCGTACCGTCTTCTCCGGCGGAGGGCGCGCAGGCGGTATCCGTAACGAACACGAAGGGCCGCTGACGGCCGAAATCCAGATGCTGGACCGCCTCCTGCCGCACGGGGCGCTCCGGCGCCAGGGGCAGGGACCGTTCTGTCGTTTCCAGCTTGGTGCCGCAGTGGGTGCTGTACAGATCCGTAACGCAGGATACCGTTTCCTTCCGCGTGATACGCAGCAGCAGCCGAAGCTCCGCCGAGATGGAGAATCCGCTGCTCTCCTCGGTCCGCAGCAGACGCGCCTCGCCGCAGATCAGCTGCACCCGGGCGGCAACATCCCCTTCCTCACCGCCGGCCGGGCTGTCCACGATCTGGGAGAAGGGCACAGCGGCGGTGTATGTATGCAGCTTCTGCTGCTGGCAGCGATACAGGGCACAGAGGGTCAGTTCGCCCTTTACCAGCAGCTTGGCGCCCACCAGCTGGCAGGAGGCGACCTGGGGGTACAGGCGGCAGAGGAGCAGGTCCTCCGGTGCCGGCTGGCCGGCCGGTACCGTGACCTCACCGGCGACGGCACACTCACGCTCCGCCATGGCGGCGGTCATGTACAGCTCATGCTCCCGGCGGCGCAGCCGCAGGGCGGGGTCCTCCTCCACGCCGCAGCACAGCTGCACGGTGGTGCAGGTATAGCCGCAGACCGTCCACTCCGGCATCAGACGCAGGGACAAACGGCGGGGCGTCAGTGCCTGGGCCTCGCACAGCAGCAGCCTTCCGGCGGCCCACAGCACCTGGCAGGCTGCCAGTGGACGGTTCTCCGACGTGCAGACAAAGGGCACCGACTGGGTCAGGCTCCGCAGTCCCACGCTCTCCTCTGATGTATACAGCACCGTGACCCGAACAGTACCCTTCAGTTCCAGACTGCCGCTGCGGGCGGTGATGGACCGCAGACACAGTGTGCCCGAGGCCTCCACCACACGCCCCATGTCCGGGCAGTAATCGGGGATGGCTGCCTCCAGCGTCTCCTCATGGGTCAGCGTCAGCCGGGGCACCTCATCCCAGCAGGTGATATCCTTCCATTGCAAGCCACATTCCATCGTTCCAGCCCTCACATTCCTATGGTTTGTGACCATTCTATGTGTGAACTCCGGCGGTTATGCCGCCACGCCGAACAGCCGGCGCAGCAGTCCCCGCATCCCACGGGGCGCCCGCCAGACGATGATCCTCATGTCTTCACCTCCTGTCCCTCAAGCACGCGATGCCGCAGGCGATCAGCAAAAACGACACCAGGAACATTAAGCAGCCCACTGGGAACACCGCCGCGATCAGGATACCCAGTCCCAATCCCAGCGCACAAATGCCCAACCAGCAGCAGCCGCCCCATCTTCGCACCGTATATCCCTCCCCCTGCTCCAGTATATGAAGCGCAAAAAGCGGAGTGCATCGCACTCCGCTTTTTCACTTCTTCTGCCAGGCCCGCAGGTCCTTCAGTTCATCATAGAGCCGCAGGTAGCTCCTGTGGCGGCTGGCGGGGATATCGCCGTCCTGCACCGCCTGCAGCACGCGGCACCCTTTTTCCTTTGTGTGGGTACAGCCGGTAAAGCGGCATTGGTCCACATAGGGCGCAAATTCGGGGAACGTCTCCGGCAGGTGCGCCTTCAGCTCCAGGTCCATTTCCTCTGTATCAAAGGAGGAAAAACCCGGTGTGTCGATCACATAGGTGCCGCCGCCCAAAGCAAACAGCTCCACATGGCGCGTGGTGTGGCGGCCGCGGCCCAGAGCCTTGCTGACCTCGCCCACCGGCAAATGCAATTCCGGCAGCAGCCGATTCAGCACGCTGGACTTCCCCACGCCGGAGTTCCCGGTAAAGGCATTCAGCTTTCCGGCGATGGCGGCGCGAAGCGTCTCCAGTCCCTCCCCTGTCTCGGCGCTGATACGCAGCACCGGCAGGGCGGAATGACTATAGATGTCATACAACTCGTCCGCCGTGTTCAGATCGCACTTGTTCAGACACAGCAGCACCTGACAGCCCTTCAGGGCGGCGATGGAGGCGATGCGGTCAATGAGATACGGCTCCGTCACAGGGATGGCGGCGGAGGCCAGGATGACCAGCTGATCGATATTGGCGGCGGCGGGACGGGAAAACACATTGCGGCGCGGCTCCACAGCCTCCACAAAGCCTTCGCCCCCGCCCAGGTCGCGGACCTGGACCCAGTCGCCCACCAGCGGGCTCATGCCCTCCCGGCGGAACTTTCCGCGGGCGCGGCATTGCAGCATCTCGGCTCCGGTATTTACATAGTAGAAACCGCTGAGTGCCTTCTCAATGCGCCCCCGGCTCAAAAGCGTATCTCCTGAATGGCGGAGACCTTGGTGGCCCCGGTGTTCATGCTGGTAAAGACGGCACAGACGTTAGAACTGGTCCCAGTCTTGCCGGTGAAGGTATACGTCACCGTTCCCATGGAGGCGTTAATGTACTGGCTGTCCAGGGTCACGCTGTCCTGCTCGAACTCCACCTTGATCATGCCCTCCATATCGCTGGGCATGGTAAACTCCACCACCCGGGCCGCTGTGGCGTCGTCGCTGTTCTTCTGTCCGCTGACAGTGAAGCTGATCTTTGTACCGCCGGGAACCTCGCTGGTGGGCTTGATGCTCTGCTCGATCACCTGGCCCTGGGGTGCAAAGCTGAATGCGTCATAGGTGATCTCGCCCACGGTAAGGCCCAGGTCCTGAGCATTCTGCACTGCGTTGGCGATATCCTGACCGGTGAAGGTAGGCACTGTCACCGTTTCCGGCCCGGTGCTGACCCGCAGGATCACCGTCTGTCCGGCCACCAGCGGCTCGTCGGCGGCAGGGACTGTCTCGATCACGGCGTCCGCGCCGTATTTGTCGGAGGACACGGTTTCCGTGGTGATCTTCAGATCCAGACCCATATCGGTCAGAAGCACGCGCGCCTGCCGGTACTCCATGCCCACCAGATCCTTCATCGGCACCTTCTCCGGCTCGGCGGCCACATAGACCTGAATGACCAGATTGCTCTTGCGGGTACGTCCGGCGGCGGGATCCTGCTCGACGATCTGCCCCGGCTGGTATTCCTCTGTGGTGCGGGTACCCTGCACCTCGATCAGGAAGATATCCTTTACGCCCTCCATCTCCTGGGCCTCCTCCACAGTCTTGCCGCGGATATCGGGCACGGGGTAGCTCTTGTTGCTGCCGGCAGGGCCGAAATCGCCCAGTATCAGCTTGAACAGCAGCACCACCAGCAGCACCGCCGCGGCAAAGATCCCGGCGATGATGGCAATAGACTTCTTATCCCGGTGGGGCGGCTCCTCTTCCGCCTCGCGCTCCCGGCGCAGTTCGCCGGTGTGCTTTTTTACGGCGGAAGCCACCTGGGCCGTGGGCAGGGGCATGGTGGGCTCGGTATCCGCGGCAGGGGCAGTCAGCTCCTGCCGGATATAGTCCATATCCACAGAGGGGTCCCGGCGGAACTTCTCCAGGTCCTCGATCATAGCATCCGCCGAGGCGTAGCGCTTGTTGGGGTCGCTGTTCATAGCCTTCATGCAGATCAGCTCCAGCGGCTCAGGGATGCTGGGATCGATATCCCGGGGCGCCAGGGGCACGGAGCTCAGGTGCTGGATGGCCACGGATACGGCGCTGTCGCCCTCGAAGGGCAGGCGTCCGGTGAGCATCTCATACAGCACAACGCCGGCGGAATAGATATCCGAGCGCGCGTCGATACGGTCGCCCCGGGCCTGCTCCGGCGAGATGTAGTGCACGGAGCCAAGCGCCTCCTGGGTCAGTGTCTGCCCCTGGTTGGCAAGGCAGGCAATGCCGAAATCAGCCACCTTCACGCTGCCGTCCCGCAGGACCATGATGTTCTGGGGCTTGATATCACGGTGGATGATGCCGCGGCTGTGGGCGTGGCTCAGACCCCGCATGATCTGGGTGATGAAATGCAGAGACTCCCGCCAGTCCATGCGGCCACGGCGCTCCATGTACTGCTTCAGGGTAATGCCGTCGATCAGCTCCATGACGATGTATTCCCGGTCCGGATTGGTGGACACGTCATACACCGACACGATGTTGGCGTGGCTCAGCTGCGCTACCGCCTGGGACTCGTCGTGGAACCGGCGGCGGAAATCCGCGTTGTCCGCCAGGTCGCTTTTCAGTATCTTGATGGCCACAAGGCGATTCAGCCGGTGGCACCGGGCCTTATAGACATTGGCCATACCGCCGGAGCCGATCAGCTCCAGTATTTCATAGCGATCGTCCAGCATTTTTCCGATATACTGATCCATGTGGTCATCTCCCTTCCTCGTTCAGCAGCAGCACTGCCGTGATGTTGTCCGGTGCGCCCCGCTGAAGCGATATTTGCAGCAAATGGTCAAGACATTCATTTACGTCCCCGTCGTGGAGGACCTCAAACAGCATCTCCTGATCCGAGACGGTGTTCACCAGTCCGTCGGAACAGAGCAGCAGGAACTCGTCCTTGTGCCAGGGCAGCTCAAAGGTATCCGCCTTGGCGTGGATATCCGGGCCCAGTGCCCGGGTGATGAGATTGCGATTGGGGTGTGTTCTGGCCTCCAGCGGCGTCAGGTCGCCCTTGGCCACCATATTCTCCACCACCGAGTGGTCGCGGGATATCTGGAAAATTCCCTCCGGCGTGATGTGATAAGCACGGCTGTCGCCGATGTTACCGATAATCGCCATGTCGGACCGGGCCACGGCGCACACCAGCGTGGTACCCATGTGCTGGTACTCCGCGTTCCGCGCCGCCTCCTGCCGGATGGCGTCATTGGCGCAGGCGATAGCGCTGAGCATTGCCTGCCGCAGCTGCGGGATGTCCATATCGTCCCGCAGGCTGTCGCGCAGCTCCTTTTCGAACCGGGCTACGGCGATGGCGCTGGCCACCTGTCCGCCGTTGGTGCCGCCCATACCGTCGCACACCACGGCCGCGTGGAATGCGTCGGCCTCGAACACGGCGTAGGCGTCCTGATTCTCGCTCCGCACCAACCCGGTATTGGTGATCCCCCACATTTTCATAGTCGCTCACATCCTTTATTCCGTAAAGAGTCCATGTCTCACATTTGGCCGCGTTCCTGCATTTCCTTCCGCCGCAGCTGGCCGCAGGAGGCGTCGATATCGCCGCCCAGGCTTCTGCGGACCGTGGCGGTAACACCCAAACTCTCCAGCTTTTGCTGGAAAGCGCCGATGCGTCTGCTGGGCTTATATGGGCTCTCCACCACGTCGTTCAGGGGTATCAGGTTCACGTGGCCCGGCATGCCCTTCAGCTTTTTCGCGATCAGCTCCGCCTGCCAGTCGTGGTCGTTGACACCGTCGATCATGGCATACTCAAAGCTGATGCGCCGCCCGGTCTTTTGGAAGTATCTGTGGCAGGCGGCAAACAGCGTCTCTACATCATACGCCCGGTTCACCGGCATAATGCGGCTGCGGGTCTCGCTGTCCGGCGCGTGAAGGGAGACAGACAGCGTTAATTGAAGCTGCCGATCCGCCAGCGCGTCGATCCCCGGCACTACGCCGCAGGTGGACAGGCTGATATGCCGCATACCGATGTTCATCCCGTGGGGGCTGTTGACCAGCTCCAAAAAGCGCAGCACATTGTCCATGTTGTCCAACGGCTCGCCGATACCCATGAGCACGATGTTGGAGACAGGCAGGCCGCTGTCCAGCTGGGTAAACAGCACCTGGTCCAGCAGCTCAGATGGCCGCAGGTCCCGGACCTTGCCGGCGATGGTGCTGGCGCAGAAGGCGCAGCCCATACGGCAGCCCACCTGAGAGGAGATACACACGGTGTTGCCGTGGTGGTATTGCATCAGGACCGTCTCGATGCAGTTGCCGTCGGCCAGCTCCCACAAATATTTAACGGTCCCGTCCAGCTTCGAGGTCTGCTTCCGGGCCACGGTCGGCGCTGTAATGAAGCACGTCTCGGCCAGCTGGGCACGCAGAGGCTTGGACAGGTCGGTCATCTCGTCAAAGGAGCGCAAGCCACGGTGCAGCCAGGTGAATACCTGCTTGGCACGGAAAGCCGGCTGTCCCATATTCTTAAAAAAGTCAGCCAGCTGGCGCTCGGTCATGGATTTGATGTCGGTCATGCAATTCGCTCCTTGACGTTATCCCCTGCGGCGCATACGGCAGATGTAAAATCCGTCGGTGCCGGTCCGCTGGGGCCACAGTGTCACATCACCGGGACAACTTCCGATACCGGGCAGGGTAAATTCCTCTTTCGCAAAGTCCGGGTGTACGTCCAAAAAGGCCGACACCACGCCGCCGTTTTCCTCCGGCAGGACGGTGCAGGTGGCATACACCAGCACGCCGCCGGGACGGACGTAGGCGGACACGTTGTTCAATATCGACAGCTGGACGGCGGGCAGCTGTGCCAGCTGCGCCGGATCCTTCCAGCGGATATCCGGTTTCTTCCGGATAATGCCCAGGCCGGAGCACGGCACATCGGCCAGAACCACATCGGCCTGCTCCACCCAGCCGGCGTGACGCTCCCGCCCATCGGCCAGCGCTGTGCGGATGATAGTGATCCCCAGCCGTGCCGCACCGTTTTCGATGAGCTTCAGCTTGTGGGGGTGAATGTCACAGGAGAGGATATCGCCCCGGTTCTCCATCTGCATAGCCATGGCGAAGGATTTGCCGCCAGGGGCGGCGCACACATCCAGCACCCGATCGCCGGGCTTCGGTCCGGCGGCAATGGCCGCCAAACGCGCCGCGGCATCCTGCACCGTGCAGCGTCCCGACGCAAAGGCAGACAGACGCTCCAAATCACCGGTACCGGTGACTTCAAAACAGCCCTCCAGCCAGGGATGGGGCACCAGACGAACACCGTCCGATCGCAGCTCATTTTCCAATTCCGCCGGCGTGGTCTTCAGCGGATTGGCCTGTATCACCGTGGGAACAGGCTCATTATCCAACCGCAGGAACGCCTCGGCCTCCTGCTCGCCGACCAAAGCCGTCAAGCGCTCCACCAACCACCTGGGATGGCTGTACTGCACCGCTGCTTTGGAAATAAAACTATTCTGCGGCAATTGCGGTAAAGTGTTTTTGCTTGACGCACATTTCCGCAGCACCGCATTGATCATGCCCGCGGCACGGGTCTTGCCCCGGCGTTTTGTCAGCTCTACTGTCTCGTGAACAGCAGCCCGGTCGGGCACCTTGTCCATGAACAGTATCTGATATATACCCAAACGCAGCAGGCAGGCCACCACCGGTTCCAGCCGGGCGGCCTTCTGCGTACACCAATGGTCGATATAATAGTCCAGCAGTGTCCGGTTCTGCACCACGCCGTAGGTCATCCGGGTACACAGCGCCGCGTCCCGGGCCTCCAGCCCGGACTGGGCCGCGATACGCTTCAGGCTGCCGTCAGACCACGCGCCCCGGCGCTCCATCTGCAGCAGCGCCTCCAGCGCCGCGTCCCGCGCGTCACGGGGCGTCACAGGCCCAGCGGGACCGGATGGCCCCGCAGATAATCCGCCGCTGCCATGCGCTTGCCGCCCTCGCCCTGCAATTCAAGAACACACAGCAATCTGCCGTCGCCGCAGGCAATGGCCAGGCCGTTTTTGTCCGCCTCCACCACGCTGCCCGCCGGGGCGGAGGTCTCTCCGCCTACCGCGGTGCGGTGGACCTTGACCGGCTTGCCTGCCAGCACCATGGACGCACTGGGCCAGGGCACCAGGCCCCGCACCTGATCGTGCAGCTGCTGCGCCGACCGGGAGAAATCCATCGGCGAGAGGCTTTTATCCAGCATGGGTGCGTAGGTATGCGCCGCGTGATCCTGCGCCGTCCGGGTAACGGTGCCGCATTCGATCTGCCCGATGGCCTCATGCAGCGCTTCCGCGCCAAGCTCCGCCAGCCGCGCCGTCAGCGCCACCGCGTCCTCGTCCGGATCGATGGCCGTCTCGCGGCACAGTATCACATCTCCCGCATCCAGCTCCGGCGCCATATACATAATGGACACGCCTGTCACCGTGTCGCCGTTGAGGATCGCCCAGTTGATGGGCGCCGCGCCCCGGTACTTCGGCAGGATGGAGGAGTGTACGTTGATGGCACCGTACTTTGGCGTGTTCAGGATGTCCTCCGGCAGGATACGACCATAAGCTGCCACCACGATCAGCTCGGGAGCAAGAGACCGCACCAGCTCCAACGCCGTACCGTCCTTCATTTTCAACGGCTGATATACGTGCAGTCCCTGCGTCAGAGCATATTCCTTCACCGGCGGCGCGATCAATTTCATGCCGCGGTTCTTCGGCTTGTCCGGCTGGGTGAACACGCCGCAGATGTCGTGTCCGTCGGCCACCAGCCGTTTGAGGGAAGCCACGGCAAAATCCGGCGTTCCCATAAACAGAATACGCATTACTTGTCCTCTTCTTCCTCGATCTCGTACTCGTCGGCGTGCGCCTCCAGCCACTTCTGCAGCTCCTCGCCCTCCATGAGCCGGTCGGTATGCTCCACGAACAGATGACCATCCAGGTGCTCGATCTCATGGCAGAAGCATCGGGCCGTCAGGCCCTCGTCTTCGACCTCGAACCACTGACCGTCCCGGTCCTGGGCACGGACACGCACCACCTCAGGCCGCGTTACCACGCCGTATTTCCCGGGAACGCTCAAGCAGCCCTCCAGCCCGGTCTGTTCTCCCTCGGTGTAGATGATCTCCGGGTTCACCAGCTCGATCAGCTGATCCTCCTCGTCCAGCACCACGCACACCCGGCGCAGTACGCCCACCTGGGGCGCGGCCAGGCCCACGCCGCCGGAGTCGGCCAGTGTATCTGCCAGGTCGTCCAGCAGCGTATGCAGCCGGCTGTTAAAATCTGTAACCGGGCGGCACACCTTGCTCAGGCACGTCTCGCCCTCCAACGCGATCTTTCGTAAAGCCATAATCTTACCTCGTATTTCCTGGATCTAATCCATTTTATCGCAGTCCGTATAAATATGCAGTCTTCGGTTTTCGGGCCGCTGCACAAAGGCTCGCATGAACCCCGCCAGCAGCTCCCGCATCGGCGCGATATTCTGCCCCAGCACCAGCAGGCGGTAACGGTATACGCCGTTGACCTTCACCACCGGCGCAGGCGCAGGCCCGATGACCTGTATCCCCAGCGTGTCGTAGGGCGGCTTCTTCGCCGTATTCCCGATCCCCTGCCGCAGCAGCTCGATAGCCCGACGTACCGGCGTCTCCTCCGGTCCCGTCACCGTAACGGTGAACTGATCCACAAAGGGCGGGTCCTGCCGCAGGCGGCGCAGCGTGATCTCGGCGTCGTAAAACCTCTGATAGTCCTGGGCGGCCGCCGCCTGTATCACATCATTCTCCGGTGTGTAGGTCTGTATCACAGCCCGCCCGGCCTTGTCGCCTCGGCCCGCACGGCCAACCACCTGTGTCAACAGATTGAAGGTCCTCTCCGCCGCCCGGTAGTGATCCACATATAGGGACAGGTCGGCGCTGAGCACACCCACCAGCGTCACATTGGCAAAATCCAGCCCCTTGGCCACCATCTGGGTGCCCAGCAGAATGGGGATCTGCCTCTCCTCAAATTCCTTCAGCAGTGCCTCATGTCCCACGGATACGGTGTCCGCATCCATCCGCAGCACCTCGACTCCCGGGAACAGCTCATGCAGCTCCTCCTCTACCCGCTGGGTACCAAAGCCGATATGCTTCAGTGTGCCGCCGCACTCCGGGCACACCGTCGGCGCAGCGTGTGAATAACCGCAGTAGTGGCACATCAGCCGGTCATTGGCGCTGTGGTATGTCAGGTATACACTGCACCGCGGGCACTCCGGCACATAGCCGCACTGGGGACACAGCAGCTGTCGGCTGCTTCCCCTGCGGTTCAGGAACAGAATACTCTGTTCTCCCGCCGCGATATTTTTCGCCAGTTCCTCCTGCAGTGGGCGGCTGATAACGGTGCTGTTTCCGGCACGCAGCTCCTGCCGCAGATCGGCGATGCGGACCTCAGGCAGGGCACGGCGGTTGTAGCGCTCCGTCAACTCCAGCAGATCGTACTCACCCTGCTGCGCGTGGTAAAACGTCTCCACCGTGGGCGTGGCAGAGCCCAGCAGCAGCCGCGCACCCTCGGCGGCGCAGCGGTATTTTGCCACATCCCGTGCATGATAACAAGGGGCGTTTTCCGATTGATAGGAGCCCTCCTGCTCCTCATCCATGATGATGAGGCCCAGATTTTCCAACGGTGCAAACACCGCCGACCGGGTACCCAGCACGATATGGGCCTCGCCCCGGCGCAGCCGCTTGAACTGATCATAGCGTTCCGTCATCCGCAGACCGCTGTGCAGCAGCGCCACCTCGCGGCCGAAATACGCGGTGAACCGCGCCATCATCTGGGGCGTCAGGGCGATCTCCGGCACCAGGATCATCACGGACCTGCCCATTTTCAGCAGCTCCTGCGCCAGCCGGATATACACCACCGTCTTGCCGCTGCCGGTTACGCCGCGCAACAGCGTGACGCCGGGCGTCTCCGTCCGCACCTGGGCCAGCAGCGTGTCACAGACGCGCTGCTGCTGGTCGTTCAGCGTCAATTCTTCCGCCTTTACAGTGTATTGTTTTTCAGATATTCGGTATTCCTCTTGCTCCCGGTACGCCACCGCCCCCAGCTTCTCCAGAGCGTTCAGTGTCTGGCGGGATACGCCGGTGAAATACGTCACATCGTGCAGTGCTGTCTCCCCGTTTTGAGCCAGAAACGTCACTGCCTCGCGCCGCCGCTGGGACTTACCGGCCAGAGCCAACGCCTCTTCAGCAGGAACAGCGAGACGGGCGAACAGTACCACCTTGTCGCGTACCTTGCGGCTCTGCTCCTTTTTGCAGTGCAGTGCACCCGATTTGGCCATGCGGCGCAGCAGCGGCTCAACATCGTCGCCCAGCGCCTGACGCAGCTTATCCGTGGTCAGCGGGCCATCCTGCAAAAGGCGGCATACCGCTGCCTCCTGTCGTGTGGGCACCAGCGGCGGCTGTGCCAGGGACCAAGTCTCCCGGTAATGGTACCATACGGCGGCAGGCAGCACGGTACGCAGCGCGTCATAAAATGTGCAGAAGTACCGGCGTGTCATCCACAGCGCCAGCCGCAGCTCCCTTTCCGTGATGACCGG
>ULQM01052662.1_pt1 | contig 11253 bp, 7 predicted proteins | sample 1954451 | NCBI WGS metagenome assembly ULQM01 (sample SAMEA4835655, study PRJEB28245) | human gut metagenome | biome: gut microbiome; material: fecal sample | place: Denmark | collected 2008 | reverse complement strand
TCAAACGGGATGTTCTCATAATGGGGCGTATCAGAAGTTTTAGCTGTTTTTTTACTACGCTTTATTTTTCCCTCTTTTATTAAACGTTCTTTCTCTGCTTTAATGCGTTCAAGTAATACGGATGCAGGTTCGTCATTCGGATCTTGAGGAACAAGTTTACCACGAATGGCGAGATCTAGTATTTTTTGACGTAATTTCTTTGTATCCATTTGAGTTAGTCTTTGTTTAAGAATAGATTGCAAAACTCATTCAATTGCTGCTGCATGCGTTCTTGTGGAATGAGAATACGCTTGTATTCAGCAATCATGGTAGGACTCATACTTCGACTCATGGCATATTCTACTACTACCCGGTCTGCTTCTGGGCAGAGAATAATGCCGATAGACGGATTCTCGTTAGAACGTTTTACATCTCGGTCAAGTGCTTCCAAATAAAATTCCAGCTGTCCAAGGTCGCGAGGATGAAACTTTGTCTTTTTCAATTCCACAGCAACTAATGCCTGTAAACCACGATGAAAGAACAATAGATCAGCCTTGAATGTAGATGTTCCAATATTAAGACGATATTCCTGATCCATGAATATAAAGTCCTTTCCCAGTTCAAGAATAAACTGTTTCATGTGTTCTACTAGGCCATTTCTAAGTTTTGATTCGCTATGCTTCTTAGGCAGATTCAGAAAATCTACAAATAGAGTATCTTTGAACATGATTGGTGCATTAGGATATGTTTCAAGCAATCCTTTTGACATATTGTCCTTATTCCCTAATAACCCTGCATAAGTCTGATTAGAAATACAACGCTGAAGTTCTCGTTTTACTAAATGCTCTTTATTGGCATAGAGTATATAGAACATTCGCTCTTCACTGCTTTTACATCGACATAATATTTCTATATGATTAGTCAAAGTAGTTAATTCCAATATTTTAGGCATTGGTATAGATATTGGGTATATTATTTGTGCAGTTTTCGACTGCACAATTACAGGTACCTCCTGTTCATACTCGCCAGCTACAATTTGTGCAGTTTTTGGCTGCACAAATTCTGCATCCAAATATTTTCTTATTGTCGCTATGAATGTTTCCGATGAATACTCATCATAAAACATTACCATATTGTAAATATTTCTCTTGCTATACCCTTTTAGTTCAGGGCGTTGGGAACGTATATATTCAGACAATTGCGAAACGACCTTACTTCCCCATTCTTCGCTCTTCAGTTTAGCAGATACATATCCACCTACATGCCATGCTGTGAGTAGTAACTCTTCATTGACGGCTCTTGAAGCATTAGTTTTATGTTGGAGAATAATATTTATGATTTCTCCGAATTGCTGTTCTATTGATATTGCGATGTCGTTATTCTTCATACGCTTAATCTTCATTTATGTTTGCAAGCAGCTTCTCAAGTTCTGCTACTGCTGAACTAATAGTTTTACTTTTCTCTTTTATTTCAGCCATCAACTCTGCCAAGGAGCGGTCATCAGCCTCTCCTCCTTGTTTTATCCAGGTTATATCAAGGCTCGTCTTGTCACGAGTAAGAATATCATCTACTGGATATTTACGCCAACGACCTTGAGGGTTATTGGCAGCATCATAAGTTTCTTTACGTCCGGCTAAATTTCCTGCATTATAGCATGTGACAAAATCATCCAAATGATGTCTCTCTAATTTATTAGTAGCAAGCGTATGTTTGATATCAGTACGATAATCATAGAACCAAATCTCTTTTGTCGGTTGACCTTTGGAAAAGAACAATACATTTGCTTTTACGCCTTGTGCATAGAAAATACCTGTAGGCAAACGAAGTATCGTATGTAAGTTGAAGTCTGAGAGCAACTTCTTGCGAATTGTTTCTCCCGCACCACCTTCAAAAAGAACATTATCTGGTAATACAACAGCTGCACGACCTCCAGTTTTGAGCATTAACATAATGTGTTGAAGAAAGTTCAACTGATTGTTCTTCGTTTCTACATAGAAATCCGGACGGTTAATATCAACAGAACCAGCCGGACGAGTGCCGAAAGGAGGATTGGCAAGTATTACATCTACAAGGGTAGATGGTTCTTTCTCCAAGGAATCCTCGCAAACAATTGGACTTCGGTCTGTTCCCACACCATGTAAATATAGGTTCATAGAAGCAAGTGTCACAACCAATGGAGTGTTATCTACACCATGCAGTGCCCTGTTACGCAAGAAATCACGTTTCTCCTTACTAGCAGACTGTCCTTTCATGTAATCATACGCAGTCAAGAGAAAACCTCCGGTACCGCAGGCTGGGTCACAAACTGTTTCTCCAATTTGCGGGGCTATGCAATCCACCATTGCTTTGATGAGTGGACGTGGAGTAAAGTACTGACCGGCACCACTTTTCTTGTCCTGTCCATTCTTCTCAAGGATGCTTTCGTAGATAGCACCTTTCACGTCTCCATCCATGATCAGCCATTGTTCTTCATTAATCATGGTAATGACTTTTTTTAAATAAACAGGCTTGTCAATCTTGTTTTGCGCTTTTGTATAAATTGTGCCAATGAGGTTTTCCTGTTCACTCAGCAGTTTCAGAGTATCCTCGTATTGCTTTACTAAATCAAGACCGTCAAGAGCTATTAAATCACTCCATTGATAACCTGTTGGTATTGCAGATTCCTCTCCAAACATTTCTACATTCTCTGCGTCCATCTTCAAAAATAAAAGATAGGTGAGCTGTGTGATATAATCAGTAAAGCCGATACCTTGTCCGGCAAGAGTTGTTGCCAGATTCCAAACTTTTTTGGTGAGCGATTGCTCTGTTGTATTATTTGTTGCCATAAATTTATGCTGCTTTTCTTAAAACCACAAATGTGTATAGAGACTGTAAAGCTTCGTTAGCTTTCTGCATATTGCCAAAGGCACGAATCATTTGTGCTGCCTGAGTTGGATCATCTTCACGAATCTCTTTGATCGTACAAGCTCCGTTGGAAGCGATATAATCAACAATACGACTGATAACTTCACGTTGTTTATCTGTTATTTCGCGCTGATTTTGTCCTAACCATAGATTAAAATACTGTTTAGATGTAGAAACAACACTATCTAATTGTTCTATTTGGTGTAAAGCAAAACGTACAAGCTGTATAATATTAGTCAAAGCATCGCTTTCTTCTTTTGTAGAAGAACGTCGAACACTGTTTGGATTCAGAATGGCATATGAGTTCCATAATTGTTTGGAAGTAAAATGATTGTTTGCCATCTTGAGTTTATTTTCCAAATCTTTTAACATTGAATAAGTAATTGGCTTACCTTCATTATTATAAATTATACGTAGAGCTTCTATTTCATCACTATGTTCTTTGCAGAAATCTTCAAAGGCTTCTGTTGTACTTTTAGCTTCTTCTATTGAAAAACCTTTAGATATAAGCGTGTCCTCACCAGGCATCAGTGTGTTGACAAACCCGGCAGCAAGAATAAGCAGATACCTGCGCGCATCTGCATGATTTGCAAGCGGTGAAACTAAACCTTTCCGTTCATTATTAGGCTCTTTTGTACTTATGAATGGCGGCAGAATATTGTTTTCAAGTGCTTCGTAAACCCTTGAAGCAAGTTCTTTCATGTCGTCATTGGCTAAACGTACGAACTCATTCCGCTGTGAATTATCAGCTTTGTTGTATATTCTGGAAAGCGTTGCAGCAAGACGTCTCAGATGTTCATCAGGAAGATACCCATGAGTAATCTGTTCCAATAGCTCTTTAAGAGTAATAATCTTTGTAGCCGGTTTATCGGTTATCGTAGAGATTGTTTTCTCGTGTTCAGTAACACCTACGGCATCAACTAAATAAAAACAATCTTTACTGAACGCATTTGGGGTGACATTCCGTAACTGCTCATCTCCTATTGTACGTACACCACGTCCTTTCATCTGTATATAGAGCGGTAAAGATTCTACATCACGCATGAAAATCAATACTTCAAGAGGCTTAACATCTGTACCAGTTGCTACCAATGTACAAGTTACGGCAATTCTGAAATCCTTATCATTCCGGAACTGACGTATCAGTTCATTACTATCGCCCGCAGAATAAGTTATTTTCTGCACAAAACGGTCATCTGTACGTCCAAATACTTCTTTAGCTATCTGTACGATATTGCTGGCATGAGTCTCATTTAGAGCAAAGATCAAAGTCTTTGGCAGATAGTCAAAATTAGCATCCCGCTGTGGATCATTGAATAACTCCGTATAGACTACATCACGATAAGTAGACAGAATAAGTTTTATTTGCGCAGGATTAATGACACTTCTGTTTAGCTCTTTATTGGTGTATGTTTTTGTTTCTTTATTGGAAATAGTTTTTACAACTCCAGTATAACGTGTTTCTTCTTTGATTTTTTCTCCTTCTAATATAGCACCGCCATTTTCTGTAACCTGAGTTTTGATTCGATATACACGGCAATCTACATTTACACCATCAACGATGCTTTTCTCTAATGTGTAATTGACTATGCGATTATTGTTAAAGAATGCCATTGTTTCAGGAATAGGTGTAGCTGTCAATCCAACAAGTCTGGCTGTATCAAAATATTCCAATACCTTACGCCAATTCCCATAAATGGAGCGGTGACACTCATCTATGATAATCAAATCAAAATAATCATGTGGTAAATTAGGATTAGGAGGCAATACAACTTCTTCTGTAGGCTCATTATCATCATCATTGTCATTATCCTCAATAGTATCTCCTTTCAGAAAAGAAAAAAGACGCTGTATTGTTGAAATAACGACATTACTATCAGATGGTATAGAAGAGGAACGAAGGCGATTTACTGTAAATATTGTATTGAATGCATCTCCATTTTCTGTCAGCCGAAAAGTTCCGAATTCCCCCTCTGCCTGTTTTCCGAGGTTATTTCTATCCACAAGAAATAATACTCTTCTCATTGGAGTATATGAAAGAAGACGATATGCAGCAAGACATGCAGTATATGTCTTACCTGCACCTGTTGCCAATACTATCAAGGCGCGATTCTGCCCACTCCTGAAACTTTTTTCCAGTTCGGTAACTGCCTCATACTGACAATCACGCAATCCTTTTTTTCGCAAAGTTGGGAGTCCGGAAAAATAATCATTTATTCCCAACAGTTTAACCAATTCATAAGGAGTTGGAATCGTCATAATTTGCTTGAAACAAGAATCCTGTTTACGAAAGTCACAGAAGTACAAGTCTTTTCCATTTGAAGTAAATATGAAAGGCAAAGGCTTTTGGTATACTTGATAGATATTAGGAACATTCCGGGCATATAAAACAGCCTGTTCACAAACATTATTGGAAAAAGGATCTATCTCTTCTCTTTTAGCTTCAAGCACACCAACAGCCTTTCCATTAATGAAAAGGAAATAATCAGCCTCAAGATTACCTTTTAAAAGTCCTTCTCTTATAGCAACTGCAGTACAGTTTGGTTCATAGTTGTCTCTATCAACCACTTTCCAACCAGCATCGCTAAACCACTGATCTATTTTTTGCCTTGCTTTTTCTTCTGGTGTCATATATTCCTATATTTTTATATTATCGGAAGTTGTATACTAAGACAATAATAACATCTACAAATACGAAGAATTATTGGCGTTCTTCTTTGTCTGCTATCAAGTCTTTTAGGTCAACTTAAAGAATTCCAGCGATTTACTGTAAAGTCTCCAAATTCAGCTGAATTCTGTTACAAGTATACGTATTGACCATGCTCAAACTTTTATCCAGTTTTTTGCTAACCACATTTGTGAAATGCCTTTCTCTGACAAAACAGCCTTTATCTTATTTTATTTCATTTTTAGATATAATTATTTACGCAAATATAGCAATTATACTAATGATTTGGATTCTTTTATTATTTTTGTAATCAACATATAAGATCGCATACATATGCGACATAATTGTTGCATATCTTTTTAAAACAAAAACGATATTACATCTCAATATTAAAAATTTAAAGGATGTAAATCATTCCCTATTAAGTTTTTATCCCCCAAAGACCGACACCAAATAACTTACTACAAACGACATTAATACTAATTCATCCATTATATAAAATGTACGAGACTAACAAATATTAAATATTTTAGGACAAAGTAATATTTTGAAATGGATAATAATATCCAACTCCCTCATTGTAATGAAACAATGTTCCAATAAACCAATGTTATGATCCACTTTTTACGTATCTCACGATATGCAAGATAAACTAGTTTTTGGAATATAGTTTACACTCATAGTCATTTATTGTTTTATTAAAATCTATTTTAAAGTTAATCTCTCACCACATACACCGGCTGAAACTTCGACCCGATATTCTTCAATACTCCCTCTTCAACCAGCCGACGAATATACCTTGTCGCCTTCGACTGGTTGAACCCTGTGAGCTGTTCAAAGTCACGACGCTGGAGAAAACTATGTCCTGCAAAGAATTCTGTGAGTTTCTGTTTCACCTCTTCGTCGTCCATCTTTGAAGAATGTCGGGAAGAATCCGTCGAACGTTCAAACTTCACCTCCTTGAAACGGTCCGCCAGTTCCTTATCGGGAGTGAACTTGATGCTTCGTACACGAATATCGGAAGCCGTTATATATTTCGGATTGATGTCGGGCGTGCATTTCAGACTTAAACTGAAATAGCCGATACCTTCCAAATGTACGGCGTACCCATCGCTCAGTTTCTCATAAAGCTCATCGTTCAAGGCCGTGATAACGGCTGCTACATCGGCAGGAGCCACCGTACATTTTTTAGAGATAGACTCACGAATTTCGTGGGTGGTAACGACATCCTTAGTGATTACTTTTGCATGTAGTTTTGGGGAAGACACACCTTCTTTCACTGGGTTCTCAAACAAATCGAATTTAACAGCCATATAGTATCAGTTGGTTAGTAAATATTTTATCAAACGTCTTTACATAAAAGTCTCATCACGTAGCTGATTAACCCTCAGCACGGACGTGATAAGCTATCGACACGAACGTAGCAATATATAAGCACGTTCGTGTCGAGGTAAAATTAACTATATTTTTAGGAAAGAGCAAGGATTCATCCCCTATTTTATAAAAGACTTACTCCATAACCTTTATACCACTTTCAAGTATTGTGGCATCACAGGTTCTTCCAATTTCCAAGTGATATTCATGGGACAATCGCCATGAGAAGAAACATAGTCTACTAATCCAAAACAATGGAAAGGACAGGTATTTCCAAAACCATCTCTTTTCTCTTCACGAACAAAAAGAACAATCTTGTTATGCTTTATAGGCTGGTCGATATAAATACGTCCTCCTTTATTGTAATGAGCATCAGTATTCTTAGACTGCCAATGGAAATAATCTTTGTTGATAACGTAATCGTCGTATTGTGTAGAAGGAGAAAAGTCCTTATCTGATTTATTTAATGTAACAAAGAGCAACGTGGTATCGTATTCCGGCAAGTTAAACACACCGGACACAGAACCAGACATTCTTTTCTCTTCGGTCTGCCGTCCGACCAAAGTGAATATCTCTTCCCGAGTATAACAACCGTAAAGTTCGATACAAGGCAATACATCTGCACCCAAAGGGGTTGTAGTTATCTCCAAATGTGACAACAAATAAGACACAATTTCAGCAACTTCTTGTTTAAAATACCGATAACGGTCGTCATGCAATAGAGCCAAAGCTTGGTACATTCCCATGTCTTTAAACTCTGTCTTATCGATACGTTCCTGATACAAAATGTAATACAACATGGTAGTATACGGCAAATTGCTTTCATCCAAATATTGTTTACTTCCTGCAAGAAAATCATTTACGAAACGAAGGAACGAAACCGTGTTATGATGTACCAAGTTACCCATGCCTTTCTCCAAACGTCGGGTAATCTCATCGTCTGTATAGGAAATACGTCCGGCAGATCGCTTGAGAGATGTCCAGCAAAAATTACCGGCATACAAGACACGAATATCTTGTCCGTTGTTTTCTAAGAATTGAGAAATGGTAGGCAATGTGGTATAAGTATTGATTTCTTTCTTCAAACGATTCTTGTTATAGATGGCCTGCTGGATATTTTCAAGAATATATTGCCGAGCTTTTTTCTCCATAATGATACTACATCCGGTAGGAAGGAGTGTAAAACCATTTTCTATTTGCTGAACAATATTCTTTTCCGGACGCAACGTCAAAGCCCGAAACTTACCGGCAAAGTCATATTTTTTATTGACTTGCGCCACAAAATCGAGCACTGTCAATTCTGTTTTTCCGGGTGAAAGGCGGAGTCCACGTCCCAACTGTTGCAAGAAGATTGTTAAACTGTCTGTAGGACGAAGGAACAATACGGTATCTACTTCAGGGATATCGACTCCTTCATTGAAGATATCGACTACACACAAGTAGTGTATCAATCCATTACGCAAATCTTTTGCCAATTGTTCACGCTGAGACTGTGGGGTATCCGAAGTCAGACTTTGTGCATTGAAGCCATATTTTTGAAGTTGCTCTGCCATAAAATCGGCATGCTTCTTATTTACGCAGAAACATAGAGCCCGACAAGTGTATTCATCGGCCAAGTAACAGTGTAAAGCATCTACTATATATTGTGCGCGTTCGGGTACACAAAGTTTATCTGCCAAACGGTCGATAATGTATCGTTGTCCGTTCCAAAGAGCATCATCTCTCAAATCTGTATCGTCGGTAATGCACAAGTATTGGAACGGGGTCAGCAATCCTGCCTGAAGAGCTTGTGGTAATCGTATTTCGGCACTGATACGTCCTCCGAAATCAGGACGAAGGTCTTTACCATCCATACGCTCTGGAGTTGCTGTTAATCCGATAAGCAATTGGGGATGAAAATGTGAAAAGAGTTTCCGATAACTATCAGCCTGACTATGGTGAGCCTCGTCGATGACTATATAATCGTAATAATCGGCCGGAAGTTTTGAAAACAGGCTTTCAAAACGTGAATTGAACATGGAAATAGAAACAAACAAATGTTCGTAATCGGTTTCTTCTTCAGGAGCATAACTACCTACCCATAAGGTTCCCCAATTGGGCTCTTGCAATACACTACGATAGGTACGCAACGACTGACGAAGAATTTCTTCTCGATGGGCTGTAAAAAGGATACGACTTGAATGTTTAGTTTTTATCTGATGCTGGCAAAATGCTTGATAGTCGAAAGCGGAAATCACGGTTTTTCCGGTTCCGGTAGCAGCTACAATCAGATTACGGAAATTGCCACATTCTTCACGTTCTACTTTCAATTTATCCAAAATCTGTTTCTGATGGGGAAGCAGAGAATAGCGTTGATACGTAAAATTGCTTTTCTCTTTCAACGTATTGCGATGTAGTTCTTTTTGAAGTTTTTCGATTCCACCCAGTTGGAAGTCCTCAAAGTTTGGACTATTCCAATACATTTCAAAGGTAGCTAAAGCTGTTTTAATGATATGCGGATTTTCTACACTTGTCACACGCATATTCCATTCCAGCCCATCGGTCTGGGCCGATTTCGAAAGATTGGACGAACCAATATAGGCTGTATGCATCCCCGAATTACGCACAAAAATATAAGCCTTGGCATGAAGTCGTTCGATTTCAGTATGATAAGAAATATGTATTTCCGTATGAGGTAGTTCAGCAAGCTTTTGTACGGCTTTCGCTTCGGTAGCTCCACAATAAGTAGTTGTAATGATACGTAAACGGGTATCTTCCCGCTCACAAAACTTTCTTAAATCGTCGAGTAACAAACGTACTCCGGAGAGTCTCAAAAAAGAAACAATGAAATAAATTTCGTCTGCACTTGCGATTTCTCGTCTGATTTCTTCACCCAAAGACAATACACTGCTTCCACCTGTAAATAAATTGCTTACCCGAAAACCTGACTGCGGACGAAGGGTTTCCGAATGACTGCTTTTCTGCAAAAGGTTTTTCTGTTGAGTCATTACTTCCATCAGCAGATTGGAGGTATCGGATATCTGTATATCATCCATCAATCCATACTCAGACAATATTTTATTGACCATGGTCATTCTGTCGTGCAGATTTTCCGTTTCTTCCAATTTCAGCCGGATTGCCTCTGATAAATAATCAGCCAAAATCTTTGATGATTCTGCATTATCTATCTGCTCACGTATACAAACCATTTGTTGTGATTCCACTGCATGTATATCACGCTCTACTTCTTGACTGATGATATTTTCGTAAATGCCCTTCTTTAACATGGATATTCGATTTTCTAAATGTGTTCACTATCTATGTTCTTTCGTACCTTTTTACTTACGGCCAATGTGTTTCTGACTACATAATCGGCCTTTGTCTGACAAAAATACAGATTCTTTGTTGAATCTCTTCTTAGATCTGTACCTTTTATAAAGAGCCTATCCATCCTACTTGCAAAACCGGATAGAATATTTTCTTTTATAAGCTCCAAAAGCCTTCCAAACCCTAAAAAACAAAAAAGCCGAACAAAGTCAGAACATTCTTCATCGTTCATTTTTTATAATTTAAAAAGCTCTCGTTATGAATACTACAAAATTTATTTTATGTATGGGAACCCTGCTGACATTGGGTCTGGCACCCATGCGCGCTACAGCAGGAAATGCCGGTATGGAAAACGGCGAAACGGTAGTCTGCCGTGGTCAGGAAGCACATACTTCCGGTCCGATGGTGAAGGTGGGTCAACAAGCGCCCGACTTTCAGGCTACGAATGCGGAAATGAAGGAAGTCAGCTTATCGTCTTTCAAGGGGAAACGGGTCATCCTGAATATCTTCCCCAGCCTCGATACGCCTACATGTGCCTTGTCTGTCCGGCAGTTTAATGCCCGCGCTTCGGAACTGGAGAACACGGTTGTACTGTGTCTGTCGATGGACTTGCCTTTCGCACAGTCGCGCTTTTGTTCCGTCGAAGGACTGAATAATGTTGTTCCACTGTCTTTGTTCCGCAGCCAAGACTTCTTGCAAGGATACGGCATCCAGCTTGCCGATGGTCCGTTAAGGGGACTGATGGCACGGGCAATCGTCGTGATAGACGAAAACGGCAAGGTGTGTTATACGCAACTGGTAAGCAACATTTCGAACGAACCCGACTACGATGCTGCGCTTCGGGCAGCAAATGCCTTGTAAAAGCAGAAAGCCTGTCACTTTCTTTCCAAAAAATCTAACAAAAAGTTCATATTGAATATTGGTAAAAAAATTTAATTTATTACCTTTGTTCGTATATGAAGAAACTGCTTCAAATACTCCCCGTTCTGCTGGCTCTTTGTCTGTGGGTTTCTTGTAAGGAT
>ULQM01036397.1_pt1 | contig 11270 bp, 8 predicted proteins | sample 1954451 | NCBI WGS metagenome assembly ULQM01 (sample SAMEA4835655, study PRJEB28245) | human gut metagenome | biome: gut microbiome; material: fecal sample | place: Denmark | collected 2008 | reverse complement strand
CTACAGAAGAAAAATAGTAAAATAAAACTCTCGCGGCAGCGTCGTATGTGGGCCTGCGCCGACAGCTTCAGGCAGGGCAGCGTGGGCCTGCGTCCGCACCGTCTGACAGAGAACGCGCAGCGCCGCTCATGCCCCCCCGCACGGGGAATACAGCCTCCGCGCCGCAAATGAATCTCTCCCGCCGAAAAGGCGCAAATAAAAAGCGTGCTCCTTTTCAGGAACACGTCTTTTTTATTCCGCTGTGACTTTGAGGCGGATCGTGCTGGTCACCTGCGGGTGCACCCACACTTCAATCTCATAGTCGCCGGGCTGTTTGATCGGCTCTTTGATCTTGATATTTTTCTTGTCCAGCTTGAAGCCGTATTTCTTCTCCAGCGTCTCGCTGATATCCTTCGCGGTGACGCTGCCGAAGATGCGGCCGTCTTCGCCGACGCGGACTTTGATCTCGGCGTTCACTTTTTTCAGCTGGGACGCCATGACGACAGCTTCGTCCGCCGCGACTTTGGACTTAAATTCCTTGGATTCTTTTCGCTGCGCCGCGGTGTTCAGATTGGCTTTCGTGCCTTCCTGCCCGAGGCCGCGCTTGATGAGGACATTGCGGCCGTAGCCGTCGGAGACTTCGATGACGTCGCCCCGCTTGCCCAGTTTCTTCACATCCTGCAAAAGTACTACTTTCATTGTTCTTCCTCCTTTAACTGTTCACGGATCGCCGCGAGGATCTTCTTTGCGGCGTCTTCTTTATCTTTTTCGCTGATCTGCGCGCCGGAGACGGTCATGTGCCCGCCGCCGCCGACCGCTTCCATCACGGTCTGTACGTTGAGGCTGCCGTCGCTCCTCGCGGAAATGCCGAGGCGCTGTTTCTCCATGGGATAATAGACGACGCTCGCCCGGATGCCTTCCACATTAACGAGGAAATCCGCCACCTGCCCGGCGATGATCTGGGCCTGCGCGGTGCCCGAGGGGCATTCCGCCACGGCCACGCAGCCTTCTTTGATCTTCATGGCCGCCATGATGGCCGACTTGATCTTCGTCGTCTCGATGTCCACGGCAAAGAGCTCTTTCACGAGCTTCGTATCCGCGCCGATCCGGCGGAGATAGCTCGCCGCGTCGAAGGTGCGGATGCCCGTCTGGACGGAGAAATTCTTCGTATCCACCACGATGCCCGCATAGAGGCACGATGCCGCCAGCTGCGGCAGTTCGCCGTCGGTGTCGTAGTACTGGATGAGCTCCGTCACCAGTTCCGACGCGGAAGAGGCGGAAGGCTCCATGTAGGTGAGGAGCGTATTGGGAATGATGCTGCTCGACCGGCGGTGGTGGTCGATGATGATGCGCCGGGACGATCTCGCCAGCGTATCCGGCGCGGCGATCATTTCCGGCACATGCGTATCGACGGCAAAGACGAGGGTCTTGTCGGTGACGAGGTCTTTCGCCTCGCTGTCGGAGAGGAGCAGATCGGAAAGCTCTTCATCTTCCCGGATGGCTTTCCGCATTTTCCTGGAGGTCTCGTCGGCGGAGGAAACGGCGATGTATGCTTCTCTGCCGTCCGCCCGGAAGAGGCACGCCAGCCCCGCCGCCGCGCCGAGGGCGTCGTAATCCTCGTGGAGGTGCCCCATTATGATGACCCGGTCGGAGTCGTTCACCAGCTCTTTCAGGGCGTGCGCCACCACGCGGACACGGACGCGGGTCATACTTCCGGTGGCCTGCGTCTTGCCGCCGAAGACTTTCATGTCCCTGCCGATGCGCACCACGGCCTGATCGCCGCCGCGGCCCAGCGCAAGGTCGAGGGCGGACTGCGCTTCTTCCGCCTGCCGGGCGAATTCGTCCTCACTCTGCACGATGCCGATGGACAGCGTCACGGGGATGCGGTTCACCGTCCGGATGGCCCGCACTTTGTCGAGAATGTCAAAATGGCGCTCCATGAGCTCCGCCAGCGCTGCCCGGGACAGGCACGCCACGAAATCCGCCGTGCCGTACTGCTTGATGAATCCGTCAATGCTCGTAAATTCATCGAGGATGCATTCATTCACTTCCGAAAGGAGATTGGATTTCTCCGAATCGGTCATATCTCCGGTCACTTCGGAAATATTGTCTACCCGGATCAGGCAGAAGACCGGCATGGCGGCGCGGCATTCTTCCACGGCCCTGTCCATCTCCGTGCGGTCCAGCAGGTAGAAAAGGAGGTACGGCGTACCGTTTTCTCCGTCTTTATCGAGAAATTTATAGACCACGCGGAACGCGTTGTCCTTCAGTTTGCAGTCGAACCAGCCCGATTTCCCCCAGAGGCGCGCGGCGTGCGTGCCCGGCAGGATCCGGTCGATTTCCGTTTCATCGCTCCCCTCGGATTTCGTCCACGAACGGAATACGCCGTTCGACCAGACGACATGCCGCTTTTCATTGATCATGGCGATGCCGAGAGGCAGATTCTTCACGGCGTATACCGTGCCCGCTTCCACACCGGCGGACAGGTCGTCGAGATACTTCATGAGGATCTTTTCCTGATCCATATCCCTTTTCTTGATGAAAAGGAGACAGCCCAGGTCAAGGATCGCCGCGAGGAGCCCGAGCATCCAGTTCTGACTGGCCAGCGCCAGGAGCGTTATGACGAGAAGGATGCAGAAAAGTTTCTCATTCCGCTTTTGCACCCATACTTCTTCCAGCATATGTCCTCCTCCGGAACCGGGAGACCGATCTCTCCGAAAATTCCTGAATGTGTATATTATACTAAAATTTTCCGAAAATGGTAAATCCGCCGGAAGCGCGCAGAAAAAGCGGCTCTCGCCGCTCTGTTTCCGCTTTATTCGTAATTTTTCTTTTTCCGGTACCGGAAGAGAAGGTCAAAGAGACCCATGACCACCATGGCCTGCTGAAGGAAGGGCAGGAAGAAGGCGCCGCCCGCGATGAACCACCGCAGCGATTTCATGACGGGAAACCGCACGGGGAGCCACCACAGGAAGGCGAGGCCCTGGAGCCAGAAGACGAAATGGCACATCATCTGCAAATTATAGAGGAAATTATTCGCCGGATCTTCCGGATAGAGGTACCCTAGGCCGAAGAAGATGAGGTAGAGATAGACGCTCTGCACCGGCAGCTCCCACCGGGAGACCGGCGGAAGGACGGGGATGTTTTTGTACCCCATGCGGAGGAAGATGTACTTGGAGAGCGTCATGGCCGCCCAGGAATAGATGACGCACACCGTAGCCGCGATGAAGAGCACCGACTTCCGCAGCATTTCATAGGTCTGCTCCATGCCGGCCTGCGCCGCCGCCAGCGTCTCGCCGCTGTAGAACTGGGGCAGGATCTCCTCCGTGGACGCGCGGATCGTCTCCATGAAGGTGCCGTCCAGGATGGAAGTGTCCATGCCGAGCACGTAGATGCCGAAGAGGATCTGCAGAGAGAAGGCCACGAGCACCGCTCCGGCCCCCGCGAAGAGCGTCGCCGCCGGGCGGGCGCGCCGCCGGTAGCACACGCCGAGGGCCACGCCGAGGCAGGTGAAGATGGCGCAGAGGAAAGCGCCGGAGAAGACGCTGAAGAGCACCGAATCCAGCAGGAGCGCCGCCGCCGCGGACAGCACGGACCAGCGGGCCCCGTGGGTGAGGCCGATATAGGCGATGGGCAGCGGGATCATGAGGAAGACCGCCGTGGAAATGATGGGAATATACAGCCCCAGCATGGAGAGGACGACCGCGACGGCCGTTCCCATGCCTGCGGCGACGACGGCATTCGTGCCGCCGGAACGTTTCTGGCGCATAGAAAGATCCTTTCCTTGAAATTTTCTTTCACTATAGCAAAAAGCGGAGAAAAAAGAAAGGCAGGCCGCAGCCTGCCCGCCCTTACCGCACTTCCTGAATAATGGGAAGGATCATGGGGCGTCTCTTTGTCTTGTCGTAGAAATACTTGCCCAGCGTGTCGCGGATCTGTGTCTTGATGGCGTTCCATTCCGTCACGTCCCCCGCCTCGCACCGGTCGAGGACGCTCTCCACCCGGGCCTGCGCCCCGGCGATGAGCTCTTCGCTGTCCCGGACATAGACGAAGCCCCGCGAGACGATATCCGGGCCCGCCGCCACGCTGTTCGTGCCCTTTTCGAGGGCCACCACCACGATGACCACACCGTCCTGAGAGAGCTGCTGCCGGTCGCGGATGACGATATTTCCCACATCGCCCACGCCGAGGCCGTCCACGAAGACCGGGCCCGCCGTGACTTTGCCCGCCACGCGGCCGGAGCGGGACGTGAATTCAAAGACCATGCCGTTCTCGCCGACGAAAATATTCTGCTTCTTCACGCCCATGCTCTCGGCGATCTCCGCGTGCTGGCAGAGCATGCGGTACTCCCCGTGGACGGGAATGAAGAATTTCGGCTTCACCAGCGCCTGCATCGTCTTCAGCTCTTCCTGCGAACCGTGGCCGGAGACGTGCACCCGCATGGATGTGGACGAGATGACGTGCGCGCCGAGGCGCATGAGCTTGTCGATGGTGCGTCCCACGCTCATCTCATTGCCGGGGATGGGGGACGCGGAAATGATCACCGTATCGCCCGCGTGGATCTGCACCTGCCGGTGGCTGCCGTCAGCCATGCGGGACAGCCCCGCCATCGGCTCGCCCTGGCTCCCCGTAGTGAGGATGCAGAGCTGATCATCGCGGTAGCGGTTCATTTCCTCCGGCTCGATGAAGACGCCTTCCGGCGCTTTCAGATAACCCATCTCCCGGGCGATGCCCACGACATTCACCATGGAGCGGCCGAAGACGCAAACCTTCCGGCGGGACGCGATGGCCGCGTCCACCGCCATCTGGATGCGGGATACATTGGAAGCGAAGGTAGCCAGGATGATGCGACCTCTGCACCCGGCATACGCTTTCATCAATGTATCGGCGACGACGCTCTCCGACGGCGTGTAGCCGGGGCGCTCCGCGTTCGTGGAATCCGCCAGGAGGAGCAGCACGCCCTTCTGACCCAGCTCCGCCAGCTTGTGCACGTCCATGAGCTGGCCGTCCGCCGGCGTGTGGTCGAATTTGAAATCCCCCGTATGGACGACTGTGCCCACGGGCGTGCGGAAATAGATGCCGCACGAGTCGGGGATGGAGTGGCACACATGGAAGAAGCCGAATTTGAAGCAGCCCGCCTTATATTCCTTCCCCGTCTCGATGACATTCATCTCATACCGGCCGATGCGGGCTTCCTTCAGTTTGCCCTCGATCAGGCCGCAGGTGAGCCGCGCCGCGTAGATCGGAGCGGACACCTCCTTCATCAGGTAAGACAGGGAGCCGATATGGTCTTCGTGGCCGTGAGTGATCACGATGGCCCGTATTTTATCCTTATTCTCGATGAGATAGCTGAAATCGGGAATGACGATATCGATGCCGAGCATATCCTCTTCCGGGAACGCCATGCCCGCGTCGAGCACGATGATATCTTCCCCGTAGCGGATGACGGTCATATTTTTGCCGATCTCGCCGAGCCCCCCGAGGGGGATGATCTGTAATTTTTCTTTTGCCAAAATAAGCCTCCCTTCGTCCCCGCGGCGCTTCGCCTTCGTCCGTATCCATCGGAAGCGTCACGGTGACAAAAAATAAAATCCGTTCTATGGTCGCTAAGATTTATTATAACACAAAGGCCGCCGTCCGCATCGAAAAAAATCAGCGTCTTCTTTCCCTTCGCAGGAAAATTCCCGCCGCCTTCCGGAAAAGCGCCGAAAAAATTCCGCTCCCCGCCGGGCGGAGCTTTCTTCTCTGCCGGACTCACGCGAAAAAGGCGCTCCGAAGAGCGCCCCTTCCCGCGAAAACTCAGGCTTCCGCCTTCAGTTCCTTATTTTCCGCTTCCAGGTCCTGATTCTTCTGTTCGAGAGAATTGATCTTCTCATCCATCGCCTGGATCTTGCGGTTCATTTCTTCCAGCTGAGCCATCACGGCGTCGGAAGAGAGCCGCTTTCCGCTGCTGCCCTGTCCCACGCGGAAGGTCACGCCGATATTGGCCGCCGTCTTGTGGTCGCCTTCAAAGGCCGTCGCGCCGCCGACGGACATCATCACGTCTTCATTGAAGTGATAGAATCCGCCCACCGCCGCGGCCTGGGTGCCGTCGTAGGAGCCGACCGCCGCGGAAACCTGGAATTTCGAGCCCGTGCCGTCGTAGTCAAGCGGATGGAGCCCGGCGAGCGCCGCGGAGATCGCGCCCACACTGTCGATCTCGCTGCCCAGCTCGTCGAAGCGGTTGCCGATGGCGTTGGTGATCTGGTGATCCACGTAGTTCTCCGTCGCCACGTCTTCCCCGTTCAGCTTGAGGCTGTAATCGGTGTCACTGTTTCCGATGGCCACATCGCCGTTGAACTGGCTGTCTCCGTCGAACTGGCTCTTGCCCGTCACGGCAAAGCTGTTGCCGTTCTCATCCGGGCGGTTGCCGGTAATGGTCAGACCGCCGAGGCTGCCGTGGTCGTTCGGCAGGTCAAGGGTCTGGCCCGCATTGCCGCCTTCCGTGCCGGAACCGCCTTCCCCGGTCATCGGCGGTTCACGATCCGGATCGGCATCCGTGCCCGTCTGGCCGCTGCCCTCCGTTTCTTCCGAGAGGAGGATCGGCGTCACGTCCGGAGCCATCGAATAAGATGCCGCGGCGAGCTTCGCCCGCGCTTCTTTCGCGGCGGGAGCCGCTTCCGCGCCGTTTACGGAAGCCGTCACTGCCTCATTGCCCGCCGCAGAGGTGCCCGACGCCGTTCCGCTGCCTGCACCATCCTGCTTCAGCCCGTCGATCGCGTCGGTCACTGTGTCAACGCCGACGCCCTCCACGGCATCCATGATCTGGCCGAAGTGGTTCATGTTCACGTCATACCGTCCGCCGCCGATGGAGAGGTGAGGCGTATTGGTGCCGCTCGTGTAGAAATAGGAGCCGCCGTAGGAAATGCCGCCCACGGTCATGGTGCCGCCGCTCATGGCGTCCCACATATCGCTCATGGAGACGGTCTCCGCCTCTCTGCCATTGGCCGCAAGGGTGATCGTCACGTCCTGCGCCGCCACAGCGCCATTGGACAGGCTCACGCCGCCGATGGTGCTTGCGCCAGCCGCGGTAATGCTTCCGTCCTCATCGACATGGAAGTTTCCGTTGACCGTGCCGATCTTGCCGTCGTTCAGGAATACCCCGTTGATGGAGCCGTCTTCACCGGCTTTCACCGCCGTGCCGTTCAGCGCTTCCAGTTCGTCCGCCACCGTATCGAGGTCGGCGCCGCCGGTGGTCGCGACCGTTCCCGCCGTCACGGAAGCTGCCGTCACCGCGCCGTCGCCGCTGACATGGAATTTCTGATTTGCCGCGTAGAACGCGCCGGTCTCGCCGTTCACATAGAACTGATTATTCGCCGCGGAAATACCGCCGTCCGTCATCGTCACGCCGCCGACAACGCTCCGTCCTTCCGCTCTGACGCCGCCGTTGTCATCGACGTAGAATTTGCCGCCTGCCGCCGCGATGCGTCCTTCGTTCAGCGTCACGCCGCCGATGGTGCTCGGGCCGTCCGCTTTGAACGCGCCGTCAATGGTGAGGTTGCCGTCTTCATCGACTTCAAATTTCCCATCCGCCGCGGTGAAGCTGCCGTTCTCGTTCACGTGGAAGGCGTTGTTGTCGCCCACACTGAGCTGGCCTTCCGCGGTCACGCTGCCGTCGTTGTCGACTTTGAACGCGCCGCCTGCCGTGGAGAATGTCTCCGCTTCCACATTGCCTTTCACTTCCGTATCGCCGGTGTCATAGACGAGGAAGTTTCCGTTTGCCGCGTTGATGCCGCTCGCGGTCTGGATGAGGCCGGTATCGTAAACGAGGAAATTGCCGTTCGCCGCGTTGATGCCGTTCCGGGTCTCGATGAGGCCGTCGGAATGAACGGCGAAGTTGCCGTCATTGACGACGATACCCGTCTTCGTATCCACCAGTCCGTCTTCATGGACGGCAAAGTTGCCGCCGCCAGCGGTGAGCGTGCCTGCCACATCCAGATCGCCCGCGGCAGTGGCGTCATTCATCTTTACGTTGCCGTCGCCGTCAGCCATGAAGCTGCCGTCAGTATTTTTAATAAATCCCGCGTCGAGGGTGCCGTCTACGGAAGCATCGCCGTTGACCTTCAGGTCGCCCGTCGCCGTGGCGTCATTCATCTTCACGTTGCCGTCGCCGTCAGCCATGAAGCTGCCGTTTTTATTCTGAATGAAATCGGCGGAGAGCTTGCCGTCAGCCATCCACACATCGCCGATATCGCCTTTTTCCGCCGTCACCTTGCCGGTCTCATCCACGGTGAACTGGCCGCCCGCCGCGGTGATCGTCCCGTCTTTCAGGTAGACGTCCCCGATGTCGCCTTTCTCCGCGGTGATCTTGTCCACGTTGGACACGTTCCGGTCAGCCATCCACACGCCGCCGATGTCGCCTTTTTCCGCCGTCACCTTGCCGGTCTCGACAGCGTTCCCTTTGATGGAGGTCTTTCCATCAGGCGTTTCAAAAACAGCGCCGTCTTCGATCACCTGCACGCGGCTCGCGCCGGAAGCGATCGTTGCCGTTCCGTCGGTCACGCCCATGTAGGTCGTATTGGACTGGAGGTACGCTCCGGCTTCATCCAGATCGATGCGGGCGTTTTCATTTTTCGCGTGAAGATTGCCTTTTTCATCGACGGTGAATTTGTCATTCGACGCGCTCAGCGTACCGTCAATATCCGCATTGCCCGTAGTCGCGACGTTTCCGTCATTGTCCACGCGGAAGCCCGTGTCGTCGCCGTCACCGCCGACCCAGAGGCCTTTTTCCGTCAGGGAGTTCCACGTGCCGTGGCCGGTCTCGTCCTCCTGCTGCGGGCCCGCCGCGGCCGCCGCCGCGAGGAGAGCCGCCGTCCAGCGCCGCGAGACGGCGCTTTTTTTAGAATCATGGATCGTCATTGTATTTCCTCCTTTGGTTATAACGACTCTGATAGTTTTTTTGATTCTAAATAACGGATTCCCCGCGCATAACCTCATTTTTCATAGGCCGGTCGGTTCCCGCATGCTTCCGTCTAAGACGGATATGACGGAATCGTCAGTATACCGCTTCCGAAAAAGGGCACAAAAAAACCGGCCCGAAAGCCGGTTTGCAGGCCGCGGCGCTGTCACACCCCCCCCGCCATCTTCGGGAAGAAGTTCCCGCGCCGCAGCCACGACGAGCTGTACCCGGTTCTTCACATGAAATTTCCGGCACAGTTCCGTCACATAGTAGCGCACGGTGCTGGGCGCGATCTGGAGCGTCTCCGCGATGTCTCCGTATTTTTCGCCCCGCACCAGCAGGTAGAGCACCCGGCTCTGCCGCTCTGTCAGAGCCATCCCGCTGCCTGCGGGAAATCCCGGCGGGCACACGGGCAGCTGCCGTCCTTCACGGATGGGATTGGACACGTGGATATGGCAGATGCGGAGGCGCTCCCCTTCGCACCGCACGAGAAAAGTCGCCCGCTGCCGCTCGGCAAGGATCATGCCGCTTTTTTCGCCCGTGCGGAGCTCATACCGCGCGAAGATCAGGCACGCCGTGGGAGTGAGGGGCTGGAAATAGTACTGTTCTTTCCCGAAATACAGCCGCTCCGGTATATCCTGCATGTGCTCCATGCGGTCTTCTTTTTCTTCTTTGTTTTTGCCGAGCAGGTATTCCGCCTCATTGCAGCCGATCCAGGAAAAGCGGTCCGTATCGACGACTTTCATCAGCGTTGGCAGTCCCATCGTTTTCTCGTACCATCCCCGGACGCATTCCCGCACGAGCGCTTTTGCCCTTCTGCAAAATGTCAGTTCGTCCATGGTCACTTCTCCTCTCCCTGTTCCGCCCTGTACGCGGCGGCAATGAGCTGGGTCTTATTCTCCACGCGGTACCGATAGATGAGGGCGCTCACGTAGTATCTCACAGTGCGCTCGCTGATGTTCATCACTTCGCCGATCTCTTTATAGGTCATTCCACGGCCGAGGCAGTCGATGACGCGGCGCTGCCGCGCGGTGAGCTCCGGCCGGGCGCGCGCTCTCTCCAGTTCTCTGGCCCGCCGGACCGACTCGTAATTGGCGCGCCCCTCAATGACGGGGAAATTTTCATTCCGCTTCGGCAGCTCCCACGGCCCGGAGAAATGGGCGTGAGCAAGAAGGATCTTCCCTTCTTTTCTCACGTAGACCAGCGTGGCCCGGCGCACCTGCGGACGGCCCGCTTTTTTATCCAGAGCGTACTGCGCCGTCACGACGTCAAGGTCTTCCTCGATGGGGAATACACTCATCTCGAGGCGGCGCACCGCGCAGACCGGCCATTTTCCTTTTTTCGACACGCTCCTGTCATACTTCAGGACTTCATCCTGAGAATCGAAAAATTCCCGTCCCCGCGGCCCGATCCCGCTGAGGTACGGTTCGTCCGTCTCCGTGAGGATATCTTCCATGGGCGCGCCTTCCGTATAGATCCGGCGGAGCAGGGCCCTTGCCTTTTCCAGCAGCACAGCTTCTTCCATCGTGTTCCCCTTTCCGCGCATGTTCCGCTCTTTTCTGTGCTATTTATTCTATCTGCAAAATCTTTTTTTCGTCACGTCGTTTTTGATAGGGTTCACAATGTCATTTCTGACAGGATTTCCGGCAGAGAGCGCCCGCTTCCGGACACAAAAAAAGAGGCTTCCGCCTCTCTTTTATTTGCCTTCCGCGGCGCGGTACGCCGCCAGTTTCCCGTCTCTGTCGACGAATGCCGCCACTGCCGCGGCGAGCTTTTCGCCGTACGTGCCCGGCGTGATGGCCATGCTGCTCGCCAGATTCTTCATCTCCCGGACTTTCTTATTCTTGTAGAGCCAGCCTTTTTCGCCCATGCGGGCCCGTCCGGCGGCAAAATCAATGGTGTACGTGGTCACATAGGTCTCTTTCAGATTTTCCGTATCCGTGCGCATCCACACCACAGCGGTGTCTGTCGCCGGGTCGTAGGTGCAGCGGGACGAGTCAAAATAGAGCGTATCCATGTCCGCTTTGGAAATTTCCTGCCACACGCCGGGGACTTCCGGCGGGACGTATCCTTCCGCCATGGCTGCGCCGCTCAGAAGAAACGCCGCCATCACCGTCATCAGAAATTTTTTCATCACAATCCCTCCCTGTTCATTACCGCCGCGCCGCGCGGAGCCGCTTCAGGAGCACCGAGAAGAGCTCCATGCTGAGATAGGTGTAGCACACGCCGTCCAGGAGGAGGAGCAGCGCCAGCGACAGCCCCGCGCAGGCCGTAAAGATGAGCTCGCCTTCCGCCATGGTGACGCCGAAATGCGCCACGATCGCTTCCGTGACCCAGTGAAGAAATTCCGTGT
>ULQM01031498.1_pt1 | contig 11300 bp, 9 predicted proteins | sample 1954451 | NCBI WGS metagenome assembly ULQM01 (sample SAMEA4835655, study PRJEB28245) | human gut metagenome | biome: gut microbiome; material: fecal sample | place: Denmark | collected 2008 | reverse complement strand
CCGGCTACGCCATCACCGCCGCCCCTGTCCGCCTTCCGGATGCCGCGGTGCTGTGGGGCGGCCTGGGTGTGCTGCTGGCGGCGGTGCTGCTGGCCATGTTCCTGGGCCAGCGGTATCCCATGGACTGGCATGCCCGCGATGACGCTCCCCAGGACGAGACGATCCGCCAGCAGCTGCTGACAAAGGGCTTTCCGTCCTATGTCCTCGATGACCTGACCGCCGAAGAGGTCTCCCGTATGGCCGGTGCCGTAAGGGTCTACCGTCAGGTGGAACGCCTGTACAGCGATACGGACTACCGCACCATCACCACCACCCACTATATGAGCGACCCGGACCGTCCGCTGGTCTTTGACCGTACCATCACCGACGTGGATGGAGAGGGGGAGCGCCACTATACCTACGTCTACCGTGTCTATGATACGCTGGAGCAGACCATGACCCATATGGCCGTGGAATTGCCGGAGGAGGACGGTGTCCGCCGCTATATCTATATCCACCACCTGACCTACGCCGCCCCGCCCAGCCCCTACACCGAGATGCTGGAACTGTGGCCGGCGTGGCAGACGCAGGGCGACTGGTTCCCCGGCGGCCATGTCAGCGGCCGCGTCCTCTGCGAGAGAAACGGCACGGCGCAGGCCGCCGCCTTCCACACGCTGAAGAGCGGCAGCCAACAGGTCAGCGACCTCTTCGGCACCCGCCAGACCCAGCGGATCACCGCCGGCTGGTCCTTCCCCCGCGGCGTCGAAAGCCCCCGCGCCTACGTTTTCTACGACGCCCTCCGCGGCCAGGACGGCTGGGTCATCGAGAGCTGGGCCAACTACGTCTGCCAGACCGCCCCGGTCTACCCCTTCCGTGACGCCGCCGCCCTCTGGCACAGCTACGGCTGCGACGCCTACTCTCTCCGCCAGACCGCCCTTCAGGTATTCGACGGATAAGCACAAAAAGCAGCCCCTCCGGCCTTGGCCGGAGGGGCTGTTCGTACTTTCAGGCACTCCCCCTGGCGGAAGCCGGGGGGAGTGCCTGTGACTTTACTCCGTCATGATTTTCAGGATCACCCGGTCGGTCTCCCGCATGCCCTGCGCGGCCAGCACGCCCACATTCCGGACGGTGTCCTCCACGTCGTTGCCCAGAATGCCGTCGCCGGGGCGGAAGTTGTTGCCGCCGGCGTACATGTCGTAGCCCAAGATGCCGCAGTCCACGCCCATGGCGATCTTGCTGGCGCAGCTGGCCTTGGCACCGTCGCAAATGCAGCCGGAGATCATGGCCACGGCGTTTTCCAGCGTGTGGCTGATGCCCTCGCAGTCTGCGCCCCGCAGCCACGCGATGCCGCAGCCCGCGCCCACACCGGCGCTGACCGCGCCGCAGTAGGCGCTCAGCCGCCCGATGCCGGTCTTCTGGTGTATGGTGATCAGGTCGCTGAGACACACCGCCCGCAGGATGGTGTCGTCATCCGCGCCCATGAGCTTGCCGTATTTCCAGACGGGCACCGAGGCGGTGATGCCCTGATTGCCGGAGCCGGATACGATGACCACCGGCATTTCACAGCCGTTCATCCGTGCGTCCGAGCCGGCGGCCGCCCATGCCCGCGCCTGTGTCGCCCAGTCCTGACTGCTCTCCAGCAGGGTGGAGCCGATGTTGGCGCCCCAGCTGTTTCGCAGCCCCTCGGCGGCGATGGCGGTGTTCTTCTCGATCTGCCGCCCCACGGTGGGGCGTATGTTGTCCAAAGGTACTGTTTCTGCGAATGTGATGATGTCTCTGACGTTCAGCACGGACTTGTCCTGCAAATGGTCCTCGGCGTTGCCGGTGACGGGCAGCTCCCGCAGGATATTCCCATCCTTTTCCATATAGATGATGTTCGTGTGGTTGTTGGCCACCCGCACGCAGGCGTGGTGCCCCTCCCGCCAGCCGGTGAGCTTGATGTCCAGCAGACACGGCGTTTCGGGACAGGTCACGCGGATGTCGGTGCTGTCCAGATACGTCTGGATGGCAGCCACATCCGCCTCCGTCACGTTGGCGATGACCTGAAGCTCTGCGTCGGCGTCGCCGGCCACTATGCCCACGGCGATGGCGGCGTCGATGCCCCGGCGTTCTCCTGTGTTGGGGACGACCACGGACTTCACATTCTTCAGGATGTTCCCGCTGATCTCAGCCAGGATCTTTTCCGGTTTTCCGCCCAACACCTCGCGCAGTTTTGCGGCACAGTACGCGACGGCGATGGGCTCTGTACACCCTGTGGCCAGCAGGAGCTCCTCCTGCAGTATCGCCGTGTAGGCGGCGATCTTAGAGTCGTTCAGCATCACACATTCTCCTTTGTTCAGTTGTTGTATTCTATCGGCCCTTCGGCCGGATAGCCCTTCTTTACAGTGCGGGCACGTCATCCTCCTGCTGCACCCAGTCCTGCACGTCCACTACCTCAAATTCCGTATCCGTCTTCCGTATGACCACCTTGCTGATACCCGCGTTGATCACCTGCCTGCGGCACATGGCGCAGCTGGTGGCGTCGCCCAGCAGCGCCCCGGTCCGGCCGTCCCTGCCCACCAGATACAGCGTGCTGCCCACCATGTCCCGGCGGCTGGCGGAGATGATGGCATTGGCCTCGGCGTGCACGCTGCGGCACAGCTCGTACCGCTCTCCCCGGGGCACCTGCATGGCCTCCCTGGTGCAGAAGCCCATGTCCACGCAGTTCTTCCGTCCCCGCGGCGCGCCGTTGTAGCCGGTGGAGATGATCTCGTCGTTCTTCACGATGATGGCCCCGTATACCCGGCGCAGACAGGTGGCGCGCTCCAGCACCGTCTCCGCAATATCCAGATAGTAGTTTTCCTTGCTGATGCGCCCCATAGCTGCGTCTCCTTGCACTGTATTCTATCAATTATTATAATACATGGCGCCCATCCCTGACAAGCGGCGTTTTTCCCCGCGATACTCGTCGATACGCTGAAATTCCGCGCCAAAAACTATGCAAATAGCCGGGTGCCTGCGCTGCGGCAGCATAAAAGGACGGCCTTGCAGCCGTCCTTTTCCCTCCTGCGCGGTCACTCCGCGTTTTTGAATACCGTCTCCGGCGCCGTGATGACCACCCGCGTGTTGTCCGCCACCGACCCGGTGAGGAACGCGTTGCCGCCCACCACCGAGTGCTCGCCGATCACCGTCTCGCCGCCCAGAATGGAGGCGCCGGAGTAGATAGTCACATAGTCGCACACTGTGGGGTGCCGCTTTCCCGGCAGGCTGGCATGGCCCGCCCGGGGGGACAGTGCGCCCAGCGTCACACCCTGATACAGCTTCACATGGCTGCCGATCACCGTCGTCTCGCCGATAACGATGCCTGTGCCGTGGTCGATGAAGAACCACGGCCCGATCTGCGCGCCGGGGTGGATGTCGATACCCGTCCGGCTGTGGGCGTACTCCGTCATCATCCGGGGGATCATGGGAACCTGCCGCAGGTACAGCTCGTGGGCAATGCGGTATACGAAGATGGCGAACAGCCCCGGATAGGCGAAAATGATCTCCTCCTTGTCCGCCGCTGCCGGATCGCCGTCAAACGTGGCCTCAATGTCCGTCATCAGTGTCTGCTGTATGCGGGGCAGCTGCTCCAGTATCTCATGGGTCAGCGCCGCCGCGGCAAAGGCCTGGCCCTCCGGCAGCGCCAGCGCCACCTGTGCCGTCAGCGCCGTCTCGATACGCTCCAGCAGCAGTGCGGCGTAGTTCTCCGGCGGTAGCGCCATCAGCTGCGCGTCACCAAAATATGCCGGGAACAGCAGCCGCCGAAACTCCTTGATGATGCCGATGATGGCACCCCTGTCCGGCAGCCGCAGCTTTTTGCCGTACAACGGCACCGCCGCGTGTGTCATATTTTCCGCCATCGCCTTGGCGATCTCCGCGTTGGAAGTCATAGTCCTTGTCTCCTCTCAAAATAAAACGGCGAAGGATGCGCCCGCATCCTCCGCCGCCTGTGTGTACAGGTATCACGAACCCCTTTACAGGGCCTTCTCAGCAGAAAACGCACAGCGCCCATGGGCACGACAACACACGCCCGCGCAGCAGGCGGACGTACAACAGGCGCAGTTTATGGTGAGCAGCGTGCTGTTCATGCGTTTTCTCCTTCTCCGGAAATCTTACATAACATTATACTGTCCCGTCCCGCGCAAAGTCCATTGTCACCTTTCACAAAAACCATACCATACCGGTGGGAATTTTGCATATTCCCGCCGCCATCCGGTTCCGCCATGTCGGCGGCTGTCAGTTTTCACAAAAATTTAGCGCTTTTAATTGCGAAAGTATGGTCTATCTAACGGTTGACTTCTGTACCCCGCGGCGTTAAGATAACGCCAACATAAAAAACAGCCGACCACCGGCGGAAAGGAGACCCCACATGGCACGTCACATGATGCAGCGCGATATGCTTCATAACGACATGGCCGCGAACCATGCCGCTGTCTCCTATTATGCCGGCACCAGCTCCGTCTGGGGCTTTTATTGGTACGCCTATTTTACCTCCCGATACCAAACGCCGGCTGTAAAGAATTGAACCCGTCTTTTCCATTTCCCATGTGTGTGAAGCGGCTTCGTCTTTCAGACGGAGCCGCTTTTCAATTTACCCCATCATCCCTGTTGCCCCCTATTTCAAAAACAAAAGGAGAAGAAAATCATGACTGCAATCATTTCAGCGGCTGTCATCTTCGTGGTGTTCGCCGTAGGAGACATGATCTCCGCGAAAACAAAGGCTATCGTATCCATGCTGCTGGTGGCCTCCGTCGTATTCCTGGCAGGCTTCTGGACCGGCGTTTTTCCTACCACCCTGTTTGCTGACTCCACCCTTCTGAGCATGGCCGGTCTGCTGGTCACCATGCTGCTGGTGCACCTGGGCACCACCATCCGGCTCCGCGACTTCGGCGCCCAGTGGCGCACCGTTATCATCTCCGCCGTGGCCTGCGTCGCCATCTCTGCTGCCGTGTTCTTCATCGGCCAGCTGATCATCGACCGCGGCTTCGCTCTGGTGGGCGCGCCCATTCTCTCCGGCGGTGTTGTCGCCACCCTGACCATGCAGGATATGGCCAACAAAGCCAACCTGCCTGACCTGGCCGTGTTCGCCACCCTGGTCATGTGTGCCCAGGGCTTCGTGGGCTACCCCGTGGCCTCCCTGTGCCTCAAGAGCGAGGCCAAGCGCATCAAGGCCCAGATCGACGCCGGCACGCTCCAGGTGGACGCCGGTGCCGCCGCGGCCCAGAACGCCGCCGCTGCCCGCAAGAAGCTGATCCCCGCCCTGCCCGATAAGTACAACACCCCCAACGCCATTATCGCCAAGGTCATTCTGGTGGCGCTGCTGTCCGTGTGGGTGTCCAGCCTGTTCCACGATGCCGTTAACAAGCTGGTCTGGTGCCTGATCTTCGGTGTGCTCTGCAAGGAGCTGGGCTTCCTGGATGAGGACGCCCTGGGCAAGGCCCACGCCACCGGCATCGTGATGCCCATCATCACCCTGTCCATCTTCACCAATCTGGCCTCCGCGACCCCTGAGATGGTGGGCGGCATGGTGGTGCCCCTGCTGGTCTGCGTGGTCATCGGCACGGCGGCCTTCTCCGTCGTCTCCATCCTCGTGGGCAAGATCTTCGGTTACAGCTGGCAGATGTCCATGGCCATCGGCAGCTCCTGCCTGTTCGGCTTCCCCGGCACGGTCATCATCTCCAACGAGGTCTCTGAGTCCACCGGCACCACCGCCGAGGAAAAAGCCGCCATCAACGCCCAGATCATGCCCAAGATGCTGGTGGCCGGTATGGTCACCGTGTCCATCACCTCCGTACTGGTGGCCGGCGTTATGAGCAGCTGGCTGTGAGCCCGGCTCATTTGAAAGGAGTGCTTTTCCATGTCTGATATTCGTTCCTTCGTCGATACCATCTTCGACGAGTTGGTCTCTATCCGCCGCGATATCCATGCCCACCCGGAGCTGGGTATGCACGAGGTCCGCACCTCCGCCCTCATCCGCAGTGAGCTGGAGAAAATGGGCGTGGACGAGATCCAACAGCCCCTGCCCACCGCCGTGGTGGCTTTGATCCACGGCAAGAAGGGTCCCAGCAAGTGCGTGGCGCTCCGCGCCGATATCGACGCCCTGCCCGTTCACGAGGAAACCGGTCTGCCCTTTGCCAGCGAGACCGAGGGCATTATGCACGCCTGCGGCCACGACCTCCACACCACCATGCTCCTGGGCGCCGCCAAGACGCTGTGCCATATGCGCGACCAGTTCGCCGGCACCGTCAAGCTGATCTTCGAGCCCAGCGAGGATCTGATGCCCGGCGGCGCACGGGCACTGGTGGCAGCCGGCGTCATGGAGAACCCCCATGTGGACGCCATCTTCGGTCAGCACGTCTGCCCCTCTGAGAATGACTCCGTGGGCCGTATGCAGCTCTATAAGGGCTACTTCACCAGCGCGGTGGACCTGTTCCACATCAGCGTTCACGGCAAGAGCGGCCACGGCGCTGCACCCCACACCGCACGGGATGCCATCGCCTGCGCCGGCTACCTGATCACTGTCCTCCAGACCGTGGTCTCCCGCCGCATCGACCCCATGGATACCGCCGTGCTGACGGTGGGCACCATGTCCGGCGGCGACGCCGTCAACATCACCGCCGGCGAAGCGCGGATGGTGGCCGTCCTCCGCAGCTTCAGCGACGCCGGCCGCGACACCGCCATTCAGGAGGTCCGGCGCATCTGCAAGGGCATCGGCATCGCCTTCGACTGCGACATCGAGGTCAATTTGGAGGAGGGCTACGCGCTCCAGTACAACGACCCCGCCATGATCGACCTGGTCAACAAGGCCGTCACCGCTGCCGGCGGCAAGACGGAGTTCATCGACAAGCCCTTCTCCGGCAGCGAGGACTTCAGCTTCTTCGGCAAGCTCACCGGCACCCCCTCCGCCTTTATGATGGTCGATGCCGGCCGCGGCGAGAACGCTGTCTCACTCCACAACGGCAAGATCGTGTTCAACGAGGAAGTCATGAAGCACGGCGTCACCGGCCTGGCCGCCATCGCCATGGAGTACCTGAACCGGTAATTCTCCTATTTGTTTCCTCACAAATTGGTATAACAGAAGCGGGAGACCTGCACAGCAGGCCTCCCGCTTCCCATTATTCCTCCACCGGCAGCGCCAGCCGCGAGCAGTACCGCCGCGTCTCGATCTCCCGCCCCGTGTACGGCGCCACGATGCCCAGCACCCGCGGCGCGCCGGCGGGCTTCAGCCCCCGCGCCTTTACCTCCCGCCCCAGCGTCAGCCACGCCTCGCCCACGCAGCTGTAATCGCCGTAGTACAGCACCGACAGCACCCGGCACGCCTCCAGCGTCACCGCGTCCGCCGCCGCCCGGTTCTTCCGCACCGGCACGCACACCCCGTAGCGGCACGGCTCCTGCCCGATGTATCCCTCCAGATAGTCCGTGCGCTCCGATATGGTGAACAGCGGCTCGTCCGACAGCACGCACCCCTTCCGCACGCACGCCCCATAGAAGTCGTACATATCCCGGTATCGCTCCGCCGTGGTCAGCCCCTCGCACCACCGTATCCGGCACGTAACCGCCGGCAGCTCCATCATCTGCACCGACAGGCTCTCGCTCTCCGCCGCCCGCAGCCGCATCTCCTCCACGCTCCGCTGCAGGTCCCGCAGCCGCGTTTCCAGCGCCTCCAGCAGCACCTCGGCCTCGCCGCCCTGCGCGAAATAGTCCGCGATCTCCTTCGACCCCAGCCCCATGGCCTTGAATTTCTCAATCTGCATGATCCGCGCCACGTTGTGGTTGTCGTAGTACCGCCTCCCGCTGTCCGGCGCGGTGAACACCGGCGTCAGCAGCCCGCGCTCCTCCATCCGCATCAGCGTGCTCCGCGACAGTCCGCAGGCCCGGGCCGCCTCCGTGATCTGAAAAAACTGTTTTGTGTTCTCCGCCATAAAAAAATCCCTCCTGACCCCTTGCTTCGTTCACAGGTGAACGGGTTATACTTCCATTATAAGGAAAAACCCACTAAAGTCAACACCGGAGGTGCACATGTGCACCTCTGTCTTCGCCCGGGCGAAGACAGATACCCGTGCCCCACTGGAAAGACCCCGATATTTGAGAGGAGCGTACATCATGAACCACAAAAAACTACTCCTGACCCTGACCCTGTGCCTGTGTGCCCTGCTCTGCATGGTGGTCACCGCCTCCGCGGCGGAAGTGCAGGAGCACAGCCACCCCGTCTGCGGCAAGACACATACCGACATCGGCGACCATACCGGCACCTGTGAGCCTGTTACCTGGATAGAGTGGAATGGCAATGATATGGATGCCGAAACTAGAGATATACAGCTTACCACTGGTCACTATTACCTCTCCGATAATGTAACTCCCACATCAACAATACACATTGTTGGGCAGGTATGTCTCTGCCTAAACGGTTGTACCCTAAGCTATTCGGGGCTTGTGTCCAGTGATAGTGACAGTATTGGTGGCATGATATTGTTGGATGACGGAGCTGTGCTGAACATCTGCGATTGTAAAGGCGGTGGCAGTATCGTGTACAATTATGATAGCAGTACTTGGCGAAAATCTACTATTCTCGTTAAGGGAGAGAGCACACTGAATTTGTACGGCGGCAGTGTGATAAAAGAAAACGGTACAGAGACTACGGCTGTTGACCTAAACTATTACGCTGGTGCGAATTTTCATATGTATGGCGGTAAGGTTGAAAACAGGAGCACCCGGAATGCCTATAATACCTATGCGGTGTATGTGGGCGGAAAACCAGGTGACCAAGTCGAACGTTCTGATGTGAAGCTGTACGAAGGAGAACTCGGTAGTAGGGGCTATGGTATTAGAGTTTTTATTGCGAGTCCCAGTATTCTTGTTGCGGGCGGGAAAATTGAAAGCGATAATACGGCGATAGCGGTGGGAGATGCATCTCTGACACTACAAGGAAAGCCAATAATCAAAACAACGGAGGATGATTCTGCGGCGATCAAAGTGGGTTCGAATAATATCAAAGTAGAAGATAGTTTCGCCCCCACGTCCCCTGTATCTGTAGAGAACACAAGTGAGATGTTCGGAACAGCTTCCTCAGCAGACAAGGCGCAGTACTTCACATCCTTTGAAAGCGGAAAGTTTGTGGCGTACGACAATGGTACCCTGAAATTTACCACCTGTGCCATCACCCAGCAGCCCACCAGCGGCAACAGCTATACGGTCAAGGGCAACGCGCCCGATAGCAAGCTGAGCTATCAGTGGTATGCGGCCCAAACCCAAAAAGGCGAGATCACCGTAACAGACGCGGTTGCGAAGAAAAGCGCGGATGCCAGATACTTGAATTCGTGGAATGAATGGCGTGTAAAATGCGGTGATGAAATTGACTGCTTCACACTCTACATGAACGAGGGAGACGCGCTGACGTTGAGCGGTATTTCTGGTGGAAGGGTTAGTGAAATTTCAATTTCCGGCACCGAGGTTACAGAGGACGACAATGGGACCTATGTATTCACCGCACCCGCGGCCGACGAGTATACGCTGAAAATCAGCGCTACGGGGCATAGTTATGGCCCTAATTACCCTTCTTATGAGTCTGACTTGAGTTTCGAGGCGGCCTTGCGAACGTTTGTGCCGGATACGGCCAACCCCGCGGGCGGAACAGCTGCGGCGCTTGCCACCGCCGGCCTGTCCACTGGCAAATATATTTGCCAGGTCACATGGGAGGGCAAGAGTACGCTGAACAGCGGTGTTGTCCAGTTCAGCGGCAGCTCGCAGCAGCCCACGGGCAGCGGTTCCTACTACTACGCCCCCTCCGCGGCCGAGGATAAGAAGGACTCTCCCAAGACCGCCGACCCCGGCGTCCTCCTCTACGCCGGTTTGGCCCTCGCGTCCCTCACTGGTCTGGCCTGCACCGCCAAAAAGCGGCATTAAAAAGGTATTCTCCCGGTGTTTCTGACCCCGGCGCCGGGCGAATATACAGCAAAGGCACCCCTCGTGGGTGCCTTTGCCATTTCCCCGCGCCCGCAGGCGCATAAAAAGCCACCGCAAAAAAACAAAAGAAAAAAATACACATTTCCCCCTGAATTTGCACCTCATGTTCTGCGCCCTTTTGACACAAAGTAACCCTGTCACCGGCGACAAAACAAACCCCATTTTCGCCCGTTCAACGGCAAAAACGGGAAACATCACAATAAAATAAGGGGTGAGACGCTTGTATGAACCACGGCATATCCCCGCCTCCCATCGTCTCTCCGCCTGGCTGCTCTCGGCGCTGTTTGCCCTCTCCCTCTGCGTGCAGCAGGCTTGGGCCGCCCCGGCGGAGCGCACCGTGATCCCCCTGGGTCAGGCGGTGGGCATCAAACTCTTTGCGGACGGCGTCCTGGTGGTGGCTTTGGCCGATGGCCCCACGCCCGCCCGCGCCTGCGGCCTTCGTCAGGGCGATATCATCACCGCCATGGACGGCGCCGCTGTCGGCTCCACCGAGCAGGTCCAGGACCTTCTGGCCGATACGGCCGGCGCGCCCATTGTCCTCTCCGTCCGCCGCGGCGCAGACGCTCTGGCCCTCACCGCCTGTGCCCGCGAAAATAACGGTGTCTGGCAGCTGGGTGCCTGGATACGCGACAGCATGGCCGGCATCGGCACCCTGACCTACTACGACCCCGCCACCGGTCAGTACGGTGCCCTCGGCCACGGCATCACCGATGTGGATACCGCCCAGCTCATGCCTCTGGCCTCCGGCGCCATCATGGAGACCACCGTCAAAGCGGTGAAAAAGGGTGCCAAGGGCGATCCCGGCGAGCTCAAGGGCGACTTCTCCGCCCAGCGCGATGTGGGCACCGTCACCGTCAACAGCAGCGGCGGCATTTTCGGCACCGTGGCCGACCCGGACTTCCTCTCCGGCGGCACGCCTGTCCCCGTGGCCGCTGCCGGCCAGATCACCACCGGCCCCGCCACCATCCTCGCCACCGTCTCCGGCAGCGATGTGCGGGAGTACCGTGTGGAGCTCGTCCGCATCTACGGCGCGGACGAGCCCACCCGCAACCTGCTCCTCCGCATCACCGACCCCGCCCTGCTCTCCGCCACCGGCGGCATCGTCCAGGGCATGAGCGGCAGCCCCATCCTCCAGAACGGCCGCATCGTCGGCGCGGTCACCCACGTCCTGCTCAACGACCCCACCCGCGGCTACGGCATATTCATTGAGAATATGCTCGACATGGCCGGCTGACAGACCCGGCGGGGAGGGCCGGGAAGCCCTCCCCGTCCGGCCTTTCCTATAAAAACGAGAGGAGCGTTTTTCATGCAGTCCCTGCTCATTAAGGACACCACCC
>ULQM01034587.1_pt1 | contig 11308 bp, 7 predicted proteins | sample 1954451 | NCBI WGS metagenome assembly ULQM01 (sample SAMEA4835655, study PRJEB28245) | human gut metagenome | biome: gut microbiome; material: fecal sample | place: Denmark | collected 2008 | reverse complement strand
CAGCCGCTTCGGGCGCAATAAGCTGGAGGCTGTGGTGGACGGAAAAAGTCTGCTGCGCCGTTCGCTGGAGGCGGTGCCGGCGGAGGAATTCGCGCAGGTGACGGTGGTGACGCAGTACGATGCCGCCGCGGCGCTGGCAGAGGAATTCGGCTTCACGGTGGTGCGGAACGACCGTCCGGAGGACGGCCTGAGCCGCACGGTGCGTCTGGGCACCGAGGCCATGGCCGGCTGCGGCGCTATTTTGTATCAGGTGGCGGACCAGCCGCTTCTGGAGCAGGAGACGGTGCGGCGGGAGCTCGAATATTTCCGGACGCATCCGGACCATATCGTGGGCCTGGCCCATAACGGCGTGCGGGGCAACCCGTGCATCTTCCCCCGGCGGTTTTTCCCGGAGCTGATGGCGCTGGAGGGCGATGTGGGCGGCAACGTGGTCATCCGCGCACACCCGGACGCGCTGCTGCTGTATGAGACGTCCGCGGCGGAGCTGCGGGATGTGGATACGGTGGAGGCGCTGGCCGCGGTACAAGAGGATAGACAGATATGAAAGAGCACCCCTTTGGGGTGCTCTTTTACGTTTATTTCTTGGGTGCGTAGGGGGTGTTCTTCAGCGGCAGACTGAATTCCCGTTCGCCGGTGAGGCGGTAATAGGCGTCGGCAATGGCAGGGGCGGTGGGGATGGAGGTGATCTCACCGATGCCGATGGCACCGCCGGCCACATTCAGGCCGGGCTTCTCCACCACGATGGCCTGGATCTCCGGCGGGATCTGGTTGGCACGGAACAGGCCCAGCATACCGTATTTGGCGGTAGGCTTGCAGTTCTCGTCGATGGGGTATTTCTCTGTCAGCGCGTAGCCCATGGACATGACCACGCCGCCCTCGATCTGACCCTCCACGCTCAGGGGATTCACGGCCTTGCCCACGTCATGGGCGGCCACCATCTTCTTGATGCGGCCGGTGTCCTTATCCAGAATACACATCTGGGTGGCGTAGCCATAGGCCACGTGGCTGACGGGGTTGGGTACGTCGGCGCCCAGCGGGTCGGTCTTGGCCAGATACTCGCCGTAGAACTCCGTGCCCTTCAGGTCGGCAAGGGATTTGCCGGCGTCCAGCTCCGCCTTCAGCTTTTCGCAGGCGCGGCGGGTGGCCTCGCCGGTGACAAGGGTCTGGCGGGAGCCGGAGGTGTCGCCGGAGTCGGGGGCGATCCAGGTGTTGCTGCGCTCGTAGACGATATCGTCCCGATGCAGCCCGGTGTTGGTGACCACCACCTGCACCAGCACGGTGCCCAGTCCCTGGCCGATGCAGCTGGCGCCGGAGTAGATGTGCACCTTGCCGTCGCCCTCCACGATGAGCTTGCAGCGGCCCCAGTCGGGAATGCCTACGCCTACGCCGGCGTTCTTCATGGCGCAGGCGATACCCACCGGATCGCCGTTTTTCACCGCCTCGTCATAGGCGGGCTTGATGGCCTCCAGTGTCTCTACCAGACCGGTGGAGTCATCCACGATCTGGCCGTTGGGCAGCACGCCGCCGGGGCGAATGGCGTTGCGGTAGCGGATCTCCCAGGGGGAGATGCCCACCAGGTCGGCCATCTGGTTCAGCAGCGTCTCGGTGCAGAAGCAGGTCTGGGTGACGCCGAAGCCCCGGAAGGCGCCGGCGGGGGGGTTGTTGGTGTAGTAGGCGCGGCCCTCGATCTCGAAGTTCTCGTAGGCGTAGGGGCCGGCGGCGTGGGTGCAGGCACGTTCCAGCACAGGGCCGCCCAGAGAGGCAAACGCGCCGGTGTCGGATACCACGCTGGCCTTGACACCCTGAATGATGCCGTTTTCGTCGCAGCCCATGGTGAAGTCCATGTCCATGCTGTGGCGCTTGGGATGGACGAGGATGGACTCCTGGCGGCTGAGCTTGAACTTGACGGGGCGCTTTGTCAGATAGCACAGCAGCGCGGCGTGGTGTTGGACGGACATATCCTCCTTGCCGCCGAAGCCGCCGCCCACCAGGCAGTTCTGCACCTGGCAGTGGTCGTAGTCCACGCCCAGCATGGACGCGCACTCATGCATGGTGGTGTGGGCACTCTGGTCCGTGGTCAGCAGCTTTACGCCGCCGTTGTCCAGCGGCAGCGCCACGCAGCACTCCGGCTCCAGGAAGGCGTGCTCCGTCCACGGGGTGGAGAAGTGCTCGGTCAGCACATATTTGGAATTTTTGATAGCGCCCTCGGCGTCGCCGCGGGAGACGTGCTTGTAGGCCTGGACGTTGCTCTCCTCCTCGTCGAACACCAGTGGCGCGCCAGGGGCGGCGGCCTCGGTAGGGTTGTGGACAGCGGGCAGGACTTCGTACTCCACCTTCACCAGCTTCTTGGCGGCCTCCACCGTCTCCTGATCCACGGCGCAGATCAGTGCCACACTGTCGCCCAGGTAGTGTACCAGCTCGCCCACGCCGATCAGGGTGGGCTGGTCCTTCTTCAGATGGCCTACGTTCACCTTGCCGGGGATATCCTTTTGGGTGGCCACGCAGATCACGCCGGGCAGCGCTTCAGCTTCGCTGGTGTCGATGGACAGTACACGGGCGCGGGCGTACTGGCTGCGGACCGCACCGCCGTAGCACATACCGTCCACATAAATGTCATCGGGATACTGGCCATAGCCCAGGACCTTTTCCTCCACGTCCAGTCGGTGGACGCGGCTGCCCATCTGCCAGTCGTCGGCGGAGGGGGCGGGCAGCTTGCCCTCGCGGAATATCTTAGCCGCCAGCAGGATGCCGTCGATGATCTTCACGTAACCGGTGCAGCGGCAGATATTGTTGCGGATGGCGAAGGCGGCCTCCTCGCGGGTGGGATCGGGGTTCACGTCCAGCAGCCCCTTGGCAGAGATGACCATGCCGGGAATGCAGAAGCCGCACTGCACCGCGCCGGCCTCGCCGAAGGCGAAGGTGTAGACCTGCTTTTCCCAGTCGCTGAGCCCCTCTACCGTGAGGATGGTCTTGCCCTCCAGCTTGTCCGTCTGGGGGATGCAGGCCTTGGTGGGCTTGCCGTCGATGAGGACGTGGCAGGTGCCGCAGGCACCCTCGCTGCATCCGTCCTTTACGGAGGTCAGGTGCAGCTCGTCCCGCAGAAAGCGGATGAGCTTCTGGTTCTTTTCCACAGTGACGGACTTGCCGTTCACGGTAAATGTCGCCATAGTGTATCTCTCCTTTGCGCCCGGCCGGGCTTATCTCTGGTATTTGCAGAAATTATAGCACGGGAACGACGGAAAAACAAGGTGAGAACCGCCGCATTTTGTCCAAGGCGTGATAGTATATCGAGAATATCGGATAAAAAGAAAGAAGCCGCCCAAGGCGGCTCCTTCAAACAAAAGCTTTCTTACGTCTCCAGCACCGGAAGCATGACCTGCAGCAGAAACTGGCCCGGTTGGGCTGAGAACACGCACAGCCCGCCGTTGCGCTGGGCGATGGCCCGGATGCTGCGGCATCCGTAGCCGTGTCCTTCCCGGTCACTGACAGGCAGGCCGTCCCGCATGGCTATCGGTCCGGCGCAGGGATTGCGTATCTCGATGAGAAGCTTGTTCTGCCGCACACCGCAGTACAGGGAGATCTGCTTCCGCTCGGCGGGCAGGTCCGCCACGGCGTGCAGGGCGTTTTCCAGACCGTTGCTCAGCAGGGAGCACAGCTCCGTGTCCGAAATGGCTACATCGTTGGGCAGTGAGGCATCCACGGTCAGCACGGCGCCCTGCCGCTGGGCTTTGTCGGTGAAGGAGGAGCACAGCAGGTTCACCAGATGGTTTTCGCAGAAGCGGCGGGGCGTGATGGCCTCGATATCCGCCTGGACCTTTTTGATATACGCTGCCGCCTCGTCCGGCCGTCCCACGGACAGCAGACCGTCCAGCATATTCAGGTGGTGGCGCATATCGTGCTGATAGACGGCGGTCTGGGTCTCCAGCCGGTGAAGGGAGTCCATCTCAGACTGGGACTGCTCCAGCTCCGCCTCCAGCATGGAGCGCTGCATCTCCGCGTCGGCGCGCCGCTGTGACTGCAGGTGAAAGGCGGGCAGAAACAGTACATAGAATGTTATCAGCACTGTGGGCAGAAATTCATTCAGCGCCTGAATGCCGGAATAGAGTGCATCGGAGTAGATCGTGGTGGCATAGTCGAAAATATAATAGGTGACAGGCAGGCTGCCGAACAGCAGCAGCACCGCCGTTGAGGAGGTCATGGTGTTATAGGCCGCGGCCACGAAAAAGCGGCGCAGGAGATAATACATCACCGGCATCAGCAGGATATAGACCAGCTCGGCGGCCAGCGTGCTCTGCGTCAGCGCCTCCACGGCGATGCGTCCCCAGCGGGGCGGCTGGCAGCACAGATACGCGGTGCAGGTGCTGACAATGGCTACGCCCACCGATTTTTTCATAAACAAAATCAGGATCAGCACCAACGGCACATGGATGACCAGCGGGTAGAGCTGCTTTACCGTTCGTTCGCCCAAAAGCACCAGCCCCAGTGCCAGCATCAGCAGGAACAGCAGGCACAGCAGCGTCAGCAGGTACTTCTGCTGCCGGGAGACATGGCCGCCGGTGGAGAGATCCGCGCTGAGCGCCAGTCCATAGATCAGCACCAGCACATAGCAGAATATATCCAGCGCGGACTGCATAGATAAATCAAACATATTATGCGTCCCTCCCGGAAAACAGCAGGGCCAGATAGTCCTTTTGCAGCTGGCCGTACAGCAGGCGGGACACGGGCACGTTATGGCCGCTGAAGGTGATGACCCCGGCGGGGGAGAGCTTTTCGGCCTGGAGCATATTGACGATGTAGGACCGGTGGACCCGCATGAACTCCGGGCGGGCCAGCAGCGCCCCTTCATACTCGCGCATGGAGGCCGCCACCTCATAGACAGTGCCGTCGGCCATGTTGAAGAACAGGTGTTTGCCGTTGACCTCCACATAGCTCAGTTGGGAAAAGGGCAGACGCACCAGCATGCCGTTGGACTTGACGGTCAGGCCGTCCTGCGGCTTCTGCTCCCGCAGATACAGCTTGTCCAGCACCGGATAGAGCAGCTTGGCATTGATGGGCTTGAGCAGATACTCCGCCGCCCGGACGCCGTAGCTCTCGTAGGCGAAGCCGGGAGAGGTGGTGAGAAAGATGATGTCCGCCGCCGCGTCGAAGGAACGGATCTCCCGTGCGGCGTCCATGCCGGTCATGCCGGGCATCAGCACGTCCAGCAGGTACAGGGTGAAGCGCTCGGCGCGGGCAGCGTCCAGCAGCTGGCCGCCGCTGCGGAAGGTCTGAAAGCGGACATCGGAGTGCAGGTCAGACTGCCAGGCCTGCAAAAGCGCCGTGAGCTTTTCCAACTCCTCGATCTGATCATCACATACCGCGATATACATGGCGCCGCCTCCTTGTGCTTTTCTTGTGCTTCACGCGGCTTTATTTTATCATAAGAAAAGGGAATTGTCACCGCAAATTTTACATTTCGCGGACGTGTATGTGCATTTCGCGGCATACGCGGACGCAATCCTTCCCGAATCTGTTACGATATCCACAGCAGGGGTCGCTGTGCCCTGCGGAAGGGGGCGTTTGCGTATGAAATGGGTCATCTGGCTCGTGGCGATCGCCAGCACTTCAGCGCTTGTCGTCCTGTGGTTCTGGGAGGTCCGCCGTCTGCTGCGTCAGCACCGGAGCATGGTAGAGAGCGCCCGGTGCCAGCTGGCCGCTTTTGAAAAGCGGGCGGCAGAGGCTGCGGGCAATGCTGATGTGGCGGAGGTCCTGCGGCGCAGCGAGAGCATTTACCGGCAGGCCGCCGGCAACTATAACGAGATACTGCATCGGCCATGGATCTATATTCCCGGGCGGCTGATGGGCTTCCACTATGAGGAGGCCGCGAAGGTCCCCGGCCGGGTACATATATAGATAAACAGGAAAGAGAAGCAACAAAAACCATTGGGAGGGTATTGTTATGCGCGATGAAATGAAACGGACGATGTTTGAACTGTTCGGCGTGGGCAGCGAGGATGACAAGGTGCTGGCCGCCGGCGGGAAAAAGCCTGTCGCAAAGCCGGAGCCGGTAAAGACCGCGCCGGTGCAGGCACCGGTACAGCCTGTGGTGAAGGCCAAGGCCGCCAGCTATCTGGCTGCGGGCACTTCACTGGAGGGCACACTGCGCTCTGACGGCGATGTGGAGATCGCCGGAGCATTCAAGGGCGAGGTCATTACCACCGGCACGGTGACGCTGCGCTCGGTCATCCAGAGCAATATCACCGCCGGCAGCCTGAACCTCATCGGCTGTACGCTGACCGGTGATGTAAAGGTCACGGGCACCGTTACCGTCAGCGAGGATTCTCAGGTGACGGGTAACATCAACGCCAAGGAGCTGCTGTGCGCCGGTAAGGTCAACGGCGATCTGGAGATCACCGGCGGCACTACCCTGGAGGAGAAGGCTCAGATCAGCGGCGGCCTGGTGACGGGCACTCTGGCGGTGGTCAAGGGCGCGGTCATCCGCGGCGGCGTGGAGATCAAGGCATTCTCCGGCCCGGCCAAGCAGGAGCCTAAGCAGGAGCACAAGCAGGAGCACAAGGCCAACTGACTGCGATCATGTGATCGGCGGCCGTGCAGCGGACGCTGACACGGGAGGTATATATCATAGGTCTGTTCATCAACAATATCCAGTATGCCGGCGGCTTCATTGAGCAGGAGGACGGCCCGGTTATGATCGCCATGCTGGACGGCATCGGCATGAATGGCCTGTATTTCCGCCTGTATATGGGCGAGTAAGCTGTGATAAAAAGGAGCACCCGGCCGGGTGCTCCTTTTTACTTTTTTATTCTTTCGCCTCGTCCGCGTCCTCTGTTTGAGGCAGCAGCGTTACCTCCGCCGCATTCACCTGATGGTCCAGAATGGAGGTCACATGGATCCGCATCCCCTCAGCCTCCAGCGTAATGTCCTGCGGGCCGTCGTCGGGTATCATGCCCAGCGCGTCGAACACCAGGCCGGTCAGGGTGTCATGCTCCTCCTGGTCCAGCTCGATGCCAAGTGCGTCCTCCAGATCGTCCAGCTCTACGTTGCCGGTGATGACCAGGGAGCCATCCTCCCGCTTTTCGATGCGGGGCTCATCATCGTCCAGGATGTTGCTGTCGTCGCTGCCCAGGTCGCCCACCAGCTCCTCAACCAGGTCGTTCAGCGTCACGATGCCCACCATGCCGCCGTACTCGTCCAGCACCACGGCCAGGGGATTGCCGGTACGCTTCATGTTGCGGAACAGGGCGTCGGCCTTAATGGTCTCCGGCACGAAGTACGGCGTGCGGACGGCGCCGGCCATTACGCTCTCCCGGCTCTTATCCGCCAGACGGAAGTACTCCTTGGCGTTCAGAATGCCCACCACATTGTCCGCACTGTCCTCGCACACGGGGTAGCGGGTGTGCCGCGTGTTGTGGATGGTCTCGGCCCAATCGTCCATGGTGTCGTCCAGCCACAGCAGATCCACGTCCGTGCGGTGGGTGGCGATCTCCTCGGCGGTCAGGTCGTCAAACTCAAAGACGTTCTGGATGAACTCCTTTTCCTCATGGTCGATGCCGCCGTGCTCGCTGCTGGCGTCCACCATCATGCGGATGTCCTCCTCGCCCACCTGCTCCTCGGTCTCGTTGGGATCAATGCCCAGCAGCCGCAGTATGCCGTTGGTAGACGCGCTCAGCAGCCACACAATGGGCGCGAACAGCTTGGAGATGACAGTGATGAGCCCGGAGATGTTCAGCGCTACCTTCTCCGACTGCTTCATGGCAATGCGCTTGGGCACCAGCTCGCCGAACACCAGCGTGAAGAAGGACAGGATCAGCGTGATCAGGATCACGGCGAGGGTGTTCAGCGTGGCGGGGGGAATCGTTACGCCCAGCCCCACCAGCCAGTCCACCAGCGGATCGGAGAAATTCTCCGCCGCGAAGGCGCTGCCCAGAAAGCCCGCCAGGGTGATGGCCACTTGAATAGTGGCCAGGAACCTGGCCGGCTGGGCCGTCAGCCGGCTGAGCCGCCTGGCCTTCCGGTTGCCCTCCGACACCATTTTGCTCAGTTTCACCTCGTTTACCGACAGCACGGCGATCTCCGCGCAGGCGAACACGGCGTTCAGGGCGATAAGCACCACCTGTAAAAGCAATAACCAACCTATTGAGGTATCCAAATTTTGTCTCCTTTCCCGGGCTCCGCTGCTTTTGCGGAGCGCCTCCTCTCGCTTTTTGCGCGATGTAAAAAGCGCAAAAGACACGGCCTGTGTGCCTCGCGCACAGGTCATGTCTCACGTCATTCTCTGTTGTTCTGATCTCGTTCAGGGCAAGAGTCGCTGCCGGCTGTGTCCATCCTGTGATAGAACCTCCCTGTATTTTTGGTTATGTTTTATTATACAGATGTGTAGGGGATATGTCAATATGACCGGAGGGAAAAGTGCCGCGGACGTCATGTCCGCGGCACAGTCATGTTACTCTGTCAGCAGCGCTTCCAGCCGCGCACGGATCAGACCCAGCAGCGTGTCGTTGTCCGGCTTGTCGGTGTATTCCGACGGGTCGCACAGCATGGTCAGGTCCTCGGTAAAGTGGCCGGCCTCGAATATATCCAGCCCCGCCTGCTCCAGGCAGCCGGCAAAGCGCACCAGGTCGGCGTTGCCGTCCAGCTCACCCCGCTTCCGCAGGGCGCCGGCCCAGGCGAACATGGTGGCCAGGGGGTTGGTGGATACCTTTTCTCCCTTCCGCCAGCGGTAGAAGTGGTCGGTGACGGTGCCGTGGGCGGCCTCATACTCGAAGCAGCCGTCCGGGGACACCAGCACGCTGGTCATCATGGGCAGGGAGCCGGAGGCCGCAGCGACCAGGTCGCTCATCACGTCGCCGTCGTAGTTCTTGCAGGCCCAGACGATGCCGCCCTTGCTGCGGAGGACCTTGGCCGCGATATCGTCGATGAGCGCATAGCGGTAGTGAAGTCCCGCCTGTTCAAAGGCGGCCTTGAATTCCTCGTCATAGACCTTCTGGAACAGCAGCTTGAAGGTCTGGTCATAGTCCTTGGAGATGGTGTCCTTGGCGCCGAACCACACGTCCTGCCCCACGGACAGGGCATAGGTGAAGCAGCAGCGGGCGAAGGAGAGAATGGAGGCGTCCCGGTTGTGCATGGCCTGCACCACGCCGGGGCCCTTGAAGTCGAACACCGTCTGGCGGCTCAGCTCCCGGCCGCTTTCATCGGTGAACACCAGCTCGGCTTTGCCTGCACCGGGTACGCGGTATTCCACCGCCTTGTACAGGTCGCCGTAGGCGTGGCGGGCGATGGTAACGGGCTTCTCCCAGCAGGTCACCACAGGCTTGACCCGCTTCAGCAGGATGGGTGCGCGGAACACGGTGCCGTCCAGCGCCGCCCGGATGGTGGCGTTGGGGGACTTCCACAGCTGGGTCAGGCCGTACTCCTCCTGCCGCTGCAGGTTGGGGGTGATGGTGGCGCACTTCACGCCGATCTTCAGGCGCTTGATGGCCTCCGCTGCCTGTGCGGTGACGGCATCTGCCGTCTCCTCCCGGTGGGGCAGGGACAGGTCGTAGTATTCGGTGTTCAGGTCCACGAAGGGCTTAATAAGTGTGTCCTTTATCATGCCCCACAGCACATGGGTCATCTCATCGCCGTCCAGTTCGGCGATGGGGACAGGCATTTTGATCTTTTCCATTCAGTTCACCGCCTTTGCCGCGTAATAGTTGATGAGGCACCCGCGCAGCAGCAGCTCGCGCTCCTCCGCGTTGGTGTTTTTCAGATAGAGGAGGAGGTCCGTTTTCCTGCCGTCATGCAGCAGCACCGCGGGGAATTCCTCGTCGCCCCGGGCCACCTTCTCCCGCACCTCCGGGACGTAGATAAAGTCGCCGGGCACGCCGTCAAAGGCGTCGCCCCCGGCCAGGGTAAAGGGCAGCAGGCCCCAGTTGACGCAGTTGGAGCGATAGCGCTTGGTGGCGAATTCGTAGCAGATGTTGGCGCTGCCGCCCAGCACCCGCTGACAGGAGGCCGCCTGCTCCCGGGCAGAGCCGTCGCCGGGTTTGTTGGCAAAGATAACGGAGCCGATGTGCAGCCGGGACAGACTGCGCGTATCCAGACCCAATGCGTGCAGCGTATCCGCCAGCGCCGCCGGTACCTTGCCTGCGGCCCGGGCGCTTTCCAGCGCCGCCGCGGCCTTGGCCTGGGGAACGTAGTCCGGGTCGCGGCGGGACAGGGTGAACTGCGCCAGCTTCATAGGGTTGGAACGGTAGGAGGATGTCTCGCCGGAGGGGATGAGCTCGTCTGTGGTGGTGACCTCATCCCGCAGAACGGAGGCCACCTGTAGGAGCAGATCATCGGATAGGGCGGGGATGGCGGGCCATTCGGCGATGTTGGGACCGTATTGCAGCGGGGCGTCCGGCTGGGGGTGGCCGAAGCCGCGGTAGACTCGCTTGTCGTACACGGAGGCGTCGAACCGGCGCTCCGCGGGAGAGGGAGCGTCGTAGTCCACATCCGCCGCAGAGGTGAGCACACCGTGGCTCCGCGCGGTGGCGGCAATGGAGCGGGCGTCCATCAGGATCACGCCGGACAGCTGGCCGTCGCCGGGCTTGGAGCCCTCCCGGTTGGGGAAGTTTCGGGTGGTGTGACGGATGGATAGGGCATCGTTGGCGGGCACATCGCCTGCGCCGAAGCAGGGGCCGCAGAAGCAGGGCTTGCACACGGCGCCGGCGCGCAGCAGCCGGGCGGACACACCGTTTTCCACCAGCTCCAGCTCCACGGGGACGGAGGGGGGATACACGGAGAAGTCAAAATTCCCGCTGCCCACATCGCAGCCGTCCAGGATGGCAGCCGCCTCGGCGATGTTGTCATACAGGCCGCCGGCGCATCCGGCGATGACGCCCTGCTCTACATGGAGCTTGCCGCCTTTTACCTTGTCGGTGAGATGCAGCTGCACCTTGCCGCCGAACTGGTCGGCGGCCCGCTTCTCTACTTCACGCAGGATGTCGCCGGGGTCGGCGATCAGCTCCCGCAGCGTCACCGCCTCGGAGGGGTGGAAGGGCAGGGCGGCCATGGGCTCGATGGCGGACAGGTCCAGCTCGATAAGGCCGTCATAGTACGCGCCGTCCTCCGGATGCAGGGGTGCATAGTCCCCCGCCCGGCCGTGCAGCGCCAGATAGTCCCGCACGGCGCCGTCCGTCTCCCAGATGGAGGTCAGGCAGGCCGTTTCGGTGGTCATGACGTCGATGCCGATGCGGTAGTCCATGCTGAGACGGCCGATGCCATCCCCCACGAACTCCAGCACCTTGTTTTTCACAAAGCCGTTTTTATACACCGCACCGCACAG
>ULQM01001080.1_pt1 | contig 11325 bp, 7 predicted proteins | sample 1954451 | NCBI WGS metagenome assembly ULQM01 (sample SAMEA4835655, study PRJEB28245) | human gut metagenome | biome: gut microbiome; material: fecal sample | place: Denmark | collected 2008 | reverse complement strand
CCGTGAAATACCGGACGCCCGCCGCGAAGAGGGGCTGGTATTTATTGCCGCTGATATTTTTCGCGATATTCGTGCCGCAGCGCTCGCTGTGACCCATCTTGCCCAGAACGCGGCCGTCCGGGCTGGTGATGCCTTCGATGGCCCAGGCGGAGCCGTTCGGATTGAAGCGGCTGTCATAGGAGGGCCGCCCTTCCGGATCGGTGTACTGCGTCGCGATCTGGCCGTTGGCCGCCCATTCCCGGATCTGTTCGTCCGAGGCGATAAAGCGTCCTTCACCGTGGCTGATGGCGATGCTGTGGAGCTCGCCTTCTTTGCAGAGGGAGAGCCACGGGGATTTGGCGGAAACGACGCGGGTCGTCACGTAGCGGGACAGGTGGCGTCCGATGGTATTGAAAGTGAGGGTCGGCGCGTCCGCCGTGAGGGGCTTGAACTCGCCGTAAGGCACGAGGCCGAGCTTGATAAGGGCCTGGAAGCCATTGCAGATGCCCAGAGCCAGGCCGTCTCTGTTATTCAGGAGATCGCCGAGGGCGCTCTCCAGGAGCGGGTTCCGGAAGAGGGCGGCGATGAATTTGCCGCTGCCGTCCGGTTCGTCCCCTGCGGAGAAGCCGCCCGGGAACATGACGATCTGCGCCTGACGGATGCGGGCCGCCATGTCTTCGACGGAGGCTTTCAATTCGCTCTGGTCGCGGTTCCGCACGATGAAGATATCCGTTTCCGCACCGGCCCGTTCAAAGGCTCTCGCGCTGTCCACTTCGCAGTTCGTGCCGGGCATGACGGGAATGAATACGCGGGGCTTCGCCACTGCCAAAGACGTGCGGACAGTGGGCGCGCCGGTATATGCCGGAAGCGCTTCCACCGTGCCGGGGAGATCCTGCGCGCGGAGCGGGAAGACCGGGTCGAGGGTCTTTTCCGACGCCGCGAGAAGTTCCGCCACGGAAACGGTCTCTCCGCCGAGGGTCATATCCGCGCCGCCGAGGGTGCCGAGGACCGTCACATGGCCGCGCTTCGCGTAGTCCGCCGCCAGTTCGGGAGAGGTCTCCGCGAGGATCGCGCCGTAGCGGAGGCGGAAATATTCCGCCGGGACGAGAGCGTCATTGAACGCCGCGCCGATGCCGCTGCCGAAGGCCATCTTTGCCGCGGTGACGGCGATGCCGCCGCGGCCGACGGCTTTCATGGAAGCGATGTGCCCGGCCTGCACTTCTTTATAAAGGAAATCGGCGTGCGCCGCGAAGACGTCCGTATCGGGCATGCCCGCTTCGTCGTAAGGCACGTCGAAGAGGACGAGGGCATTTCCTTCTTTCTTCCAGTCCTGGCTCACCGCTTCGGATGCCCTGCCGGGAGCGACGGCGAAGGAAACGAGCGTCGGCGGCACATGGAGATCATTGAAGGTGCCGCTCATGGAGTCTTTGCCGCCGATCGCGCCGAGGCCGAGACGGCGCTGCATGAGGTACGCGCCGAGCAGAGCGGATGCCGGTTTGCCCCAGCTCTTTTTATCAGTCAGTTTTTCAAAATATTCCTGAAGGGTCAGGTAGGTCTTCCGCCAGTCCGCGCCGAGCGCCGCGATGCGCGCGCACGAGAGGAGCACCGCGCAGGCCGCGCCGTGGAAGGGGCTCCATACGGCCAGTTCCGGATCGTAGCCGTGGGCCATGAAGCTCGCCGTATCGGTCTCGCCGCGGCGCACAGGGATCTTCGCCACCATACCGTCGGCAGGCGTTTTCTGGTAACGGCCGCCGTAAGGCATGAGGACCGTCCCCGCGCCGATGGTGCCGTCAAAGCGTTCGCCCAGCCCCTGTTCGGAAGCGTTGTTCAGCTCGCCCGCCGCGCGGAGCCAGCTTTCCCGGGCGGACGCGATCTCCGGCAGCGCGAAGGGGTCTCTCTCTTCCGGCGCGGCAATCTCCGCTTCTTTCGTCTGCATGACGCCGTTCGTATCGAGGAAGGCGCGGCTGATGTCGACGATGACATCGCCTCTCCACCGCATGGTGAGGCGGCCTTTGTCCGTCACGTCCGCCACGACGGTCGCTTCGAGGTTTTCTTCCGCCGCATAGCGGATGAAATCGTCGGCGTCTTTCGCCGCCACGACGACGGCCATGCGTTCCTGCGATTCGGAAATGGCCAGTTCCGTGCCGTCGAGGCCTTCGTATTTCTTCGGCAGGCTGTCGAGACAGATGTCCACGCCGTCGGTGAGCTCGCCCACCGCGACGGATACGCCGCCCGCGCCGAAGTCATTGCACCGCTTGATGAGACGCGTCACTTCGCCACGGCGGAAGAGGCACTGGATCTTGCGCTCCGTGAGAGGATTGCCCTTCTGCACTTCCGCGCCGCAGGTCTCGATGGATTCCGTATTCAGTTCTTTGGAAGAGCCCGTGGCGCCGCCCATGCCGTCGCGGCCCGTCCGGCCGCCGACCATGATGACCACGTCGCCGGGCTGCGGCACGAGGCGGATCACATTTTCACGGGGAGCCGCCGCGACCACCGCGCCGATCTCCATGCGCTTCGCCGTGAAGCCGGGATGGTAATATTCCGTGACTTCGCCCGTCGCCAGGCCGATCTGGTTGCCGTAGGAGCTGTAGCCCTTCGCCGCCGTCACCGTGAGGGAGCGCTGCGGCAGCTTGCCGGGAAGTGTCTCCGAGAGCGGCGTTTTCGGATCGCCCGCGCCGGTGACGCGCATCGCCTGATAGACATAGGCCCGTCCGGAGAGGGGATCGCGGATGCAGCCGCCGAGGCAGGTCGCTGCGCCTCCGAAAGGCTCGATCTCCGTAGGATGATTGTGAGTTTCATTCTTGAAGAGCAGGAGCCACTCTTCCGGCCCCGCTTCCGTATCGACAGTCACTTTGATGGTGCAGGCATTGATCTCTTCCGATTCGTCCATCTCCTGGAGCCGCCCTTCCCTGCGGAGCGCTTTCACGGCGGCTGTCGCCATGTCCATGAGCGTCACGGGGCGGGATGTGTGTTCCCCGTAGAGCGCCGTGCGGACAGCGCGGTAATCGGCAAGCGCCGCTTCCACGGGAGCCGTATAGCGGCCTTTCTCGACGGACACGCCGGAAAGAGCCGTGCCGAACGTGGTGTGGCGGCAGTGGTCGGACCAGTACGTATCGAATACGCGGATCTCCGTCACAGTGGGATCCCGCTTTTCCTCGTCCTGATAATATTTCTGAATGAACGCCAGGTCGTCATGGCTCATGGCGAGGCCCATTTCTTTCATCAGGCCGTCCAGCGCCGCCGCGTCCATGCCGCGGAAGCCTTCCACTGTGGGCACCGCCTTCGGCTCTTCATAGGGAAGATCGAGCGTATCCGCCGGAGCGAGAGACGCTTCCCTCGATTCCACGGGATTCACGAGGAATTTCAGCACCGCTTCCCGGTCGCCTTCCGCGAACTGTCCGGAGAGGACATACACGAGAGCGCACCGCACATGAATGCCGTCCTTGCCGGTGAGGATCGCCAGGCACTGCTCCGCGGAGTCCGCCCGCTGATCGTACTGCCCGGGCAAGAATTCCACCGCCAGCACCATATCGCCTTCCGGCAGCGCCTCTGCCGTCGCGTCCACCGGCGGCTCGGAGAAGACGGTGATGCGCGCCTTCTCGTATTCCTCCGCGTCGAGCCCCTCCACGTCGTAGCGGTGATAAATGGCCGCGCCGCGGATGCGGCCGCCCAGAATTTCCGCGAGCTCGCCGCAGAGCCGCTCCTCTTCCTGGCGGAAGCCTTCTTTCTTCCTTACATATAACCGTTTGATCATAGACACTGGAAACACTCCTCCCTCTCTTTAACTGCATCCAGTTTTTTACTTCTATATCTTAACACAATAAAAATAAAAAGGGGAACGCGCCCCCTCCCGTTGACTTTCTGTTAATATTAATCATATAATGAAGACATCCAAGCATTTCTATATTGCCCAAGGCAGAAAGGACATCGCAATGAAAAAGACAGGGACGCTCTTCCTCGCGGCGCTCCTCCTCGCAGGCGGGACGCTCTCCGCAGACGCCGCGCCGCGCACCGTCGCCGTGACAGGCCAGGGCAGCGCCGTAGCCGAAACGAATCAGGCGGAATTCACCGTCTCCGTAGAGTCCGTCGCCGACACCCAGCAGGCCGCCGCATCAGACAACGCCATTCGCACGCGCTCGCTCCGCACGGCGCTCCTCACCGCCGGCGCCCGGCTGGACCAGTTCTCCACAGAGAATTACACCGTGAATCCCATCTACACCTACAAAGACGGCGGCGAGCGGAAGCTCGAAGGGTACCGCGCGGTGAACCAGATCAAAGTGCGTGTGCCTCAGACATCGCTCACGGGCTTCCTCATTGATGCGGCCGCTGAAGGCGGCGCGACGCGCATCGACTCGCTCCAGTTCCGCAACACGAACACCGAGCCTTACGAAGCGCAGGCCTACACCGCAGCCGCCGAAGACGCGCGCCGTCAGGCGGAAGCCCTCGCGGCGAGCCTCGGCATGACCCTCGGACCGGTGCTTTCCGTCAGCGAGACCGGCTACGTACCTCCCGCCTATCCGCGGACGATGGTCCTCATGAACAAGGCCGACACCGCCGGCCGCGCCGTGACCCCCGTCGAAGGCGGCCCCGAGACCGTCAAAGTCCAGCTCCACGTGACCTATGAATTGCTCTAAGGAGGCTCCTATGAAACGCATACTGATCGCCCTCCTGGCTGCGGGGCTCCTCGCGGGAAGCGCCCTCACCGCCTCCGCCGAAGAAGCGCCGCGCAGCCTCACCGTCACCGGCCGCGGCGCGGTCACCGCCGAAGCGGATACCGCCACCCTCTACGTCGTCATCGAGAGCCGCGGCGCGACCGCCGCCGAAGCCGTGAGAGACAACGCAGAGACCGCCGCCCGCGTGCGGAACGCCGTCATCGCCGCGGGCGCCGCGAGCGACGGCTTCTCCACCGCGAACTATACCCTCTGGCCCGAATACGACATGAAAGACCAGCAGAAGATCAAAGCCTACTGCGCGCAGAACTCCATGAAAGTGGATGTGAAACAGCTCGCCCTCACCGGGCAGGTCTCCGACGCGGCCATCACCGCCGGAGCGGACCGCATCGGCTCGGTGACCTTCTCCCTTCGGGATGAGGAAACATATAAAGAAGAAGCCCTCCGCCGCGCCGCTGCCGACGCGAAGAAAAAAGCGGCCACCATCGCCGCCGGGCTCGGCACCGCCCTCGGCGCGCCCCTCTCCGTGACGGCGAACTCCGTGTACGTCTCCGCCTACAAGAGCCCCGCCCGGAACACTGCCGAAGCGGACGCCGGCACCACCCTCACGCCGGGCCGGCAGGAGATCACCGCGCAGGTGACGGTGGTCTACGAGATCGCATGAAAAAATCCCGCGGGAAGGAAGTCATCCTTTCCTGCGGGATTTTTTTGCGCTCTCTTCGAGGGCGCAGGAGATGGCTCCGCGCGCCCGGAGCTGTCGGTGCGGGCGCATCTGCGAGGCCAATGAACTTTCTCATAGGGGTGCGGACCCACATACGTGGAAAAACTTTCTGTGCAGGCGGCGCGGGAAATTTTTGTGTCGCCGCTTCGCGGCTCCCTTATGGGATTGTTCTTTCTCGTGAGGAAGCGGGCCTGCATCCGTTTGGCTTCAGCGCTGCCGCAGGGCGGGGCGGAGGGCGCGGACAGAGTCAGGATGCCGGGCGGAGGCGCGGCGGTAGATGAGGGCGGCGAGGACGGCGGTGACGGCTTCGGAGACCCAGAAGGCGTGCCAGACGCCGGCGGCGCCGAAGAGGCGGCTCAGCAGGACCGCCGCGGGGAGGATGACGAGCACGTACCGGCAGAGCGAGATGAGGAGGGAGGGTCCGCCTTTGCCCAGCCCTTCCAGCGCGCCGGAGGCGGTGACGGAGACGGCGGAGACGAGGAAGCCTGCGCTGATGATCCGGAGGGCGGTCTCCCCGGCCCGGATGGCCTTGTCCGTATGGGTGAAAAGTCCCATCAGCGTCTCCGGGAAAATCAGGCAGAGCACGGTGCCCACGGCCATGATGGCGCCGCTCATGCAGAGGGCGATGCGGTAGATCTGATCGACCCGCCGGGATTCGCCCGCGCCGTAGTTGTAGCCGATGAGGGGGCGCATGCCCTGCACGATGCCGTTCGCCGGGAGATAGATGAAGGTCTGCAGTTTGTAATAGATGCCGAGCACCAGAACATACACTTCGGAGTAGGCCGAAAGGAGCGCGTTGAGCGCGGACACGAGGAGCGACGGCAGGGCGAGGTTCAGCGTGGCGGGGATGCCGATGGAGTACAGTTTGAGCGCCATCGGCTGGTCGAGAGCCATGTAACTCCGGCGGATGTGCACGCGGATGGGCTGCGTCCGGTAGACGAAAAGGTAAATGGCAAGCGTCAGGACCTGCCCGATGCCCGTGGCCAGCGCCGCCCCTTCGATGCCCATGGCCGGGAAGGGGCCCCAGCCGAAGATGAGCACGGGGTCAAGGACGATATTCGCCGCGCAACCGCACATGAGGCTCGCCATGGTGAGTTTCATGCGCCCCACCGCCTGAAAGAGTTTCTCGAAGGTCAGACCCGTGATGATGATGCCCGTGAAGGCGAAAGCGACGACCGAGTAGCGGAAGCCGAGCGCCGCCACATTCTCCGAGGAGGTGAAGAGACGCAGGAATGTGGGCATGACGGCGATGCAGACGACGGTCAGCACCGCGCTGTGGAGTAAGGACAGGAGGAGCCCCTGCGAGGCCGCACGGTCCGCCTTGTCTTCCTCCCCCGCGCCCAGATAAAAGGCAGTGACCGCATTGATCCCCACGCCGAAGCCGATCGCCGCGGCGTTGATGAAATTCTGCACGGGGAAGACCAGCGACAGCGCGGTCATGGCGTCCTCGCTGATCTGCGCCACGAAGAAGCTGTCCACGATGTTGTAGAGGGAGTTGACCATCATGGACAGGACCATGGGAAGCGACATCGAGAGAAGGAGCGGCAGCACCGGCTTTTCTTTCATAAAGGTATCGTTTTTCATCGTTCCTCCTTCCGGCCCGTGCAGGCCAGGACGTTTTCATGACGCCGCGCCATCAGGGCAAGGGCCGCGGCCAGGGCGGCGGCTTCCGCCGCGGGGAAAGCAAGCCAGACGCCGTCCAGATGGATCCACCGCTCCAGTCCCCACATGACGGGCGCGAGGAAGAGCAGCTGCCGGCACAGCTGGATGCCCATGCTGGCCCCCACCCGGCCCACCGCCTGGAAATAGGTGGCGATCATCGTGGAAAAGCCGCAGAAGAGGTAGCTCGCCGCCATGATCCGCATGGCGGGCACCCCGAAGGCAAGCATCGCATCCGACGCGTCGAAGGCGCGGAGGATTTCCGCCGGGAAGAGCTCCACCGCCGCCGTCCCCAGCGCCATCATGGCCGTGACCAGCGCGGTGCCCCAGCAGAAGGCGCTGCGGAGGCGCGCCCGGTCCCCCGCGCCGTGGTTGAAGCTCATCACCGGCAGGACGCCCTGGATCAGGCCGTTCACCGTCATGACGATGAGCTGCTGCACTTTGAAATACGCGCCGAAGAAGGCCACCGCCGTATCGGAGTAAGAGACGAGGAAGCCGTTCGTCAGGGTCACCATGAACGAGCTGAGGGCGTTCATGAGGAAGGACGGCAGGCCCAGCGCGAAGATGCGCCTGATCATCTGCGGCTCCACGCGGAAGCCCCGGACCTTCACGCGCACGTCCTGCCTCGTCCCGAGGAGCATGGCCAGCGCGAAGACCGTGGACACCGCGTAACCTGTCACCGTCGCCACGGCCGAGCCGCAGATGCCCATAGCGGGGAATCCGCACAGCCCGAAGATCAGGAGCGGGTTCAGCACGAAATTGACCGCCACGCCCGCGAGCTGGAACCACATGGGGCCCACCATATTTCCCGTGGCCTGGATCATTTTCTGGATGGCGATATGCACCATGTTCGGGATCTGCATGAAGGAGCAGATTCCCATGTAGGCCACGCCCAGCGCGCAGATGTCCGCATTGCCGGTGAAGGCGCGGAAATACGGCTCCATGATCCAGAGAGAAAGCGCATTGAGGAGCGCGCCCACGAGAAGCGCCAGAATCAGCCCGTGCGTGACCGCCGCATCGGCCCGCTCCGGCTCCCTCCGGCCGAGATACCCGGCAATCACGACGTTCACGCCCACGCCGATCCAGATGGACGCCGCGTTCATGAGCGTCGTGATGGGAAAGGACAGGGACACCGCCGCGAGCGCGTTCTCCCCGAGCTGCGCCACGAAGGCGCTGTCCACCAGATTGTAGGAATACTGCAGGCCCATGGAGAGCAGCGGCGGCGCGGACATCCCGCAGAGGAGGCGGCCCATGGGCGCAGCCGCCATCTTATTGGCAGAGGTCATGCGTCCCCTCTCCCTTCTTCCTTTCGCACGGGGCGGCCCGCCCCTTTCCTGTCTTTCATGGATAGTCTCCTTCCTCCGGCCTTTCCGCATCGGGGGTACAAAAAAAGCCACACAGCGTTCACATCGCTGTGTGGCAAAAAGATGACGGGAAATCCGGAAAAGTCCACTCAAATTTTACATTCCGATTATAGCGGAATTGCGGCGCCCCGTCAAATGAAACGCTCCGGCATCCGCGCCCTCACTTCGTGAAGGCGAGCGTCTCCCCGTCGGCGGGCATGCGCACATCGCCGAGGCCGTGCGCGTCGAGATAGAGCTGCAGGGACTGGCGGGTGAGGCACGCGTGGGCCACCGTGTCCATGTGCACCACCGCGATGTCCGCGTCCGGCGCGGCGCGGCGCACTTCGCCCACGTCGTGTCCGTCCATGATGAGGCGGCCGTACTCTTCCAGCCGCGCGGCGCACGCGTTGAGGACGATCACGCCGGGCTGATGCGCCGCGAGGGTCTCCGCCACGCCGTCGTACCAGATAGTATCGCCCGCGGCGTAGAGGACGGGCTCGCCCGGCGCTTCGAGAAGGAAGCCGCACGACGGACCGCAGGGCGTCTCCGTGCCGTGGCGGCCGGGCGTCTTCGTAAGGCGCACGCCCCGGAAGTCCGCGCCCGCGCCGTCCAGCACGCGCACGTCGGAGAAGCCGGACCGTGTGAAGACCGCGCCGTCGTCCGCGCTCTGCACGAAGAGCGGCACGCTGTGGTCGAGGGGCGCGCCCACGGTACCGTCAAGCAGCATGTCCACATGGTCCGGGTGAAGGTGCGTCACGATGTACGCGTCCACGCCGGCGAGGACGGTCTCCCGCTGGAACGGCAGGGCGCACATGGGCATGGGGATGTCCCACTGCTCTTCCACGACGGGGCTGAAATCCATGCCCGCTGCCCGGAGCTGGCGGAAGGTGCCCATGCTCCCTTTTTCCGCGAGCCACGGGTCCACGAGGAAGGTGACGCCTCCGCAGATGATTTTGATCATTGCATTGCGAATGAGCTGAATCTTCATAGACAGACCTCCTGTATGTCACAATTTCCAGAACGCGCTCTGGATGCGCTTCGCCTCTGCGATGCGGCGCTCCTGATCGACGGTGACGTCGTTGCCGTGCACGGGATCGATGAACGCCTCGATGGGGTCGTCCACCTCCGTGGTCTTGCCAGAGAGCGCCTCGAGGGTGCGGAGCACGCAGAAAGGCATGTACACGCCCTGCCCGCCTTCCATGACGGCCACGAGGCGGCCTTTGCAGTGGCGCTCGGCGATGCCCATGACAATGCCCGTGAGCGCCCGGTAGCCTTCGGCGGTGAGCTGCTGCCGGCAGAGCGGGTCGCAGATGTTCGACGCGTAGCCCGCCACGAGGAGCACCAGCTCGGGCCGGTACCAGTCGGCGATGGGCTCGATGATTTCCCGGAAAGCTTTGAGATACGCCTTGTCCCCCGCGCCGGCGGTCATGGGGATGGGCACGTTGTACCCGCGGCCCGCCCCTTCGCCCACATGGAGCGCGTCCACATCGTGGGGCGAATTGATGACCGAGAGTCCCGTCTGATGGATTTCCGCGTAGAGCACCTCCGGGCTGTCGTACCACGCCTGCTGCACGCCCATCTTGTAATGGTTGTCGAAATCCACGATAAGAATGCGCCGGAGGCCGTACTTCCGGCGGGCGTACTCCGCCATGATGTTGAAGCAGTTCACGATGCAGAAGCCGAAGCCTTCGTCCCGGCAGGCGTGCGCGCCCGGCGGCCGCTGGAGGCAGAACGCGTTCCGCACGTCGCCCCGCATGACCGCGTCCACCGCTTCGAGGTCGCCGCCCACGGCGAGGCGGATGACGTCGTACGAGCCGTGGCCCACCCACGCGCAGGGACCGACGGAGCCGCCCGCCCCTTCGCTGAGCGTTTTCAGTTTTTCCAGATAGGCCGGCGTATGGAAATAGAGCAGCTCCTCCTCCGAGGCCATGCGCGGCGCGATGGGCGCGAGCCGCGCCGCAAGGCCGCTCCGCACGAGAAGGCGGTACGTAGGGCGCAGGCGCTTCGGATTGTCGTAGTAATCGTCCTGCTCGAGCCATTTGTTGTACGCCGCGGGGAAAAGCAGCGCCCCCGCGCAGGGATTGTGCTCGTTGAATTCCTCGCTGTACATGAGGCCGGTCCGTTTCTTTTCCGTCATGAGAGTCTCCTTTCTTTCCTTTTTCTGGACACCTTGTCTATAATCATTATAGACAAATGCCGGCCGGGGCCAAGTACAGCCCGCGGAATCTGTCTATTTTTCATACAGCTTTTCATTTCTGTCCACGAAAGGAGCTCTCCATGACCGAACGCAGCAGCCGGCGGACGCAGTACACACGCGCCGCCATCAAAGACGCCTTCCTCGATCTCGTCGCCAAGGGCGGCTGGCGCCGCCTGTCGGTGACGCTCCTGTGCCGGAAGGCGGACATCGCCCGCGCCACCTTCTACCTGCACTACGCCAATCTGGACGAAGTGCTCACCGACGTGCTGATAGACGCGTTCCAGATTCAGGAGGAGACGAGCGCGCATTTCTTCGCCCGGCTGCGGCAGACCGCCGAGGCGGGCCGCCTCACGGAGGACAGCTTTCTCCCCCTCTGCCAGCGCGCGGCGGAGTCGCCGAAATACCGGGCGCTCCTCCTCGACCCGGACCTCCCCGGCCCCATCCTGTCCTTCCTGTACGACATGGCGAAGGACTCCATGGTGCCCGTCATCATGCGCACCGCCTCCCTGTCCCGGCCCGAAGCGGAGATTCTTTTCCGCTTCCTCCTGCAGGGGAGCTTCGCCGTGAATACCGCTCTCGGATGGGAGCAGAACGACCGATGGTACGCCATGCAGGACCTGATCTTCCGCTTCAAGCTGGGCGGCCTCGCATCCCTGCAGAAAGGAAAGGCAAAATAAAAGCCCGCCTCGAAAAGGAAGCGGGTTTTCCGCACGAAAAAAGCAGTCCGGCATTTCTGCGGCAGACTGCTTTCTTCCA
>ULQM01003276.1_pt1 | contig 11361 bp, 8 predicted proteins | sample 1954451 | NCBI WGS metagenome assembly ULQM01 (sample SAMEA4835655, study PRJEB28245) | human gut metagenome | biome: gut microbiome; material: fecal sample | place: Denmark | collected 2008 | reverse complement strand
CCAGCCAGGAGGTAGTAGCTACCAGCAGTTTGCAGGAAAAATGTCCCAGCAGGTCGTGTACCAGTTTGTTGCCTTCGGCCAGAAATGCTTTTTCGGCTTTCCGGTATTTTTTCATTTCCAGTGACCGGATGTATTTGATTCTGTTTTTGCTCAGCATAGTAGGGCGCAGATTTTTAATTATATTTTAAGAACAAAGCTAAGAAGATATTTTTAATTATTGCCTATCTTTGCATGTAAATTTGTATATACCTCGTTACTTGTATGAAGATATCCCCCTGTTACTATGTCGGTTTATTGTGTTTGCTGCTTTTCCTGAACGGATGTTCGGTCAGTAAATTCATTCCTGAGGGGCATTATCTTCTGGACAATGTGAAGGTAGAGTCGGACAACAAGGAGATCAAGTCTTCCCAAATGAGTGCTTATTTGCGCCAGACACCCAATGCCAAGTGGTTCAGTCTGGTAAAGCTTCCCATGTATATTTACGGGGCAGCCGGAAAAGACTCGACCAAGTGGATGAACCGTTTCCTTTACCGGATTGGGGATGCTCCCCGCATCTACGACTCGGTACTGGCGGAAGAAACACGGGTGCAGATTGAGCAGGCTGTACGCAACATGGGATACATGAGCGGGCAGGTGAGCATGTCGAGCCAGATAAAGGGAAAGAAAATCAAGGTTTATTATCAGATTCATTCGGGAGAGCCTTATCTGATATCCCATATAGCTTACGATATTGCCGATTACCAGATACATGATTACCTGATGACCGATTCTGCCCGTTCTTTCTTGAAGGTCGGGGTGCGGTTTGACATCAATATGCTGGATCAGGAACGTGACCGCATCACCCAATATCTGCAAAACCGTGGGTATTATCGTTTCAATAAAGATTTCATTACTTTTCAGGCCGATACCATGCTGAATACGCGGAAGGTAGACCTCATTATGCAGTTGCACCCTTATCGCCGCAAGAAGGAGGATGCTCCGTCGCCACACCGGCAATATTACATCCGGAATGTGGATTTCGTGTTTGATGCGGATTTCGCCGATTTGTCTGCCGATGCCCTGAGAGGGCTCGATTCTCTTCAGGCGGGAGGTGTGAATTTCTATTTTGTCGACAAAATGTTCCTCCGTCCACAGGTAATCAGCGATTACAATTACCTGAAAAAAGGACGACTGTATCGGGTACGTGATGTGCAGAACACGTATTCTGCCTTGGGACGTCTGAATATCCTGAAGTATTCGAATATTCGTTTCCAGGAGGAGTTGAAGGCTGATTCGGCTTACCTGGATGCATACGTCATGCTGACACGCAACAAGAACAAATCGCTTTCTTTCGAAATAGAAGGAACCAATTCGGCCGGCGACCTGGGAGCTGCGGCTTCTGTGGCGTATACTCATCGTAATTTATTCAAAGGTTCCGAAACTTTTACCATCAAGCTCCGTGGGGCTTATGAGGCCGTGACGGGACTGGAGGGATATGCCAACAGCAATTACATGGAATATGGAGTGGAAACCAGCCTGAACTTCCCTGAGTTCATGTTCCCATTCCTGTCGGCAGATTTTCGACGGAGAAGCCGGGCCACTTCCGAAGTGACCATGAAATATAACTGGCAAATACGTCCGGAGTTTGAGCGCACCGTAGCTTCGGCAGGGTGGAGCTACCGATGGAGCAAGCACCGTGCCACTCATCGTGTCGATGTACTCGACCTGAACTACATCTACATGCCTTACCGTTCGGAAACTTTCCGCCAGTACTTGGATTTGATGGACGAGAAAAATCCTTTGCTTCGCTACAGCTACGAAGACTTGTTTATTGTGCGTATGGGATATACCTATACTTATAACAGTTCGGGGGCTGCCAGCCTGAAAACTTCCCAGCGCAATTCCTATTCTATCCGTTTCAACATTGAGGAATCGGGCAACTTGCTTTATTTATTTTCGAAGGCCATTAACGGACGTCCGAAGAATGGAGAGGCTTATCAGATGGCCAACATTGACTTCGCACAGTATGTGAAAGCGGATTTTGATTTTGCCAAGAACTTTATGATTGACGATCGCAATGCGCTGGTTTTTCATGTGGGACTGGGAGTAGCCGTACCCTACGGAAACTCAAAGAGCTTGCCGTTTGAGAAACTTTATTTCTCCGGAGGAGCCAACAGCGTGCGTGGATGGAGCGTCCGTTCGCTGGGGCCGGGTGGATACCGGGGCGACGGCAACAGCCTGGATTACGTGAACCATACGGGAGATATCAAACTCGACCTGAATGTGGAATATCGGACTCATTTGTTCTGGAAACTGAACGGAGCAGCTTTCATTGATGCAGGTAACGTGTGGTCTATCCGCAACCGGGAACTTCAGCCTGAGGGCTTGTTCAAGTTCAACCGTTTCTACAAGCAGTTGGCGGTGGCCTACGGGTTGGGACTCCGTTTCGACCTGGACTTCCTGATTATTCGTTTCGACGGTGGTATGAAGGCCATCAATCCCATGTATACCGGCCGCGACCGTTATCCCATTATCTCTCCTGATTTCAAACGCGACTTTGCGTTTCATTTTGCTGTAGGTTATCCCTTTTAATAAAAATGTATCACAATATGAAGAATGTCTATACACTTGAAGAAGTAAACCAGTTGAAGGCCTGGTTCGACCAGGTTGAACTTCCCGCAGAAATGCAGCTGGACAAGGCTGTGTACATCCCTGACGTGAAAGAAACCGTGGCCCGTCTGTTCATGCAGGCCTATGTGTGTTATGAGAATCCGAAGCTGCAAGGATGTCTGACGTTGCTGGAACGCATCAAGACTTATTTGGAAGAGAAAAGAGGTTAGGTGAGGCTAAAATTGCCGGCTTTCTTTCATATTTGCGAAAAAAATACGAAATTTGCACAGCAACGAAAAAGATTATTTCAATACACCTTTATAAATATAACAATTATGACAAAAAGTGCATTACAAATTGCAAGAGCTGCTTACCAGCCGAAACTGCCGAAAGCATTGAAGGGTGCAGTAGTAGCTAAGGAAGGCGAACCGACTCAGTCTGTAGCCGATCAGGAAGAAATCAAGAAATTGTTCCCGAACACTTACGGCATGCCGTTGATTCAGTTCGTGGAAGGTGAAGCGAAGGAATTTGCTCCGATGAACGTCGGCGTAATCTTGTCTGGTGGACAGGCTCCTGGTGGTCACAACGTTATCTCAGGTTTGTTCGACGGTATCAAGAAACTGAACCCGGCCAACAAACTGTATGGTTTCATCCTGGGTCCTGGCGGTTTGGTAGACCACAAATATATGGAACTGACAGCCGATATCATCGACGAATACCGTAACACAGGTGGTTTCGATATCATCGGTTCAGGACGTACAAAACTGGAAAAAGAAGACCAGTTTGAAAAAGGATACGAAATCCTGAAGGAACTGGGTATCAAGGCACTGGTAATCATCGGTGGTGACGACTCAAATACAAACGCTTGTGTATTGGCTGAATATTATGCTGCCAAGAACTACGGCATTCAGGTAATCGGTTGCCCGAAGACTATCGACGGTGACTTGAAGAACGAAATGATTGAAACTTCATTCGGTTTCGATACTGCCTGCAAGACTTACTCTGAAGTAATCGGTAACATCGAACGCGACTGTAACTCAGCTCGTAAATACTGGCACTTCATCAAATTGATGGGACGTTCTGCTTCTCACATCGCACTGGAATGTGCTTTGCAGACTCAGCCGAACATCTGTATCATCTCTGAAGAGGTAGAAGCCAAGAACATGTCTTTGGACGACATCGTGACTTACATCGCACAGGTAGTAGCCGACCGTGCAGCTGCCGGCAACAACTTCGGTACGGTATTGATTCCGGAAGGTCTGATCGAATTCATCCCGGCTATGAAGCGTCTGATTGCTGAATTGAACGACTTCCTGGCTGCCAACGGCGAAGAATTCAACAGCATCAAGCGTTCTAAACAGCGCGATTATATCATCAGCAAGCTGTCTCCTGAAAATGCGGCTATCTATGCTTCTCTGCCGGAAGGCGTAGCTCGTCAGTTGTCACTCGACCGTGACCCGCACGGAAACGTACAGGTTTCTTTGATTGAAACTGAAAAGCTGTTGTCTGAAATGGTAGGAACTAAGCTGGCTCAGTGGAAGGAAGAAGGCAAGTTCGTAGGTAAGTTCGCTGCTCAGCACCACTTCTTCGGTTACGAAGGACGTTGCGCTGCTCCGTCTAACTTCGATGCTGACTACTGCTACTCTTTGGGCTACACTGCATCTATGTTGATTGCCAACGGTAAGACAGGTTACATGTCTTCTGTACGCAATACCACTGCTCCGGCTGCTGAATGGATTGCAGGTGGTGTGCCTATCACTATGATGATGAACATGGAACGCCGTCACGGTGAAATGAAACCGGTTATCCAGAAAGCACTGGTGAAACTGGATGGTGCTCCGTTCAAGGCTTTCGCTGCTATGCGTGACACTTGGGCTAAGGAAACAGATTATGTATATCCGGGTCCGATTCAGTACTTCGGTCCGTCTGAAGTTTGCGACCAGCCGACGAAGACTTTGCAGTACGAACAGGCAAAATAATTGATTCCTGATTCTCCCGAGGGGGAGACTTTCAGGTGAATAGACTTAGCGAAGAATCGGGCCGACCGTTGAGAGGGCCGGATTCTTCGCTATTTGTTGAATTAACCTCTACCGGGTTCCGGTACATCTGTTGAATTTTCTAAAAAAACACCTTGATAATGGCAAAAAAATCACCCATCCTTGCGGTGAACGAATCCGAGAATAAAGCTTCCCGCAAGCGTCCTGCGGTAAGGCAGACAACGGGCAGACGAAAAACTGCTTCCGGAAAGCCGTCGGGAAGAAAAACTCCCAAGGGAAAGAAAAAAATCCGCCAATGGCAAATGCCTTCCTGGTGCTATTATCTCTTGCTGGGAGGAGTAGGGGCTTGTTTTGTCATCTGTTTTTATTATTTCTTTATCCGTCCTTATGCTTACCGCTGGAAACCTTGCTACGGGATGAAAGCTTATGGGGTATGTTTGCCATACGGCTTTGAGGTGCATGGTTTCGACGTGTCGCACCACCAGGGAAACATAGACTGGGGTGAGTTGCAGAAAACGCAGACATCTCCATTTCCTGTACGCTTTGTATTTATGAAAGCCTCCGAGGGAGGGGACTTCAGTGATACGGCATTCATTCATAACTTTGACGAGGCCCGCAAGCATGGGTTCATCCGCGGTGCCTATCATTTCTACAATCCCAAGACAGATGCTTCCCGCCAAGCCGATTTCTTTATCCGTTCGGTGAAACTGGAATCGGGCGACCTGCCTCCGGTACTTGACATCGAGGTGAGGGGGGAGAACGAAAAGAAACTCCGCCACGACTTGAAAATCTGGCTGGATAAAATCGAACATTATTATCGGGTGAAACCGATTCTCTATACATCCTACAAGTTCAAGACCCGCTACTTGAACGACTCTGTTTTCAACTCCTATCCTTATTGGATTGCCCATTACTACGCTGATTCGGTGGAATACAAAGGACAGTGGCGCTTCTGGCAGCATACCGACGTGGGCCGCTTGCCGGGCATCCGGGAAGAAGTGGATTTGAACGTGTTCAACGGTACGCTCGACGAACTGAAACGCATGACGATTCCCTGAGTTCCGGAATACCTTCCGTGACAACAAGAGAAATACAAACAAAAAACCCTCCGCAGGTATCCTTTTCAGGACTTCCTGTGGAGGGTTCATTTTATATAATAGAAGATAAGGGAAAAATCCCGTAGACTTAGTTACGGAACTTCAATCCATCACCCTCGCGCTCTACGATAATCGGTTTCTCGCGGTTCACTTCCTGTGACAGAAGTTTCTTTGACAAATCGTTCAGCAAGTAGCGCTGGATGGCACGTTTAACCGGACGTGCACCGAATTCCGGATCGTAGCCGGCAGTAGCCAAGAAGTCGATGGCTTCGTCGCTCATCTGCAAGGTTACACCGTTGTCCTCCAGCATCTTCTGGATGCCTTTGATTTGCAAACGGACAATCTGTTCGATTTGCGGCTTGTTCAGCGGCTGGAACATGATGATTTCATCGATACGGTTCAGGAACTCCGGACGGATGGTCTTCTTCAGCATGTTCATCACCTCTTTCTTGGTCTCGTCTACCACCTGGTCGTGGTTCTGGTCATTGATCTTCTCGAACTGACTCTGGATGTACGAGCTGCCCAAGTTGGAAGTCATGATGATGATGGTGTTCTTGAAGTTCACCGTACGTCCCTTGTTGTCGGTCAGACGTCCGTCGTCCAGTACCTGCAACAAGATGTTGAACACATCCGGATGCGCCTTTTCGATTTCATCGAACAAGACCACTGAATACGGTTTCCGACGTACGGCCTCGGTCAATTGACCTCCTTCATCGTAACCTACGTATCCCGGAGGCGCACCGATCAAACGTGACACGGTATGCTTTTCCTGATACTCACTCATATCGATACGCGTCATCAGCGATTCATCGTTGAACAGGTATTCTGCCAAAGCCTTGGCCAGTTCGGTCTTACCGACACCGGTCGTACCCAAGAAGATGAACGAACCAATCGGACGTCTCGGGTCTTGCAGTCCGGCACGGCTACGACGTACAGCATCGGCCACAGCCTGGATGGCTTCATCCTGTCCGATGACCCGCTTGTGCAGTTCGTCTTCCAGGTGGAGCAGCTTTTCACGCTCGCTCTGCAACATACGGCTTACCGGTATGCCCGTCCAGCGGGATACCACGTCGGCGATGTCTTCAGCCGTTACCTCTTCCTTGATCAAGGCGTTGTCGCCCTGTTTCTTCTTCAGGTCTTCCTGGATGGACTTGATTTCGTTCTCCAGTGCCTGCAGCTTTCCGTAACGGATTTCGGCCACCTTTCCGTAGTCGCCTTCACGTTCTGCCTTATCAGCTTCGAACTTGAGTTGTTCGATTTCCTTCTTGTTCTGCTGAATCTTGTTCACCAGCTCCTTCTCACTCTGCCATTTGGCTTTGTAAGAAGTCTCCTGTTCCTTCAATTCCGCAATCTCCTTGTTCAACTGAGCCAGTTTTGCCTCGTCCTTTTCCCGCTTGATGGCCTCGCGTTCAATTTCGAGCTGTTTCAATCGGCGTTCAATCTCATCCAGTTCTTCCGGCAGAGAGTCACGTTCCATACGCAGCTTGGCGGCTGCCTCATCCATCAGGTCGATGGCCTTATCCGGCAAGAAACGGTCGGTGATGTACCGGCTGCTTAGTTCCACGGCCGCGATGATGGCCTCATCCTTGATACGCACCTGATGGTGGTTTTCGTAACGCTCCTTCAGTCCACGCAAGATGGAGATAGAGCTGGCCGTATCCGGTTCGTCTACCATGACGGTCTGGAAACGACGTTCCAACGCCTTATCCTTTTCGAAATACTTCTGGTATTCGTCGAGGGTAGTGGCACCGATGCTCCGCAGTTCCCCACGGGCCAAGGCCGGTTTCAGGATGTTGGCCGCATCCATGGCACCTTCGCCTTTTCCGGCACCCACCAAGGTGTGGATTTCATCGATGAAGAGGATGATGTTTCCGTCAGACTTCTTCACCTCGTTGATGACCGATTTCAGACGTTCCTCAAATTCACCTTTGTATTTGGCACCTGCTACCAGCGCACCCATATCCAGTGAGAACAGCTGTTTGTTCTTCAGGTTCTCCGGCACATCGCCCCGAAGGATTCGCTGTGCCAGTCCCTCTACGATGGCCGTCTTACCGGTACCCGGTTCACCAATCAGAATCGGGTTGTTCTTCGTACGCCGGCTCAGAATCTGCAACACCCGTCGGATTTCCTCGTCACGGCCGATGACCGGGTCGAGCTTTCCGCTTCGTGCAGCTTCTATCAGGTTAATGGCATATTTATTCAGTGATTGATACGTATCTTCACTAGATTGCGAGGTCACATTCTGTCCCTGACGCAATTCCTGGATGGCAGCTCGCAGTTCCTTGTCGGTCAGCCCTGCATCCTTCAGCATGGTAGATACCGTGCTCTTCACGTTCAGCAGTGCCAGCAGTATGGCTTCGAGTGATACATATTCGTCACCCAGTTCCTTGGATACCTCCACGGCTTTCTGCAACACTTCGTTGGCGTCACGGCTCAGGTAGGGTTCTCCCCCCGATACCTTCGGCAAGGAAGCAATCTGCCGGTCGAGTACGGTTTCTATCTGCTGGCCGTTTATGCCGAGTTTCTGGAAAATGAAGTTGGTTACATTTTCGCCCACCTTCAGCAAACCTGCCATCAAATGTTCCGGCTCGATGGCCTGCTGTCCGCGGTTCTGTACCAGATTCACCGCCTCCTGCACTGCCTCTTGCGATTTGATTGTAAAGTTGTTAAAGTTCATAAATGGTCTCCTTTCTCGTTCTTGTTGTTTTCTTTTTCTTTGCCGGGAGCCTCCCGCCTTGTGACAGGCGGCGCACCGACGCTTACCTTTATGCAAACTCTTTGCCAACGCCTGTCGGTCGGGAAAATCTGCCGAATTGTCATTTTGTACGGTTTTTTATACTGAAAATCTGTCAGTTACGACCCGCTTTTTGTCAGTCGGAAAAACGCACTTGCGTTTGGACTGAGGCGTAAGGTTTTGTGAACGAGTGGATTGTGCTGTGGTCCCGGATGGGCCGATGGGGGGACGAAATTGGTATCATTGAAATAACGGGAGAAAAGTGCGGGCTCTCGGATATTTTTCGTACCTTTGTCTAAAGGCTTGAATTGAATAATAAGTACTTGTCGCTTCCTGTGATTCAATATTAATTGTGCATTTATGAAATACCCAATCGGAATACAGAGTTTTGACCAGCTGATTGAAGATGGTTATGTGTACGTAGATAAGACAGATTTGATTTACTCTCTCGCTAATGAGGGAAAAATCTACTTTCTGAGCCGTCCGCGGCGTTTCGGAAAGAGCCTGCTGGTTTCCACGCTGAAGAACTATTTTTTTGGGCGGAAGGAACTGTTCAAGGGCTTGAAGATTGACAGTTTGGAAAAGGACTGGAAGGTGTATCCGGTATTTCATTTGGATTTCAATGGTTCCAACTTCATGCAGAAGGGAGTGCTGGAAGAACGCTTGGATAGTTATGTATCCGAATGGGAGGCTTGCTACGGACTGCCCTCTGAAAGTGACAGGCTGGATGTGGGAGGACGGTTTATCAAGGTGCTCCGTGCGGCCCACGAACAAACGGGGCGTCGTGCGGTAGTGCTGGTGGATGAATATGACAAGCCGATATTGGACGTATTGGATGTGGATAAGAATCTGGAGGAAGAGCACCGCAACATCCTGAAAGCGTTTTATTCGGTGTTCAAGGGGGCCGATGAGCATCTTCAGTTCGTGTTCTTGACGGGCGTGACAAAATTCTCCCAAGTGAGCGTGTTCAGCGGTTTCAACCAGCCTTTCGACATCAGCATGCACGGCAAGTATGAGACGCTTTGCGGTATCACTCAGGAGGAACTGGAGAATACTTTCCGGGAGCCGATGGAGCGCATGGCACAGGTGTACGGATGTACGTATGAGGAAATGCGTAACCGACTGAAGGCCCAGTATGATGGCTATCATTTCAGTGACCGGATGACCGATATTTATAATCCGTTCAGTTTGTTGAATGCCTTTTCTACCCAGCGTATTTCCGACTACTGGTTCAAGAGTGGGACGCCTACTTACCTGATTCGCCTGCTTTCGCACACGAATGAAAACATGGACGAAATTACGGGCCGTTATTATGCGCCGAAGGAGTTTATCGACTACAAGGCAGACGTGGAACAGCCGCTTCCGATGATTTACCAGAGCGGATATCTCACCATCAAGAACTTTGACCGGGATTTTGACTTGTTCCTGTTGGATTATCCCAACAAGGAGGTGAAGGAAGGTTTTCTGTCGATGGTGGCTTCCAAATACTTCGATAACGGGGATAAGATTTATCCTTGGGTGCGGGAGGCGACCATATTTCTGCGGAAAGGGGAATTGGACAATTTCCGTACGGGGCTGACTTCTTTCCTGGCAAGTATTCCTTATACGATGCGCCGCAAGGAGAACGAACGGGAACGGGAGCGTTATTTCCATTATACGTTCTACCTGATTATGCGGTTGATAAGTGTCTATACGGTCTACACGGAGAAGGTGCAGAGTCAGGGCCGCGTGGATTGTGTGGTGGAGACGCCGCAGTATGTCTATATCTTCGAGTTCAAGCTGGACGGGACGGCCGATGAGGCCTTGCGCCAGATAGAGGAAAAAGGCTATGCCCGCGAGTATGAGTCGGACAGCCGCAAGCTGTACAGGATAGGGGCCGTGTTCTCTTCCGAAACGGGTACCATTGGTGACTGGAAACAACTATAAACGGAAACACATTAACTAATTTATGGAAAAGAAAATACCCTTTGCTTCTGATGTGATTTTGATAGATGCTGCCTTCTTGGACCGCGTGGGCGGGGACATGGCGGCTCATTTTGCGCCCTTGGTGGGCCGGGAACTGCCTAAAGCCGACTTGGCAGTGCTGCTGGAATGTCTGGCGCTAGATGCCGGCCTGGAACCGGGGCAGCACGAGATACAGGTGATTTTTGTGTACGATGCGGCACATGGCCGGATGCGTTTCTGTGCGCCTTCCGACCTGGAAAAGGAGATTCACGGCATGGCTTTCCAAAGCCGGTTGGGCGAGTTTTCCCTGTATGCGTTCCAGACTTCGGGAATGGCCCGGCGGGAAGACTTGTTCGGTGAATCGTTGCAGTTGCTCACGGAGTCGAAAGACGTGCGCCGGGTGATGCTGGTGCCCGATGAGGGAGAATACGGTTCAGTTGTAGCAGAACTGGCAGAGAAGATGAAAGACAAGGAGAGTGTGACGGTGTTCGGCATGAACCCTCCGGTACACGAGTGCAGTTACCGTTTTGAGATGCTCGGGTTTGCCGTGCTTCAGTCGCTGGGCATCCGGGCAGAGGAACTTTAATCCGTGGAGTAGCCTATGTCTGATTTCCGTTTGAAAGCATTCTACAGTGTGGCCCGCAACCTCAGCTTTACCAAGGCTTCGCAGGAATTGTTCGTGAGCCAGCCGGCCGTGACCAAGCATGTGCGCGAGCTGGAAAGTCTCTACGGGGTGCGCCTGTTCGACCGTAAGGGGAATTCCATCTCGCTCACGGAGGCGGGGAAGCTGCTCATGGAGCATTGCGAACGCATCCTGGCCGATTACCGCAAGCTGGAGTACGACATGCACCAGCTGAACAACGAATATGCGGGGGAACTGCGACTGGGAGCGAGTACGACCATCTCGCAATATGTACTTCCACCTGTATTGGCTGCTTATACGGAACGTTATCCCCAGATGAGTGTGTCGCTCATGGATACCAACTCGCGCAATGTGGAG
>ULQM01056744.1_pt1 | contig 11474 bp, 8 predicted proteins | sample 1954451 | NCBI WGS metagenome assembly ULQM01 (sample SAMEA4835655, study PRJEB28245) | human gut metagenome | biome: gut microbiome; material: fecal sample | place: Denmark | collected 2008 | reverse complement strand
ACGTCACGAAGAGCAGTACGTCCTGTATCGGGGTAGGTTTTAAAGAGGTGAATGGCTTTAATCATTCAAGTGGGCCTTCTACAAATGGATTAATTCTAAAATTTGTTGAATAAACAGGTGTGTCAAACCAAAAATCATTGATAATTGAATAACAAAATTGGTTTTGAAACTTAATTGTAAATTCTGTCATGGTTGAATATGCATCATATCCGACATTGTCTTTAGCAACTTCCAATAAAACAAAACCTTGGAAACGGTAAGTCGCAACACCAGCGATGTTGGCATTTAAAATTGTATAATTCCAATAAATTGTTCTTTCCGGGTCATCAGGTGCCCGCTGGCTAGATAATAACGGGTCTTCACTTACTGTACTTGTCGTTTCTGTTGAACTGATTTGGTAGCCAAAACCCACACTAGCGTTCCCAGTCTGTTCTAAATAAGCGCCACCGCCTGAACTGATACCGGAACGGTCGCCAAAGTTTAAATTTAAATCTATTGAAAAGCTCTGCGAAAAAGAAGATGTTATAGTAGTTACAAACGTCGTTGATTGGGGCCAAAATTCAATAATTCTAACTGAAGAAGTTCGTTTATACCCTTGAGAATAATCTTGATAATTATTGATATATTTTGCTTCAATATAACCTTTTTTAAGCTTCGAATTAGATGAATATTTATCTGAATACTCATGCGCTGCAATCCCAGGCGTAAATGAAACGTCAATGAGACCCAACACTAAATTACTGTCATCGGTAAAAGGCATCGCATATGTAGAATATTTAAAAAGAACATATCCGTAATTGTTATCTAAAATATTCATATAATTAGTCTCGCCACAAGCAACCCAACTAGCATCAATGCCAGCACTTTGATTGGAATATTTAACTATGTTCGAATTTGGGGCATTAACAGCAGTCAAAGAGCTAATAGCTAGTAAATCCATTAAAATTTCTGTAACCATGGTTTTATTCTAGAACTTAAATAACTACTTTCAATAATAAAAATAAAAATATAACCTAAACAGCTAACGATATAATACGAAAATAGAGTTTTATTTCAAAATCCAAGAACCGTCGTTAAAGGTAAAAAAGCGTAACCGATACCGAGCGATAAAATGAAGAGCCCAAAATAAATAAGGATAGCTTTAAACCGGAACTTTTTATTCTTAAAAAGGAAGAGAGGACCGAGCCCCGCGTTAATCGAAAGGCCCGCTAAAAGGGAAGAGAATGGCAATAGTCCTTCGTTGAAGAGGTTACTTAAAAGAACGCTGCTAGCGCAGTTAGGAACTAAGCCGATAAGCGAAGCGTACACCGGGGTTAAATAGTAATTCGAAACCAAGAACTGTTCGATTCTTTCTTCACCGACATAATAGATGATGGTCCCAAAGATAAAGATGATGACAAAGCTATAGAGAAAAATCTTAAAAGAATGGAAGAAAGGATGGATGAAATATCGGTGGAGTTTACTTTCTTCTTCACCCCCATCGATCTCATGGTAGCAACACCCGATATGGAGCCCCTCTTCCCCGTGACAATGTTCTAAGTGTTCATCGACCTTTTTCTCTTGTTTACGGAAGATAAAATCCACCAAAAGCCCGATGGTCATCGCGATGACGATCTTTAAAAATAAAAGTAGGAAAGGAGCCATAAAGCGGGGACTATCGATCGGATTCATAAAGAGAATCGGTAAGGCTTCATCGTTACAAGCAATAAAGATCGCGATTAAAGTCCCTAAAGTGATGTGGCCTTTGTGATAGAGGTCACTACTGACGACGGGGACTCCGCATTGGGGAACACTTCCAAATAAACTCCCAAAGACTGGCCCCCACTTTTCCGTTCTTTTAAGGACTTTGACTATCTTATTTTCAAAGAAGCTAAAGATAAAATGGAAAAGAAAAGCCAGGAGGAAGATTTTAATGCTATCGTAAAGACTATCGAGGAGGACTTCTACCATACGGCTTAATTGTATACCTCTTGTCAAGCCTTTGAGCGCTTTATATATATATTTATAAGAATGTAAATCGGTTGAGAAAGAAAAGCATCAAGACTATAATCCCCACTGAGGAAAATTATGGAAAAAGATCAATCAACTTGTGACCACAATTGCGGAAATTGTAGCGTCGAAAATTGCGGAAGCCGGGGGATTGAAAAACTTAAACCCCATGAGCTCAGCAACATTAAAAAAACCATCGCTATCATCAGCGGAAAAGGCGGTGTCGGGAAAAGCTTAGTGACCACTCTTGTCGCGGTCAGCTTAAAAAACAAAGGCTATAAGGTCGGGATCCTTGATGCCGATGTCACCGGCCCCAGTATCCCCCAAGCTTTCGGCTTTAAAGCCTACCTTTGTGACGGGGATGAAAACGGGATTTATCCGGCTTTAACCAAAAACAAAATGCCGATTATCAGTAGTAACTTACTCTTAGAAAACCCTTCTGCCCCTCTCGTTTGGCGGGGCCCGATGATCAGTAACTTAGTGAGCCAACTCTATAGCCAAGTCATCTTTGGGGAACTCGATTATTTGCTCATTGATATGCCGCCGGGCACCGGGGATGTCCCCTTGACCGTCTTCCAACAAATTCCGGTCGATGGTTGTATCGTCGTCAGCTCCCCGCAAGACTTAGTGAGTCTCGTTGTCAGTAAAAGCGTCAACATGGCGGACGAAATGCATATCCCGATGTTAGGTCTCGTTGAAAATATGGCCTACGTCAAATGCCCCCACTGCGGAGAAAAAATCGATTTATTCGGGGAAGACAAGATTCAAAAGATCGCCGAAGAATATAAGCTCCCCCTCTTAGCGGAACTACCGCTGGATAGTAACTTTAGAAAGCTTATCGATGAAGGACGGGCCGAGGATTATCGCGGTCACGACTTCGATAAAGCGGTTGAGGCAATCGAAAAAATCTAAGCGCAAAACAAAAGAGGAACAACGAAGTTCCTCTTTTTTCTCATTCTTTCTCTTCGAGTAAGAGATTGATGACGGCTTTTCTGGTAACTATCCCAATAAAGACCCCCTTATCATCGGTGACCGGAACGAAGTTTTGATCATTGATGGTTTGGAAGAGTTCTTTAATCTGGCAGTCCACTCCGACCGCACGGATATTCCGTGAAGGGGTGATATCGCTCAAGGGATATTTTTCCAACTCTTCAAAGTCGAGCCGATTATCCGCTAAGTAATAGAGGAAATCCCCTTCCCTTAAGGAATAAAGATATTTCCCGGTTTTCTTTTCGACGACCGGAATCATCGAATACCTTCTTTCCCGCATCTTTTCAACGGCTTGCCTCACCGTGAAGTCGCTATAGAGATAGTCGACATAATTCTTGGGTAAAAGAAGAAACAAAATATTTGCGTCGCTTTTTTTCATGTCTTTATTATCGGAAAAATTAGCTGAGATTTAAAGAGATAAAAGGCTTTTTCTTGTTTCTTTATAAGGCTTGAATATTGAAAAGTTCCACTCCGGAATAGCTGATATCGGTATTCGAACTCTTCTAAATCATCCATCTTTTCTCCGAGCCCGGTAAAAGACATCGCGGTAGTCGCCGTCGGGGTGATTTGGTATTCACTCTTTAAGCCAACCTTGACCCCGGCATCCTATTCTTATTCCGTAACTTCCACCGATGTTGGACCGCAGCTGGTCAGTGTGAGCGCTCCAAAGGCTGCCACCAGTAAAATCGCTTGTTTTTTCATGATTTTATCTTCTTTTTTAAGTCACCATTCATTGTAGAAGAACTCACCTATACTTTTAATCTTAACCCTAAGGAAAAGCGGGCCTCAGAGGACCCGCAAGAAAGTTAGGTTTAAGAAAGAGAACTAGGCTCTTTTCTTCTTTTGGTTAATGAAGTAAGCAACACCGACCACGCTCAGTAAACCGAGAGACGCGACGCCCGCGATTAAGAGAGAATTATCAGAGCTGCCATCGAAGAATAAGGCAGTTCCGGCTTGATCCATTTTTGCTTGCCGATAAGGCACATAAGTCTTTAAGTATTCCATGACCCCATAGATGGCGTTGTAATAGGTCGGGTCACCCGGTTGTTTAGTTTCATCTTTATAGTCTAAGACCCGGTCCACTTCCGCTTTCACGTTGGAATCGAGCTGCGTATATTGCGATAAAAGATTTGCTAAATTGGTCGTCATTTGGTTCGACATATCCGAGCAGAAATTTAACCGTTCATCTTCATCCCGATGGATGACCGAAAAATAAGATTCTAAGAACGTCGCATATTGTTCATTTACATTGACATAATAATCGCTAGTTCTTACGACGCCCCAATCAAAACTACACCGAAACGGAGCGCTAGATCCACTAGGAACTTGATTTACAATTTCATTAAAGGTCCAAAGACCAGGGGTTAAAGTTGTTGGCTCGTTCGGCTGATAAATCCGGTCTTGATCCCAAGACCTATAGTCGAAAATAAGATCAATTTTGAGTTCTGTCACGTACCACGGGAATTCATAGGTCACAGAAGGTTCGTTGTAATGTCCGCTTTTGATTAAAGTTGATCCATTCGGTTTTTGAACTCCACGTTCATCAAAAACCGGAACAATATTGTCGTATAAATCGGCCCCGGTGTTATTTAAAACGTTATAGACACCGCTGCTATTTTCATCATAAAAATACTTGCTGCTATTAGTTGAACTTATAGCATCATACGGTCCATCAAAGACGGTTTTTACATCATAGATATGGAAACGTAAAAAACCCGGCCATGCATCCCATTTATAGGGAACAGTAACATTGATTTTAATAGCTTCCCTTTGCCCAGTCGTATTTTCCGCTGGAGTTGCGCTAATTGTCGCGTTTTCCGCCATGACGTTATAGCTATTTTTATTGCTCATTACTGCCGCAGTCGCGACACTTCCAACTAAGGCGAGACCGAGGACACTAACAAGAAGGTAACGAGAACGTTTCATATCATGAAACCCCTTTCATTTCATTAGTTTAAAGCCAATTAAGATAAATGCAACAAATTTTGATATGCAATAACGAAAATCCTTCGATTATTTCTTTCTTTTACTATAGAGGAGCTCCCCTTTATAGAGGTTATCGTTATGCTTAGCCCTTAAAGTGAAGTTATCTTTCCCGTTATTAACATCAATGATGTCATCCTCTTTTAAGGGATAAAGACCCGAAATTTTTAAATATTTGCTCTTATAAAGCGCTTCTATTCCCGTCTTTGCAAGAGGGAGTTAATCGCTTACATAGCGATGATTACTAAGTTTTTATTTTGTTAAGTAAAGAATAAAATCCTTTTATTATCCTTATATAGATAGAAACTATATAAGGCGAGAAAAAAAGGGTGAGTTAACACCCGTTTTGTTAAGTAAAAATATTTTTTAATTTTCTTCTTTTAAATCTAAGGGATCCGGCTTAAAGAGGCATCTTTTTACCCCGGTAAAGGGAGTTAAGTCGTCGTTCCACTTCCGGCTGACATAGAAATAGATCAGCCACATATAAGGTAAACCCATATTGGTTTCAATTAAGCTATTCACGATGACGGTTTTAACTGACATATCGTTCATCGGACGGATGCCGTTAAGGAGTAAGGCGATTTCCCAACAGCCTTGGACCGCGATTCCGATTAAGTTAAGGGTCAATAAACTAAAGAGATTCCGTTTTTCTTTTTTAAAGAGTTTATAGGCGATGAGGAGGAGATAGCCCACTACTAAGAACAAGGCCATAATCCAGTGATAAGCATCGGTGGTTCTTCTGGTTATGATGTTACTTTCTCCCCCGGCTAAACTAAGGACGGGGCAGGCAATCCACCAGCCGACAATCATAAGAAGGAAAAGCCACTTATCTTTATCATTTTTAAAAAGGAGCCAGATAAAGCAGAAGTTCGTAATACCATAACTTAAACTCATCCATAGTAACACTAAAGCGGTATTCATCTCCCCTTGTACGAGGTTATCGATCAAGACTTCTCGCGTCCCACTTAAAAGATGGAAACCCCCGTAATCGACGATGAAATAAAGGATGCCGCCGAAGAGGGACCAGATGAGAGTAATGTATTTCTTTTTAAAGAGAAGGAACAAAAGTAAGACGAGGATAAAAATGGAATCCAAGATGATGTAGGTAAGGTTAAAACTCCGGGTTGGGGTAATCTGGGTCAGAGCGATGATATCAGTGAATAAGTTCATGCCTTAATGATACAAAAAGGACTATATAACAATAAAGATAATGAAGGTATTCAAAATGGAGAATTAAGAAATTATCCTTTTAAAATACCTGATTATCTTTGCAAATCTTTATTTTTCTCTCTCAATAATGGAGAAAACTATTTTATTAATAATTTCTTTTAAATATCCCTTTAAAACCCTATTCAAATTCTTCAAATAAGGATATCTGTTCATTATCAATGGTCGGGAATTTTCCCATCATACATTCAAATAAGCGGATGATTAATTCATAATCCTTAACTTCCGAATTGGCGATTCTAATTAACTTCACTCCGTACTTTTGGCAGATTTCCATCTTCTCTTTATCGGCTTTTCTTCTTAAAGCGTTACCTAAATGTTCCCCTCCATCGATTTCAAAGACGGTGATAGTTCTATATCGTCTTTGAAGAAGCCCAACGGAAAGTTGCACTACCACATCAAATTCTTTTCGTCCGATCTTTAGAAAGTCTTTAGGATAGATTCCTTTAATCGCTTCTTGGACCGCCATATTCCGGATAAGACGCATCTTGCTTCCCCGTCTTTTAAAATAAGGTGTTATCGTTCTAAAGAACTCCCGTTCATTAACGCTATTATTACTAAAGTCCGTGAGGATGACGATATCGGATTTTGGGACAGTGATATTCCCATTCTTAAAGACATAATCGGATAACACTTTAATATCGCTCGATTTCGTCTTGTACAGTAAATCGATGGCCTTTTTATCCCCGCAGAAGACGAAGTTTTCTTTAGCACGAGTGACCGCGACATTGATGAGCTCATAATTATCGTCGATCCATTTCATCGTTCTTTTAGCAGTTCTAAGTGACAGAGCCGCGGACATGATGATCGTCGTTCTTTCGCTTCCTTGAAGGGTATGAACCGTGCCGGCTTGGACCCCTTCAATCTTATTTTTCTTAAGCAAGGCATTGATTAAAGCCGCTTGGTTATTAAAGGGGGTCACGATACCGCAGTCCGTAAGTTTCTGTTCTTTCACATACCTCACGATTGCGTTCGCTTCTTCATAGTAACTATTTCGGTCCACACTATTATTGTTTTCAACATTGATGTAAGAAAGATTACCAAAGTTCTTATTCATCAGTTTAAGCTTCCCGTCATAGAACCTTTGGTTAGCGAACTCGGCGATTTTTCGTCCACATCGATAGTGATAACGTAGGAGAATAACTTCCGAGTTCTTGTCTTTCTTAAGCATCGTCGAAAGGATGGAGTTTTGCACATAATCATAGTCATCGCTGACTTGGTATTGTTTTTTAAACTTTTCGTTTAAGACGGGGTCAATGACAGTGACGGGTTGGAGTTGATTAGTATCCCCTACTAATAAAAGATTCTCCGCTCGACATATCGGGATTAAGCTCGTCGCGATATTGCACTGCCCGCTTTCATCCATGATGGTTAAAGTGAAGTGTTTAATGGGGCTTCCCAGTTTACCGCTACTGAGGTTAGTAGTTAAAACCACGGGAAAGACTTCTAAGAACTTCTTTAAGTTATCATCATCCCTTAAGTATTTATTGAGTTCCGTGACCGCGACATCGATTTCTTCCGTGAAGATGATATCGATGAGGTCTTGATATTCTTCTTTTAATAAGTTCTTAAAGTGGGCTAAAGAAGAGTAATAAAGGAATGAGATAAAATCGCTATCTTCTCTCGCGGATGGACAAAGAGAATTCACTTCTTGATCAGATGGTTCTTTATAGAGCTTAAGCTTTAACCTTTGGTCGCTTAACTGTTCATCGATTGTCTTTAAGAAGGTCGGACTATCGCTGACATAATCTTTAAAGTTTTCTAACCTTTGAATCGTTTCTTTAATCTCAGTGGAATTTTCGTAATCCTCAAGTAACGATTTCAATTTATCGTAATGTTGGTTAATTTTTGAAAACGCTTCTTTTAAGAAGGATGGAGTGACTTTGACGTCTTTATTCTTTTCTACGTACTGATAAATCTTTCTTAAATGCCTAATCGTACTTTCCAGTTCTGCGTTACTCCCTAAGCGGATAAAAGGAAAGAAGATTAAATTCTTGTCTTCTTTCTTTAAATAGAAACGTTTTAAAAGCTTCTCGACGATATCATCGACTGGATGATTGTTATTCGAACATAGTAAGACCGTCTGTTTATTGACGTAACACGATAATAGGACGTTAAAGATGGTCTCCGTTTTCCCCGTTCCCGGTGGCCCTTGAACATAAGTGACTCGATTCTTTACGGCATTAAAGACCACTCTTATTTGGTCGATATTTACTTTCTTTCGGTCATAAACGACGATATCCCTAATATTAGCGGTCCTTTTCCTTAACATGTTTCTCCCAAAGAAACACTTTAAAGGTTGATTTAGTTTTCCTTCTTTCTCTTGGGTCGCTATCGCGTCCAATGTGATATCCACCACTTTTTGTTGATTATCTCCCAAGAGAAATAAACTAGGTCTCGTGTTACTCTTTTCTCCGTTATGATAGTTTTCTTCAATTAAACTGATAAATTCTCGTTCCCTCGCATCATATTCACTTTGAAAGACTTCCGGGGGAACACTTAAGTAAGATGATAAAGATAAACGTTTATCATCGCTCAGTAAGAAGCTTTTATTGATAAAGGTGTGGTTCCCTAAGATTAAGGTCTTTTCTTTAAAATCTAAAAATAAACGACGGAAGGCGACGACATATTGTTTACCCATCGTGTCGATCGAAAAATAGTTCATCACTAAGTCAGAGTACCGATATAGTCTTTCGGCTTGGAAGGTCGTTTCTTTTTTAAAGACTTGGTCGAGCAAAGCCTTAAACTGTTCATCGTTTAACTTATATGGTTTCTTAAGTTCGTGCCGATCGATCCCGTCCACCATAACCGTATCTTTAATGAAGGGTTCGTTATCATTCCTATAACAATCGGAGAGATACTTTAAGATATTGTTATCCAGTTCATCGACGTCGAGATATCGCCTTAATAGTTGTTCTTCCGACGCTCTTTTTAAAAGAGGTTCCGGGGTCTTATGGAAACTATTGTTTAAGATTTTCGCGTTCTTAACTTGATTAAAATAAATAAAAGTCCGCTTACTATCATCTTTTAAAAGACTGCCTAAAGGGCCCATCAAAGGATTATAAAGGTCGCAATAAATGATACCCTTCATCGCATCGATATCATTGATCCCAATGAAATAATCCGTCAGTTCTTTCTTTTTATTCTGATAACTGATTGAGAGCCATTTTCCGTCTATTATCGCTTGATAAAAGACGAGTTTGAGGTTTTCCATTGACTTATTTTAGCAAAGATAAAGAAAAGAGGGATAAAATCCCGTCTTTCGCTTCTTTATAAATCTTTCTTAGCAATTAGTAACAAGACTTCTTTTTGGTTCTTCTCCGGTTCTTTAAGAATCAACTCCAGTAAGCGATAAAGTTCTTTCCCGATCATCTTGCCTTCAAAACCAATCATCCGTAAATCATCACCGTTAACTTTTAAGTCTTTTAAATGAATCGGGTCTTTGTTGAGCGCGATTTCCATCACCATCTTCTTTTCTTCATCGTTTTCTTCGTTATAGATGACATTCTTAATCGTTAAGATATCCCGGTAATCCTCGAACATAATATTCATTAAGACCCGTCTTAAGCCGGGATAATCTTTGGGAGTTTCTTGGAAAACTAAGAGACTATGCTCAATGATTTCTTTTTGGCTTTGTTTCCCAATTTCTAAAGCGTCCACTACTTTCTTAAAGAAGATTTCCGGGTCTTCATAAATAACCACTTTATTCTTCCATAACAGGTGCATAAAGCCCATCAGTCTTAAATAACCGATCGGAGGTATTTCTTCTAAGATACCAAAGTCTTCTTTGTCTAAACTGTATCTATTTAAGTTATCCCCGAAGAGATTAACCCAGAACTCTTTGATTGTTAAATAAGATAAATTCTCTGGGTAATCCCCGTTAAAAGCTTCAATCAGTTCCCAGGTTTTCTTTCTTTTCGATATCTTAAGTAAAAGAGGCGCGGCTTCTTTCATTCCTTCTAAGGTATTTCTTTCAATATCAAACCCTCTGGTAGAAGCAAACCTCAATCCCCTTAAAATTCTTAAAGCATCTTCTTTAAAACGGACATGAGGATCACCGACCGTCACTAAGAGGTTATTCTCTAAATCCTTTTCCCCGTGGAAAGGGTCAAATAACCCAGTATCTAACGAATACCCCATCGCGTTCACGGTAAAATCTCGTCTCGCTAAATCTTTATCGAGTTTATCAGTAAAGAAGACCCGATCGGGGTGTCTATAATCGATATAATCCCCTTCTTGCCTAAGAGTGGTTATTTCAAAGGTTTGTTTCTTATAGACAATAGTGACGGACCCATATTCTTCCCCGTACCCCCCATAGCTATCGGGGAAAAGTTTTTGTAAATCTACGGGTCTTGCGGGTGTGGCAATATCGTAATCATGGACTTCCCGGTTGAGCATTAAGTCACGTACTGCTCCCCCAACAATATAGGAGGGAAAGCCCTTCTCTTTTAAGAGAGTTAAAATCTCTTTCGCTTTAAGATCAATCTTTAGTTTTCGTTCCATCGGAAATACTTTAACACACTCTTATTGTAGCGATTAGGCGATTTACAATTTTTACACATTAAGAGGAAGAACAAACTTCGATGGCATCTCTTTTTACAATCTATCAAAAACTCTTTTTTATCATTGCATTATCTCTTTTAAAAGTGGTTACATATCGCTTCGAAAAAGAGGACTCTCAACAATGAAAAAAACATCTCTTACTCTTGTTCACTCTCGGCTTAAGCACTTTAAGTTAAGAAGCGGATACCCATTAAACTCTGATCATCGGTGGTCCCACTATTCACTAAGTCAGCGAACATGATCTCTTTACTCATATAAGCGATAAAAACAATGAGCATCGCTAAAGACACTAACGCGAGGAAGAAATAAAGAAGAACTTGGCGGATTCTTTTAGTAAGTTCCTCATATTTAATTAAATTGGGGTCTTGCTCCTTAACTTAACTCCTTTGACTTTCTTAAGCTCGTTTTAACATCTACTTTATATCTTTACTTTTTAAGAGATAGAGTAAATCTAAGGCTTCTCTTTTCACATTATCTTTAAAGTGATTACCGGGGTTAAGAGTGAAACTAACCGCTTTCTTTTGTTCTTTTAAAATATCGACAATTGCTAAGGTATCCTTAAGAACATTCTTTAAGAGAGGATTCTTCGTTCTGTCTTCCTTGTCCCCTAAAGATAACTTAATCTCGACCACTTCTTCTTTCATCTTATTCTTTCTCACAAAATCAACGAAAGACGGGTACCAAAGGGAACCGCTGGAAGAAGATAGTTTTGTAAAGAGATT
>ULQM01020726.1_pt1 | contig 11522 bp, 9 predicted proteins | sample 1954451 | NCBI WGS metagenome assembly ULQM01 (sample SAMEA4835655, study PRJEB28245) | human gut metagenome | biome: gut microbiome; material: fecal sample | place: Denmark | collected 2008 | reverse complement strand
CGGATTCTTCTTTGCTGAACAATAAAATTTCGGATACTCGTTGTGTAAACTGATTGTCCATATATAATCTTTTCTCCTTATATCACTGCAAATATACATTATATAATTAATATATAACGAATCTCTCATTCTATTTAACAAAATGTATGCCACATCAGTCCGTTTCCGCCCCCAAAAAGACGAAGAATGAAGAAAAAGCTTAAACAGGAACACTTTTTTGATAGAAATGTTTCGTATCTCGGGTAAAAGTCGTACTTTAGCATGGTTTTTAGCAAACCAGAGAGAGATGTATAATTAATAGTTTTTTAAATGCAAGAACAAGACAGAATTATAAAAATCAACATCGAAGAGGAAATGAAGTCGTCGTACATCGATTACTCCATGTCAGTAATTGTTGCACGCGCCCTCCCGGATGTCAGAGACGGTTTCAAGCCTGTACATCGCCGAATCCTTTATGGAATGATGGAACTGGGTAATACGTCTGACAAACCTTACAAAAAATCTGCAAGAATCGTCGGTGAAGTATTGGGTAAATACCATCCTCATGGAGATTCATCCGTATACGGAGCACTGGTCCGTATGGCTCAGGACTGGGCTATGCGTTATCCGCTGGTAGACGGCCAGGGAAACTTCGGTTCCGTTGATGGTGACAGCCCTGCTGCCATGCGATACACCGAAGCCCGACTGAAGAAAATCGGAGAGGACATGATGCAGGATTTGTATAAGGAAACGGTTGATTTCCAGAACAACTTCGATGATACTCTGCAGGAACCGGTTGTCATGCCGACCCGCATCCCGAATTTGCTTGTAAACGGTGCTTCGGGTATTGCCGTAGGTATGGCTACCAATATGCCGACTCACAATTTATCAGAAGTAATAGATGCCTGTGTAGCTTACATTGACAATAACGAAATCGATATTGACGGCCTGATGCAGTACATCAAGGCTCCCGATTTCCCGACCGGAGGCTATATATACGGTATCAGCGGTGTACGTGATGCATACGAAACCGGTAGGGGACGTGTGATCATGCGTGCCAAGGCTGAAATCGAATCGCATCCGACACATGACAAGATTGTTGTTAACGAGATTCCTTATAACGTCAACAAGAAAGAATTGATTGAAAGCATCGCTTCTCTGGTCAACGAAAAGAAGATTGATGGTATTTCATACGTCAACGATGAATCAGACCGTGAAGGTATGCGTATCGTCATCGATGTGAAACGCGATGCAAATGCCAGCGTTGTATTGAACAAACTGTTCAAGATGACAGCGCTGCAGACTTCTTTTGGCGTAAACAACATCGCCCTGGTTCACGGACGCCCGAAATTGCTGAATCTGAAAGATTTGATCCAGCTGTTCGTAGAACACCGTCACGAAGTCATCATCCGCCGTACTCAGTATGACCTGCGCAAAGCAAAAGAACGCGCACACATTCTGGAAGGTCTGATCATTGCTTCCGACAATATCGATGAAGTAATCCGGATCATCCGGGCTGCCAAGACTCCGAATGAAGCTATCACGAACCTGATGGAACGCTTCCAGCTGTCGGAAGTACAGGCACGTGCAATCGTAGAAATGCGTTTGCGTCAGTTGACCGGTCTGATGCAGGATCAGCTGCATGCTGAATATGAGGATCTGATGAAACAGATCGCTTATTTCGAAGAAATTCTGGTTAACGAAGAGCTTTGTAAGAAGGTTATCAAGGACGAGCTGATCGAAGTAAAAGAAAAATATGGCGACAAGCGCCGTTCTGAAATCGTCTATGCTTCTGAAGAATTCAATCCGGAAGATTTCTATGCCGATGATGAGATGGTCATCACAATCTCACATCTGGGATATATCAAGCGTACTCCGTTGTCTGAGTTCCGTGCCCAGAACCGGGGCGGCGTAGGCTCAAAAGGTAGTGAGACACGCGACGAAGACTTTATTGAACATATTTATCCTGCCACCATGCATAACACAATGCTCTTCTTCACACAGAAGGGTAAATGCTACTGGCTCAAGGTTTATGAAATTCCTGAAGGAAACAAAACTTCCAAAGGACGTGCGATCCAGAACTTGCTGAATATTGACGCTGATGATGTGGTAACTGCTTATCTGCGCGTCAAGAACTTAAATGATACTGAATTTATCAATAGCCACTATGTCTTGTTCTGTACCAAGAATGGTGTAATCAAGAAAACCTTGCTTGAACAATATTCAAGACCAAGACAGAATGGTGTAAATGCTATTACAATTCGTGAGGATGACCGCGTCATTGAGGTACGTATGACCAATGGAAATAATGAGATCGTCATTGCTAACCGCAACGGACGTGCCATTCGTTTCCATGAAAGTGCCGTACGCGAAATGGGACGTACCGCAACCGGTGTGCGCGGAATCACCCTGGATGAAGACGGACAGGACGAAGTTATCGGAATGATCTGCATTAAAGATCCGTTGAAAGAAACCATCATGGTTGTTTCTGAAAACGGTTACGGAAAACGTTCCGATATTGAAGACTACCGCAAGACCAACCGTGGAGGTAAAGGTGTCAAGACTTTGAACATCACGGACAAAACAGGTAAACTGGTAGCTATTAAATCGGTTACGGATGAGAATGATTTGATGATCATCAACAAGTCCGGTATCACCATCCGTCTGAAGGTAGCAGATGTCCGCATCATGGGACGAGCTACTCAGGGAGTCCGTCTGATAGACTTGGAAAAACGAAATGATCAGATTGGTTCTGTATGTAAGGTTACTTCAGAAACAGAAGAGGAGGGAAGTGTAGCAGAAGGAGAAGAAACAGCTCCAGCATCAGACACCACTCCGGATATAGTTCCATCTGATGATATGATTCAGGAAACAGACGAGACAGACAAAAACTAAATGAATATTTGTGTATTACTAAATTTTAAATGATTATGAAAAAAGTTTTATTTACAGCTGCGTTGTTCTTCACCGCATGTGCTGTATCAGCTCAGGAAAGCGTAGTGAAAGAAGCAAAATCTGCAAAAAGTGATCCTGCCAAAGCAGCAACCATTCTGGAACCTGCCTTAGTTGATCCTTCTACAGCAAACGATCCTGAAACATGGAAGTTGGCCGGAGACCTTCAGAAGTCTATTTATGACGATGAAAACATGAAATTGTATTTACCTGGAGGACAGGCTGATACAACTAAATTATACAACAGCTTGGCTAAGATGTTCGAATATTACATGAAATGTGATGAAGTAGAACAGGCTAAAGTAAAAAGCGGAGAATTGAAAAAGCCTAAACTGAGAAAGAAACTGGCTAAGTCTCTGGCAACCGTACGTCCTCAATTGACAAACGCCGGTTCTGATGCTTTCAACAAAGGAAACTATGCAGATGCTTTGAAATATTTCGGATTGTTCGTAGAAACTCCGCAGAATCCGATGTTCGAAGAAGTTGCTGAAGTTAAGAATGATACATTGGTTCCTCTGATTGCTAACTATGCTGTAATGGCAGCCAATTCTCTGAATGACAACAATTCTGTAATCAAATATGCTCCTCTGGGTAAAAACCACAAGGAAGAAGGCTGGAGATCACTGATGTGTTTGGCTGATGCATACAGCAAGGGTGAAACTCCTGATTCAACCAAATGGATGGAAACAATCAAAGAAGGTGCAGAAAAATTCCCTTCTCAGAACTATTTCGTTGGAAATCTGATGGATTATTACATCCAGAAAGGTAAAATCGATGAAGCTCTGACTCAGATCAACAGTCTGTTGGCTAAAGATCCTTCTTCAACTTACTTCACCTATGTAAAGGCTGTTCTGTTGTATGAAAAGAAAGATTATGACGGAACTATCGCTGCCTGCAACGACATCATTGCCAAGAACGGTGAACTCGTAGCTGAAGCTAATGCTAAGATCGGTGACTGCTATTTCTTCCCGGGTCAGGTTGTAGAAGAAGAAAACTCTAAGATTTCTATGGATGATCCTAAGTATGCAGAAGGCGAAGCTAAAGTAAAAGAATTGTTCGCTAAAGCACAGCCTTATTACGAAAAAGCAAGAGAACTGCAGCCGGACAACAAACAGTTGTGGGGACAGTATCTGTTGAGAATCTACTGGAAACTGAACAAAGCTGAATACGATGCTTTGGAAAAAGAATTAGGTTATTAATAAATAAACCTTCATATTAATGAGGATGCACAAATGTGCATCCTCATTTTTTATATATAAATCATAAATCTGTATCCAACTTTGAATCTTTGATTAAATAAAAGATCTATACCTAATCTATAATCAGCATTATGTTTAATTATATATATGGAAAATCAAAGAACAATATCAGCACAAGGATATTTTTATTTCATACCCTTGTGCTGCAATCTCTCCTCTATTCATTATTTGATAATCAATATAGGAGTATCCGAATGGAAAATCATCTTACGGGCAATACTTGGATTAAACAAACGGGCAAAGACATTCCGTTTATAATTCGTGATGCAAAGAGCGTCGATAGCCTGTTCTTTTACATACACATCCAGATTGGTCAGTAACTGGTCCTCTGTAATCAGATTATAGCTAATTTCCAACTGTGGATATTGTTTCTTGAAATACTCTTTAATTCCTGCCAGTTTAATCTCATTCCATGTACGCCGTTGCTCATCTGAATTCAAATGAATAAATGCTATCTGGAATTTATAATTCTGGAAAGTTGTAATCAATGAATCAAAAGCGACCAGGTCCCGTTGATCAAAATTAGTAATAAACGCCACCTTGTGAATTTCTCCAAAGGTCTTGAAACTGGCATTTTTAGGAATAGCATATACAAAAGTCGGGCTACGCTCTATTACTTCGGCAGTCACGCTACCAATCAGTCCCAGTTCCTTTTCCCCTTGTCCACGTGTCCCCATAATAATGATCAACGGCTTCTCCTTACGGGCATAATACAAAATTTCCTCTTCAGGAACACCTTCACGCAGCATACATGAAAATTTAACATCTGGCAGCTCCTTATTGGCGATTCTCTCCTTCAAAGCATCCGTCAACTTATTCAGCTTATTATGAATGTCATCCAGCATATTCTTGATCCCCAAATCATATTCCATCGGCATACCATATCCTTCCGTAGCATATTGTAAACTAGGCATATAGACTGGGCTAAAATAGACATGCATCAATACCACTTCCGCATGAATACGAGAGGCGAAGTCGAAACCGAATTCACAGGCTTTCATGGAATAATCAGAAAAATCTACCGGTATCAGGATCTGATTACTACTACCCTTCTGATCTGTTTCCTTAGGTTCTTCTTTCAAGACATCATCAGACAGCCAGGATGAACTTTCTATAATTTTCAGAGCTCTGGGAAGATCACTTTCTTTAATACGAATTCTTACTCCAGACGAGATGACAGGCTGAATGAGATTTACATTATGAATATAAGACTCTATTCCTTCATTCTCCAGGACATTCTTTAAGATCTGTGCCTTTGAGTAGGTCAAGATGGCTAATGTAACAAGTTTATCTTCCATAATCTGACGATTTAATAAGGTTAAAAATAAAAACACTGATTACAGGCATATACGAAATAACGATACTCCGCATACATCCTATAATCAGTGTCCTGTCGTTAAAAATAAATATTCTACACGTTTTCTTCTTTCAGGATAGCTATAGCTCTATCTAATACGGTTGTATCGTCCAGCATAACAAGTCCCCCATCCGGTCCCGGTTCCAGATGAATTCCTACACTCTTTCCATCTTTAAAATTGTGTCCTCCGAAAAAGTTGCGTACGGTTTCCACGCTTAAGTTCAATTCATCCGCAATCCGATGCATACTTCCGGTTGGTAAAGAATCCTTTATCTTACGCAGCTCATTAAAAGTTATCGTTCTGTTCATAGTAGTCTGAAATTTAAGTTAGACAAATCATTTATTTAATTTCGAGTAAATATAAGGAAAGATTATGAAAGAACAAACAAAAAGGCAACATTTCTGACAAGAAAGTTGCCTTTGACAGTTTCCTTTACAAATAAAGAACTTTTGCCGTTATCATTCCCGCAATAATTGCATAGAGATATGAAAGCAATAATACCAGATGAATCAATCCGACATCATCTATTGAATATCCACTGCTTGTATACTGACTGGAAATGTATTTGGGCTGATCAAAAAACCGGTTCCTTACTATCCGGTAAAGCTGATAAACAAGCAACGCAATCAGACATCCTTCCAAAGCCCCAGCCAGTATATCTCCAGGATAATGCACCCCCAAATAGATACGGGAATATGAAGGTATGGTAGCCCATACAAACATAGAAAGAGTCAGCCACTTATTCCGAATCAGCAATGATACAAACATTGCTACCCCAAATGTATTTGCTGCATGACTTGATATAAAGCCATTCACCGTATGAACCAGGTACATAATCTCTGGATCCTGAGTCGGCCTGAAACGGGCAAAATAGGGCTTACATACACTTGAAGCCAACTGATCTGCCAAGGTTATCACCAAGGCTATCATCAGGAGAATGAAAATCGATTGTGGCAACTTGTTATTCCTAAATATAACATACAGCAAGATAATTGCTGCAGGAACCCAGGTTACCGTACTGGTCACTACCCACATAAAGCCGTCCCAAAACAAAGAATGACTTCCATTCAAAGCCAATAACAAGTTACGGTCTGCTTCAATAAGTTGCTGTATGTCTATCATAACTTCCTTCTTTAAATGATTTCAATTGCTTCTGTCGGAATCCATCCCTTATTTCCATCTTCCAGACGGATTTCTTTCCAACCTTTCATCGAGTTATCTTCCACAAAAACCTTGGTTCCTTCATGCAGGACAAACAATTCCGTTCCGCTCTTATCCGGTGTACTTTTAACTGTTACAGTAGGTGACATCACAATAGCTCCGGTGCGATCCATCAGTTCATTTTTTTGCTGACGCGCAAATAAATTAGCGCAAACAGTCACTACCAGTAAGACAACAGCACCGATAAATCCTATTTTCCGGACAAAAAGCCGTTTGCTAAAGATATACAATGCCAGCCCAACCAATAAACAGATGAAAGAGACAATGCCGATCTTAGCCCATCCTCTCTCGCTTTGCATATTGGTCAGCGAATTAATCCAGGTTACGATGAAAACCTCTGTAGCAGGAGTAATCTGGTCAACAGTTTTGCTTCTGGCCATATCCAGATTGAAGCGAATATCTGCATCTCCCGGATTCAACAATAAGGCCCGTTCATAATTCAATACAGCCTTGGCCATATTTTTCTCTTTAAAATAGCTGTTTCCCAAGTTGTAATAAACAACTGCAGACTCTCCCTGAGTTGCTAAAATATTTTCATACATTTTGATTGCTTCAGCATATTTATTCTCCTGATAAGCCTTATCTGCATCTGCCTTTGTAAAAGACTCAGCCTGAACAAACTGCACGAAGCTCAACAAAAATATAATGAAGAATGATATCTTTCTCATGTCAGACACTCTCCTATTCTTTAGCGTTTAATACTGTTTTCCATTTTACTGATAATATCAATCGATGCTGTATACACCTTATCCATGGCCTCATTTTCATTGCCCGGAGCATAACGTGCAAACTCACATTCATTCAATGCATGAATGAAATCAGCAATTAATTCATCAGAAACGCCATACTTCGCGAGTTCAGCCTCAATATTATCTTTTGAAAGCATGGATACCGGAATGTTCAGTTTATCACTGATATATCCCCAAAGAGCTTTCAAGACCTCATCATAAAATTCATTCTTCTTGTTTTCTGCCAACAGCTTACCTGCAAGTTTCATACGTTTTGTTGCAACCTTATTGGCCTTCTTGGTCTTTACCTTTGCAACATTGGCATTTTCCATAGCCTGCTTGCGATAAACAATTACAAAAGCTACAAACAAAACGAACGGTATCAGATACCACATCCAGTAAGATATCGTTCCAAAGAAGAAATCACCTTTGCGAGTCAAGGAAGTATCTCCCAACTTAATAAAACGAATATCCTTACCCAGTACCTTCACACTTTCTTTATTGGTGAAGTCTGCAATCACTTGATCCGCATTTCCCTGACCTTTAGCAACCTTCAGTTCATAAGCCTGAGTTTTTAAGGTTTTGTAGGAATTACTCTTCAAGTCAAAATAGGTAAATTCTACCGGAGGAATCGTGAAAGATCCGGCATGACGCGGTATTGCCAGATATTCAATAGTCTTGGTTCCTGTTACTCCATTACTTGAAGTCTCAAACTGGTTTTCTACTTTCGGATCATATATTTCAAAATCTTGAGGGAACTTGATTTCAGGCGTATTCAGCAACTTCATATTCCCCGATCCTTTAATTGTAAGCTTAATTGTAACAGCATCATTCGTTTTTACTTCCGTTGCATTAATGGAAGAAGTCAACGAGAATTCACCAACTCCACCAGAGAAGTTCGCTGGTTTAGCCGGCAAAGGCAATACGGTTATATTTACTTTAGGAGCAACAATTACCTTCTTCACCTGTTCAAATCCGCCGCCATTATAAAAGATATCAAACGGATCATCAGAAGCAATTCGCTGAGCAATAATACCCTCAAACTTTACGCTTGGAATCTCCAGTTTACCGGTCTGCTGCGGGAAAAGAACATACTGACGCCATGTCAATGTGTTATAATTTCGTCCTTGATAATGTTCCATTGACCATACCTTCTTCTGTGGAAGATCTATTTCCTGAGTATGAAAACCTGTCAACTCTGGCATATCTTCATTCAACTGCTGAAGATTTACAGTAGAATACAGTTTATATGTCAACAAAATAGCCTCTTGCTCATGCACAGTGGTCTTATTGGCCGTTGCGAGCATAAACAAATCTTTATCTGTGATCCGGCTTCCGGCAGCCTGATTACGTGAAGAATTTACTGAGCCTTTACTTCCACCATTGGAACTGTTGGATGTCTTATCCGGAGGAAGAACTTTCACCTGCAATGAATTTGAAAAGATTTTCTCTCCTTCAGCCTGAATGCTTGCTGCTGGAATCGTATAGGTTCCGGCATCACCTGCCATCAGGATATAGGTGTAAGTCACAGATTTGTTTACGACAGTTTTTCCATTAATCGTGTATGAACCATATTGTTGGGAACGGCTCGGCCCCATCAGAACCTCAAACCCCTTTGTTATAGAAGGAGCACGGAAATCTTTCACACTCTGCGAATTGACTGTAAAGGTCAATCGGAACTGATCTCCGCTTACGACCACCTCCGGAGCCTCGGCAGTCAGCGTGACTTTACCGTCTGCCCATGTCTGAACAGTTACAGCCAACAATAGCAGTAAGAAAATCAATTTTCTCATTTTATCTATCTTTTTTTATTATTCAACATTGTACTTCTAGTCCTTGGTCTATTTTGTCCACATTACCCGAATCACCAGTCTTTTTCCAGTTTCCGGCCTTGCATCTGAATAGCTTTCTTCACTTTATCCTGGACATTCTTTTCATCCTGCATCACAGCATTCAACAGTTGCTCAGCATTTTCCTTCGACATCTGATTCTGGTTCTGCTGTTGCTGATTATTCTGGTTCTGCTGTTTCTTGTCCTGATCCTGCTGATCCTTATTCTGCTCTTTTTCGTCCTGTTTCTGGTCTTGCTTCTGCTCCTGCTGCTGATTCTGATCCTGCTGTTGCTGCTGATCTTTCAACTGCTTCTGTGCCAAAGCCAGATTATAACGTGTTTCATCATCTTTCGGATTATTCCGCAGGGCTTGCTTATATGCTTCTATACACTGAGGCAACTGCTTGGAAGCCTGAAGAATTACGCCCATGTTATGATAAATATGAGCCAGTTTTTCCTTATCTTTCTCAAGTCGGGAAGCCGCATCCAGCTGCTCCATCGCTTCCTTTCCTTTTTCCTGCATCAGTAAAGAGTTTCCCAGATTATACAATGCATCAGCCGATTTCGGGTTCACCTCAAGCGCTTTCCGATAATCTACTTCTGCCTTAACAAAAAGGCTGTCTTTATAAAGCTTGTTTCCACTGCGCAGATAATCACGATCCGTCTTCTGACCATAAACTGCCGTCACGGAACAAGCACATATCAGTAACATCCATTTTATTCGCTTCATACTCTATCTCATTTAAAGAGTTTTACATTCTTGAAAAGTGGATTTTTACGATTCAAGATCATCAATTCAGCAGCAAGCAACAACAAAGCCAGCCATGCCAAAACCTGGAATTGCTCATCAAATTCCGTAAACACCTGAGTCTCGACATCAGCTTTTGCCAATTTATTGATTTCTGCATTCAATGCTTTTTCTGCATTATTCGTGTTGTCTACACGGACATACATTCCGTTTCCCGCCTGTGCAATTTCACGGCACATCTCTTCATTTAAACGAGTGACAACAACATTTCCATCCTTGTCACGCCGGAATTCGTTCGTTCCTTCCACGGGAATAGGAGATCCGTCGGGAGAACCTACACCCAGAACAAAGACACGGACACCTTTTTCGGCAGCAGCTTTCGCAGCTTCCACAGCTCCACCTTCGTGGTTCTCACCATCCGTGATCAATACGATAGCACGTCCGACTCCTTCATTAGGAGTAAAACTCTTCATAGCCAGATCGATTGCTCCACGAATATCAGTACCTCGTGTTGCAATGAGTGAAGGAGAGATAGATTCCAGAAACATTTTGGCCGAAATGTAATCACTGGTTATAGGCAACTGGGCAAAAGCTTCGCCGGCAAACACAATCATGGCAACTTTGTCATTATTGAATGTTTCAACCAGACGAGATATCAGTTTCTTTGATTTCTCCAGACGACTTGGAGTTACATCCTGAGCCAACATAGAGTTTGAAATATCCAGAGCCACAACCGTTTCTACACCCTGACGCTTCACAGTTTCCATCTTAGAGCCAAACTGAGGACGCGCCAGCATAAAAATAATCATCGCCAGAGCTGACCACATCAGCCAGAACTTTACATCCGGACGATATTTGGATACCGCCGGCATTAAATGTGCCATCAGTACGGGGTCACCATACTGACGCAACTTCTTGCGCCTTCTATAATTGGAATATAGATAAAAAGCTACCAGAAAAGGCAGTACAAGAAGCAAATATAGATATAATGGTTCTCCAAATCGAAACATGGCTTATTTCATTTAAGGTATTTTCTTAAGAACTGAATTACGCAGAAGGATCTCCAACAAGATACACAAGAAAGCTACTAAAGCAAACACTTCATAGTCTTCTTCCCGTTTGCTGAATTCTTTCACATTCAGTTTCGTTTTTTCCAACTTATCAATCTCCTGATAAACTTCCTTCAATTTTGAATTACTGGTGGCACGGAAATAATTTCCGTTTGTTGTGCCAGCTATCTGAGTCAAAGTCTGTTCATCAATCTCCACCGGGACCTGTACATATTGCACTCCGGCATAAGTCTGCATCGGATATGGTGCCGTTCCATTGGTTCCAACCCCAATTGTGTATACACGGATACCAAACTGTTTGGCTATTTCTGCAGCTGTCAACGGAGAAATATCTCCACGGTTGTTGACACCATCCGTCAGCAAAATAATAACTTTTG
>ULQM01000704.1_pt1 | contig 11526 bp, 12 predicted proteins | sample 1954451 | NCBI WGS metagenome assembly ULQM01 (sample SAMEA4835655, study PRJEB28245) | human gut metagenome | biome: gut microbiome; material: fecal sample | place: Denmark | collected 2008 | reverse complement strand
AAAGACCGTGACGAGATAGGCTTCTTCGCCAAGTTCGTGCTCTGCTCCAACAACGAACACCTGCCCGTCATCATTGATGCCGGGGAAACACGCTATTGGGTACGGAAGATTGTGCCGCTACGGAATGATGATACCGACTTCCTGCAAAAGCTGAAAGCGGAGATACCTGCTTTCCTGCATTTCCTGCAACACAGACAGCTATCCACCGAAAAGGAAAGCCGCATGTGGTTCAACCCGAAGCTGCTGGAAACGGATGCCCTGCGGAAGATTATCCGAAGCAACCGCAACCGATTGGAGATAGAGATGGCGGAACTGCTGCTCGACATCATGGCGAAGATGGAAGTGGAAACGGTGTCCTTCTGCCTTAACGACATCATCCCGTTGCTCGTCTGCTCGCAAGTCAAGGTGGAGAAGTCGCAGGTTCGGAAAGTGGTGCAGGAGTGCTGGAAGCTGACACCTGCGCCCAACGGTCTTACCTATACCGCCTACCAATACGGCGGCACAGACCGTTACCAAACCCGAAGATGCGTGGGCAGGTACTATACCGTCACGAAAGAACTGCTGGAAAGGCTTTGATATTCTGTTGAATTGTTGAATAAGGATAGAAAAGTATTGGTATATAATAACATACAACCTCAACAAACCGCCAACAACACACAACGGCTGATGAAAAGAAGAAGCATCGGCACACCGTTTCGGATTTGCTTTTTCTTTTCACATCCGTTTGTTGGGCGATACACTTTTGTTGAGAGATTGTTTAGAACTTATCTTGTTGCATATCAATATATTATCTATAAACATCAACAATTCAACGCTTTTTCACCCCTCAACAAGTCCGCTGGGGAAGCAACAGAGGCGAACACCTCCATCCGCAGGCTGGTCGGACGGACTTCCGTCCTGCCGACCGACAAGGGAAAGCCGATACTGCTGGCAAAAAGAAAAAGACAACCAATAGCCGCCGACATCACCGCCGACACCGCCGCAGGCTTTTGGGGAACAAAAAGCCATAGCTCATTAGGGCGTTTTCTTCACGCACCGCTGACGCTAATGCTAAAAATGCCCCAATGAGCCAGCAGGATTGCACCCCGCTGGACACCCCGTTTGCCCTGTGCGGTTATGACCGCAGGCAGACGGAACCGACAAACAAGTTTGTAAAACCTCAAAAACAAGAAACGAACATGGGATATATCAGCATCCAAATCAACAAGGCGAAAGGTTCGGCTGATACGGGCGCATCCGACCACATAGAACGCAAGACAACGCCCAAGAACGCAGACCCCACACGCACCCACCTCAACCGTGAGCTGGTGCGATTCCCCGACGGCGCGGCAGACCGCACCGGAGCGATAAGCCACCGCATCCGCACGGCTGGCATCAGGCGGAAGATAACGCCCGACCAAGTACGGGCAATCCGCATCGTGCTTTCGGGTACGCACGAGGACATGGCGAGATTGCAGGACGAGAGGAGGCTTGACGAATGGTGCGACGACAACCTGCAATGGCTGCACCGCACATTCGGCAGGGAGAACACCGTATCGGCAGTGTTGCACATGGACGAGCATACGCCGCACATCCACGCCACGGTCGTGCCGATAGTGACGGGCGAGCGCAGGAAAGCCAAGAAGAAACAGACGGAGGGCAGACGCACCTACCGCAAGAAAGCCAACGCCGTGCGCCTGTGCGCCGACGACCTCTTGACCCGTGAAAGGCTTGTCGCCTACCACGACAGCTACGCCGCAGCAATGGCGAAATACGGCTTGCAGCGTGGCATACGGGGTTCGGAGGCACGGCACACCACCACCGCCCAATACTACCGTGACCTGAAACGGCAGACGGGAGAGCTTGAAGCCAACGTACAGCAGTTGCAGACAGAGCGGCAACAAGCGGAACAACAGCTTGACGAAGTGAAAAAGGAAATCAAGTCGGAGAAGCTGGAAGCCGCCAAGACCGAGGCAAAGGCGGCACTCGTGGCAAAGGTCGCTTCTATTTTGGGCGGCGGCAAGTTGAAAGAGCTTGAAGCCGACAACCGCACCCTGCAAGGCGAAGTCGCCGCCCGTGACGAGAGCATCGAATTGTTGCAACAGCAAATGCAGCGGCAGCAAGAGGAACACCAACGGCAACTGATGGAACTGCAAGCCAAGCACCGCAGGGAGATGTCGGACAAGGAAGCGGAACACCAAAAGGGAGTGTCATTCCTGAAATCCATTATCAAAAAAGCAAAGAAATGGTTTCCGCTGTTCCAAGAGTTGGTGTACATGGAGAGCTTCTGCCTTAAAATCGGTTTCAATGAGCGGCAGACCGCCACGCTCATCAGCGGCAAGCCGCTGTTCTACGAGGGCGAACTCTATTCGGAGGAACACAAGCGGAAGTTCAAGACCGAAAGGGCGGGATTCCAAGTGGTGAAAGACCCGAAAGACAGGTCCAAACTTGCGCTTGCCATCAATGGGCAACTGATTGGCGAGTGGTTCAAGGAGCAATTCGACAAACTGTTTTCGTCCATTAGGAGGACGGTTGCACCGCACAGAACAGACAAAGGATTGGGATTGTAAGCAATGCCAACGGGAGGGTAGCAAGTTTGTGTTTTGGGCAGACCAAAACCAGCTTGCTGAATCCCGTTGGTCAAACGATAATGATATCTTAATTCTTTCCTCTATACTCATTTGGCGTAATTCCCGTTGCTTTCTTGAATACCCGCGTGAAATGCTGTGGATATTGAAAACCAAGACCGTAGGCTATTTGGCTGATGGAACGTGTCGGGAGCAACAGTTGCTCTTTGGCTATGCCGATGATTTTGTTTTGGATGCACTCCAAGGCGGTCTTGCCTGTTTCTTTCTTGATTAAGTCGCCGAAGTAGTTGGGTGAAAGGCATAGTTCGCCAGCGCAGTATTTTACGGTGGGCAATCCTTTCTGCAAGGCATTGTCACCCGTGAAATAGTTGTCAAGCAATGCCTCAAAGCGGGTCAGGATGTCGCGGTTGGCATCCTGCCTAGTGATGAACTGGCGTTCATAGAAACGGAGGCAATAGTTGAGCAGCAACTCGATATTGTTAGCTATCAGGCGTTTGCTCAAACGGTCGATGGAGTGTTGCAGTTCTTCCTGTATCTTCGTCAGGCAATCAATGAACGTGACGCGCTCCCGTTCCGAAAGGTGCAACGCCTCGTTGACTTCGTAAGAAAAGAACGTGTATTCCTTGATGTTGCGTCCGAGGTTCGTGCCACGGATGAGGTCGGGATGGAAACACAGCGCATAGCCTTGGGGCTGGAACTCCTCGCCCGTGTCCTCAATGCCGATGACTTGCCCCGGAGCCAGACAAACCACCGAGCCTTTTTGGTAATCGTACCGCTGACGGCCATAAATCAGGTCGCAGTTCTTCTCATCTTTCAGAAACACCACGTAGAAGCTGAATGTATGCCGCATGTGCCGCATCGGCTTCGCTTTTGAGAGGTCAATCACGCTCACCTGCGGATGCAGGGTTTCCACACCGAGCATATCGTCATAGTCCATCACCGTTTCTATATTCAATAAGGTCTTTTCCATATCGTCATCATTTGAGGATTGCCGAGACAAAGGTAATGAACTTCATCGGCTTTGCCATACGCAACGATGTAAAATCTGTGTTTTGGTGAAGTATATCCGTGTTTTATATCATCCTTTACAAAGTGCTGATTATAACTAAAATAAAAATCAGTGGATATGTGAAGACCGTCCGTGTTTTGTATAATAGTGAATCGGGAGATACCGTCTAACTTTGCAGCGTGAACAATAAACAGATAATATAATGAAACAAGAATTAGAAGACCGCATGGCGTTGAAGGATTTAGTAGACCGCTATGCAACCGAATCGGACAAGAACAACCAAGATTATTATCGTGAAATCTTCCGCCCGGATATAAAACTGAAAGTGTATTTCGGTGAGAAACTGGGTATGGACATTAACAATGTGGAAGATATGATTGCGCAGTACAAGGCATTCGGGGCGGCAAAGGCTTCGTTCCACCAGAATGGGCAGCAAGTGGTGGACTTCGTGGACGAAAACCATGCCAACGGAATCTGCTATGCGATAGCCACACTGGTTACGGAAGAGAACGGGAAAGACAAACTGACATTACACGCCGTCCGTTACTATGACAAATATGTGAAAATGGACGGGCGTTGGTGGATTGCAGAACGTGAACAGCATTTTGTCTATTCTTCCGTTCCGCCGTTGGCTTAATGCCTTCCTCCTGTTCATTCCCTTTTCAATGGCAATGGATAATATGGAAACCGACAAGGCTGAAATAAGCCGATGCTATCGGGAACTGTACCGTTGTATGATAGACAAGGACACCACTGGGCTTGGGCGTTTACTTGACAATGGTTTTGTACTTGTACACATGACTGGCATGAGACAATCCAAACAGGAATTTCAACGCTACATAGCCAATGGAACATTGAATTATTATTCGTGCAACGACACACGGCTGGACATCAAGGTCAATGGCAAGCAAGCCAACTGCACAGGCAAAAGCAAAGTCAATGCGGCAGTGTTCGGAGGGAAACGACATACATGGAATCTGCAACTTGACATTGATTTTAGAAAGGAGGACGGGCGTTGGCTGATGACCAAAGCCACAGCCTCTGTTTATTAAAACAATAATATCAGAACAATGAATGAGGTGAAGAAAGATATAATAAGCATGATGCGGAACGGAGAACCCGTCAGCATGAATGACCCGGAATATGCAGCGGCTGCAACTTTAATCGCTGACACATGGAAAAAATGTGAAGAAATAAACTGCATTCCACGTACTTGTTGGGAACTGCATGATGTGATAATAGAAAAGTTGGGAATACAATTACCTGAAACGTCCAACATCGTACAGCCGTTTCATATCGACATGGCAAGCGGATTGGAAGTAGGTGAGAATGTCTTTATCAACTACAATTGCAGCATGATGTCGTGTGGCGGCATTACCATTGAGGACGGCGTACAGATTGGCCCCAATGTAATGCTTGTAACAACCAATCATGACTTTGCAAAGCGTGAATGGGTACTTCATAAGCCAATTGTCATCAAGAAAGGAGCATGGATTGGCGGACGTTCTCTTATTTTGCCGGGTGTAACTGTTGGCGAAAATGCAGTGGTGGCTGGCGGTGCGGTTGTCACCAAAGATGTTGAACCGAATACCATCGTAGGAGGTAATCCTGCGAAAGTGATAAAACGACTTGATATAAAATAAAATTCGAGAAGATATGAAAACGATTATCCTATCTACATTCGCCCTGTTGCTCACCGCATCGGGAGCCGTGGCACAACAGAATGACGGGTTTCCGGGAGTGCCGCAAACGGAAAGCTATGTCGTGACACCGGTCGATACGGCAAGCGGCGTGACCGTCCGCAAGGTTTCATTCCTGCGGAGTAATAATATCGTGTTGGTCGGCAACCTTTTCCTGCCGAAAGATTTCGACGGGGCGAAACGCTATCCAGCCATCCTCAGCATCCACCCTGCCGGAAGCGTCAAGGAACAGTCGGCCGGGCTGTACGCCTACCGCCTGGCGGAGAAAGGCTTTGTTACCCTTGCTTTCGATGCGACCTATGCCGGGGAAAGCGGCGGCACGCCCCATTGGTCGGAAGCGCCATACGAACGGGTGGAGGACATCCGCTATGCTGTGGATTATCTGGTTACGCTTCCCTTCGTGGACGAGCGGCGCATCGGTGCGCTGGGCTTGTGTGCAGGAGGCGGATATGTCATTGCTACTGCTCCGACCGAACGGCGCATCCGTGCCGTTGCCGGAGTGAGTGCCGCCGACATCGGTGCTGCCAACCGGGAAAGCTGGCTGCGCGGACGAAGTGTGGAGGAACAAATCAGACTGCTGGAAGACGTATCTGAACAGCGTACCCGAGAAGCCCGCGGCGCGGAACTGATGAAAGTGTACATGTGTCCCGAACCGGACGAAAACACCGCACCATCCTTCCGTGAGGGATATGAATACTACCGCACCGCCCGTGCGTGGCATCCCCGTGCCGACAACTTCTACCTGCGCCGCAGCCAAGCCACGAAGATGGCATTCTCCGCCATCGAGAACATCTACCTGCTGACACAGCCCGTGTTGCTTGTGGTAGGCGAGAAAGCCGATTCCGAATGGCAGACGGAACGTTTCTACCATGCCTTGCCGGGCAAGGACAAGGAGGTATTCACCGTGCCGGGCTATTCGCACATCGACCTTTATGACAAACCCGGAGCCGTCAATCCTGCGGTAGAGAAACTGACGGAGTTCTTCAAACGGACATTAAAATGACATCCTTATGAAACAGAAAATAGCAACCCTGCTCACGATGCTGCTTGCCATGTTGCCAATTACATCGTGCGCACAAACTAATCAAAGAAAGGAACAACGTATGGAAAACAAGAAAACACTCGTGGCCTTCTTCTCACGTGCCGGAGAGAACTACGCCGTTGGGCACATCGAGAAAGGCAATACCCACATCATCGCCGAAATGATTGCCGCAGAGACGGGCGGCGACCTTTTCCACATCCAGCCCGTCACCCCTTATCCCGATGACTACACGGAATGCACGGAGGTCGCCAAGCGGGAATTGAACGCCCATGCCCGTCCCGCCATTCAAGGAGATGCCGCAGTGGAGGATTACGACATCATCTTCATCGGTTATCCCAACTGGTGGGGCGACATGCCGATGCCCGTATATACATTCATCGAAAAGCACGACTGGCAGGGCAAGACCGTCATCCCCTTCTGCACCCATGAAGGCAGCGGACTGTCCGCCACGGAAAACAAGTTGAAGTCAGCCTGCAAAGGTGCTACGGTGCTGAAAGGGCTGGCGGTGCGTGGAGCTACGGCGCAGAACAAACGGGAGCAGGCGCGGCAAAGCGTGAAGAACTGGTTGAGCAAATTGGATGATTAAACCATGCGAAGATGAAAGACGTAATGATACTTACCGGTGCCGGACAAATCGGAATGGCGATTGCCCGGCGCATGGGATATGGAATGAAGATTGTCATCGGTGATAAACGGTTGGAAAATGCGGAGGCGGTTGCCGATACGATGAACAAGGTCGGTTTCGATGCCGTTCCGGTCGCAATGGATTTGTCCAATCGGAGTTCTATCCTAAGTCTGATAGATACGGCACGGCAATACGGAGAGATTGCAATGCTCGTCAATGCCGCCGGAGTTTCGCCCTCGCAGGCTTCCGTCGAAACCATACTGAAAGTAGACTTGTACGGCACGGCTGTCCTGTTGGAAGAAGTGGGGAAAGTCATCAAGCTGGGCGGCGTGGGCGTAACGATTTCCAGCCAGTCGGGACATCGCCTGCCTGCGCTTACTCCGGACGAAGACAGGCAACTTGCCTGCACACCTACCGAGGAACTGTTGAGCCTCGAAATCCTGCAACCCCGCAACATCCGCGATACGCTCCACGCTTATCAATTGGCGAAGCGTTGCAACGTGAAGCGGGTAATGGCAGAGGCCGTCAGGTGGGGCAAGCGTGGCGCACGCATCAATTCCATTTCGCCCGGCATTATCGTCACGCCGCTTGCTCTCGACGAGTTCAACGGGCCGCGTGGAGATTTCTACAAGGATATGTTTGCCCGATGCCCGGCAGGACGCCCCGGCACGGCAGACGAAGTGGCGAATGTCGCCGAACTGCTGATGAGCAACCGGGGAGCATTTATCACAGGTACGGATTTTCTGGTGGATGGCGGAGCTACGGCGGATTATTTCTATGGAGATTGATGTAATAGGATTGATGTAATAAGAATGATGCTGGCTAAAATTTATATTGGATTTTTATCAGCATCATTCTTATATTGTTAGAGAAAGCATTATCTTTGCATCCATAAGAGTTACCTAAACAAGCAAAGCGATGCAGACCACGGCAATTAGAACGGTTGCCAACTCATTACCCCAAAACGAGGTAATTCTTCTAACTCTCTTGATTTCAAAGAGGTATATTCCCTATACAGATTTACGGAAAATCTATGGAATAACCTTGAGAAATGGAAGAAATGAGGTTGGATGATTTAACGTCGAGACTGTTGTGTTGACAGGTGATGTCGGTGTGAAAGTACATTTCTCACATTGATGTAGGGAAAGAATACAATAAGAGCTAATTTACTTAAACCTAACAGGAAAAGAATAGTCAAATAATTGATTAGGTTATCCTGTTTATTTATATTTGAATACCTTTAGATAATAGTTTATGAAAAAGTTACTGTTCATACTGCTTTCATGGATCGTTATAAGTAACCTTCAATGTCTGGCTGATACTCTGAGTGTTGGTATTACCTCTGCCGGATATACGAGTGATAGCAGCGCGCAAGGACAACGGCAGAATGAGAACCGTTTGGATAGTATTTGGCGTGCAGGAAACATTTGGAACGTGGGTGTGCTGGATATATCGGGGAGGCCAATTAAAGATTTGTCAATCATCGAACCTCCTCGTTGGGCGAAATGGAATTACGACTTGGAAAAGTATTTTACTTCTCAAATGATTTATCCAGAACATCTCTTGGAAACAAATCAGAGTGGATATTCGGTGGTTATGTTTTCAGTTGACACATTAGGACTTCCACGTAGCATTAACATATTGACAACAACACATAAAGATTTCGATCGGGAAGTCATAAGACTGCTAAAGGAGCTTCCTCACTGCCTACCATGCCGAGACGAGAACGGCAAACGGATGGAGTGCCTTTACACTGTATACGTTCCTTTTCTACCACAACATTATAGGGATAGACTAAAGGCAGACAGCATTGCAGAAGAAAATATAAGGCAGAGCTTCGTTGAGTGGGAAGCTGTATCTTATTTTCAAGACGGGAAACCATGGTCTGCACAAAATTATATCACTCAACGATTGGTGTACGATCCAGCCTTATTGGGCGACAAGCAGCAAATAAGAGGAATCTATACCATACGAATCAATTCGTACGGAGAAATATATGATCCAAAGATTTTGCGTAGTTGTGGTATTCAAGATTGGGATAACCAAGTTTTGGAAATAATCAAAGAAATGCCTCGCTGGACACCTACTATAAATTATTATGGTAAAGGAGAATATCGTAAATCTGTATGGACAGTACCCATATTCTTTCGGAAGAAAAAAGTAAACTGATAGCCCATACATTTGAGAACGGCAAAGTAAAGGTCACATTTACAGGAGAGGAAAAAATCATGTTTGACGGGGAACATCACGAATGGGTAAGTAATGAATGGCAATACATTAACAAGAAAGGAGAGTCTCTACAATGAGAACAATAATTTTATTCGCAATGTTATCAGGTGCAGTTTGCCTGAGTTGCACCAATAAACGGCAACAGTTCCAGCCGGAAGCAACGCCGGATAAGGAATTGGCTATCATCAGTGGAAACGATACGCTTACAAGCATCCAAGTTGTATCGGCGGATAAGGATACCATCATCTATGATACGCCGGAGTGTTGCCTTTGGTATGTCGAAGACTTGCCGGACAAATACAAGGATAAACCTATTTCTATGTGGACGGAACGTCCTGTTTATTGGGAGAATGTACAAGTCGTAAATGTGTTCGTTGCAAACCCGACATCAGTCTCGCTGATATATGGAAGAGGTTGGAAATTAGAACAATGGAATGGGACAGAATGGGCTATAGCTAAGACAAAAGGCGATAGAAGTTGGTTTGATGATGGGTTTGACAAGCAAAAAGCACCTTTATTATATTGCTTTCGTTTCCCTGTCGGCAGGTACTATCATCTTCCCAAAGGGAAATACCGGATATGTAAATCGTTCTCTGCGAAAAGAGAGTATATAGAATTGAGTGCAGAATTTGAAATTAAGTAGTAGCCTTATGAAAACAAGACTATCGGCATTCATTATCAGCTTATCGGCGACCTTTTCCTTGCAGGCGTAAACCAATGAGCGTTACATTGAAGTGACAAGTATATCCGAAATCGAAATCGTACCCGACAAGGTTCATTATCTGATTTACTAATACAGGCGTCCCGCAAAATGCCATCCGGACACAAGAAATCGGCGACTATTGACGGCAGCAAGGAGGTATACACACCATGCACATCGGCGAATTGGAAAACAAGGATATGCTTGTCTTTCACCAAAAGGGGATGTCTTCTAACCCTCTTAAATTCAAATAGATATATTCTTTGTGCAGATTTACGGAAAATATGTGTAATAACCTTGCAAAATGGAAGAAATGAGGTTGAATGATTTAACGTCGAGACTGTTGTGTTGACAGGTGATATCGGTCTGAAAGTGGAAGAAGTACATTTTATTCTTCCACAATCCATTTTTCTATTCCTCTTGTTCTCTTGCTAAAGTTTACACCTATTTTAAATACCTTCTTAGAATCTGTAGCAAATGGTACAGCATATTGTTTATCGTTTATCTGTGTCAGGGCTTCTTCCGCAGTTCCATCGAGTTTGAACTCCATGACATAGATATACTTGTCTGTTTTTATTACCATATCAATCCTTCCGTTTGAAGTGTGGTATTCGGCTTGTGTATAAAATCCTAAAAGTTTAAAGACGATAAACAATACGTTCTGATAGTGCAGCTCGAGATCTCTGGCTATTTCATAGGGCGTATCGGCAAAAAAACTTTTCAGTCGTTTCATGAACGACTCAACATCACCTTTACGGACATCTTTTACGAAACTCATTATTTCGAACGAGGGATTGCCTGTTTCAAGATATGCATAGTTTGGAAGTAAAAATTTTGTAAATCCTTCTTCCACTTCTTTATTAGGAAACCCTAACGAATATACTTGAAACTCCTTGTCATATCCTTTTATCGTGAGATAGCCACTTTGGTATAATATAGGCACAGGATTACTATTCATGGTGTCTATTCCTCCCAAAGAATCGGCCGAAGCCATTTCTTCCGTCAGCCGGTAAAGGTTGTATTTGCTCTGTTTCAAAAGTTCGATAAGAAAGGTAGGAGTGCCCGTTTCAAACCAATAACTTCCGAATTTCATTTTGGCAAAGGTGTTTAGGATGCTGAACGGATTGTATATATCGTCACTGTATTCTACAAAGTGGTAGCCGTCGTACAGCTTTTTGAGCGTAACTTTCGTCTCCTCTTCACTCAGTCCGTTTTTCTTGCCAAGTTCTCTGATGTCATCTTTGAAGTAATGATGAAGTTCTTTTTCCGTAATGCCGCAAATATTGGCAAATCTGTCATCGATGGATATATCCATCAGATTGTTTAAGTCGCTGAATACACTGACTTTGCTGAACTTGGTTACTCCGGTCAGCATTGCAAACTTTATATATTTGTCGCAGCTTTTCATGACCCCGTAGAATGCTTTCAGTGTATTGCGGTAGTCATTGAGCAGGTCTTCGTTTCCTATTGCCTGTAGCATTGGTTTGTCGTATTCATCGATAAGTATAACGACGTTACGTCCGGTTACCGTACTGATTTTTTCTATGATATACGAAAATCGTTCTTCCGGAGAGCGTTCCCGCTTTTCATCTCCATATATGGCTTCCCACTTTTCGAGGTGCTGATTTAGAATTTCAGCGATAGAGACCTTGCT
>ULQM01043546.1_pt1 | contig 11533 bp, 8 predicted proteins | sample 1954451 | NCBI WGS metagenome assembly ULQM01 (sample SAMEA4835655, study PRJEB28245) | human gut metagenome | biome: gut microbiome; material: fecal sample | place: Denmark | collected 2008 | reverse complement strand
GGCCGCGCGCATCTCGGAAATCACGCCCGACGATACGGTGCTGCTGATTGGGGCCGGACCCACGGGAATCTGCACGCTGCTCTGTGCCCGGCTGAAGCATCCGCGCCGCTTCATCGTGTGTGAGAAGTCGGAAGAGCGTATCCGTTTCGTGCAGACGCATTATCCCGAGGTACTGGTCACTACCCCGGAGCAGTGTCAGGCATTCGTGAAAGCCCACAGTGCGCACGGAGGAGCCGACGTGGTTATCGAGGTGGCCGGAGCCGATGACACCTTCCGTCTGGCTTGGGAATGTGCCCGTCCGAATGCCATCGTGACCGTCGTCGCCTTGTACGACCGTCCGCAGGTGCTTCCCTTGCCCGACATGTACGGCAAGAACCTCACCTTCAAGACGGGCGGGGTAGACGGCTGCGACTGTGCCGAAATCCTCCGGCTGATTGCGGAAGGCAAGATTGATACCACACCGCTCATCACGCACCGCTTCCCCCTCAACGAAATAGAAGAGGCCTACCGCATCTTCGAAAACCGTCTGGACGGGGTGATTAAGGTGGCGGTAACTGAAAAAGTCGAGCCTTATGCAGGAGATACGGACTGGCAGCGTATTGCTCGGACTAAACAATCTGATTTCCGTCGGAACTGTTTGCGGGTGGGATGTGAGGCCAATTCATTGAATAGGCAGGATGGTACGAAGAACTATTATGGAAATGTGCTTCAGGAAAAGGATGCCCGGAAAGGGTTGAATTTCTACGAAGGTTTCCGGAAAGAAATTTTGTCTGCCATAGGGGCGTACAGACAGCCGTTATGGGCCAACCTGCTCCGTAGTGAACATATTCCATGGAACCTGTTTTTCCCGATGGGACTTACTTTCCGCGCAAAAGAGGCCTGTGGTGGACTCTTGCGGGAGCTGACGGGACTGGATGTGAAGGAGGTGACCTGTATCCGGATTGAGTATGCTCCTTCTCCGGCAGATGCGACTGATGGGTGGCGCTATTTGAATGACGGTACCTCGTTTGACTGTTACATTGGGTACAAGGATAATTCGGATGCTTTTTGTGGAATCGGCATAGAAGTGAAATACACGGAGATGGCCTATAAGTTGCAGCCGGGTTCGTCTGAATATAAGCATACCCGGGAGAAACTGAGTGAAGAGTATCTGCATGTCACCCTTCAGAGTGGATGCTATCACACGTTTTCTGCTGCCACAGACGAGGAAGCCTTTCCAAAAGTTCTGATAGAAGATGATTACCGTCAGTTGTGGCGCAATCATATACTTGGAATGTCGATGGTACAGCATCATGATATCCGCCGTTTCTTGTCGGTTCATTTATATCCTTCGGGGAACAGGCACTATGAGAAGGTACTTCCTGAATATGAGTGCCTGTTGACAGAGAAAGGCCGGAGCACCTTCCTTCCTCTTACTTATGAGCAGTTGTTTGAAGCAATGGGGCATTATGTGTTTTTCTCTTGCGAGGAAGACAGAAAATGGAAAGAATATTTGCAGGACAGGTATTTGTATTGAGAATCTGAAAGATGTTGTTTTTAAAATATACAGACTATGCGAAAGAATTTTGGAGTAAACACATGGTTGTACCCGATGCCCGTCTTTATCGTGGCTGCGTACGACGAGAATGGAAAGCCCAACGCCATGAATGCCGCGTGGGGAGGAGTTTATACGGATGATATGGTGGGCATCTGTCTGGCTGAAGGCCATAAGACGACCCAGAACATTCTGGTTACGAAGGCTTTCACCGTGAGCATGGCGACAGCCGGTCAGGTGGTGGCTTGCGACTATGTAGGTCTTGTTTCCGGGAAGAGAGAACCGGACAAGTTTGCCAAGGCGGGCTTTCATGCCGTGAAGTCGGAGTTCGTCAATGCCCCGATTATCGAGGAATTGCCGATGACTTTGGAATGTGAACTGGTTTCATACGACAAAGAGAGCAACCACTTGGTAGGCCGTATTGTCAATGTGTCGGCAGCCGAGGAGATTCTGGACGAGAACGGAAAGATTGACCCAGCCCGTCTGAAACCGATTACTTTTGACCCGATTCATCACCAGTATCTGGCCATTGGTGAGAAAGTGGGCAATGCCTTCTCAGACGGGAAAGCATTGAAGTAGAATCAGTGAGGTAAAAAGAGGTCGCCGCGTGTCTTCAGCAGGATGCGCGGTGGCCATTTTATGGACTGGAATCTCAGTAGCAATAGGTTGTTATGCTTCTGCTTGCGATGCCTCTTTCAATTGAATTTTCAGTTTTTCCATATCCTCCGGAGAAGCTGCCGATTTGAACTTGATTTCTCCATCCTTCCCGATAATCACGCAATGAGGAATGGAAAGTGCCCTCTGTTCGTTGCCGAAGGTTGTGTATATTTCATCCTTAAACGCTTCCTGCACGCGTACATGCTCGCCCATCAGGTCATAATGTGCCGCCATCTTGCGCCATTTGGCATCCTCTTCCGGGCGGTCGATAGAAAGATACAGCAGTACGATGTCGTTTGCTTTGGCATATTCCTGTAAGGGTTTTACATGGGCGAAAGAGACACGACAGGGACCACACCAGGTTGCCCATATATCCATGAAGATAACCTTTCCTTTATATAAGTCGATAATGTCTTTGAATGTCTTGGCGTTGTCTATATTAGGGAAGTGGATGTAGTCAGGAATTTTGGCCTGATTGAACGCCTTATTTTGGGCGACAGCCTCATCTATCAGCGGCTGCCATTTGCTTTGTGGATATAATTGCTTGAATCGTTCTTCCAGCGGAAGTATCTCTGGGTCGTATTTTTCCTCGTTTGCGTCCTTCAGGAAGAGTAATGCCATGGCTGATTCCTGTGTCTGCCCCGTAAGACTCTTTTCGATATAATGGAAAATCAACTTATTGGGATTTTTCTTCAAGTTTTCGTCTACCGGTTCTTCTTTGGTGTAGTAGGTAATGCCGGCATTGTTATAGACTACTTCATCGAAAGCGGGCGAGAAAGTGCTGGCTGGGTGATTTACCCGACAGAATTCCATCATCTTTTCCCATTCCTTGAGCCAGCTTTGCTTGGTGGCTTCGGAACAGCTGTAGGTAATGCCGAACAGTTGGTTCTGGAAGGCCCACATTGTCTGTATGCGTGTATTCTGGCAGGCTTTTTCATATAAATCTTTATCTACACCTTTCATCTTTTCATCTAATGCTAAAACCGCATCCTGCAACTTTTGGCTGACTGAAGCAGCTAGGGTGTCTTGGGTAATGCCCCACTTGTCACCTTTTCTTGAAAGTACATCAAACACGTCCTGCCCCAGTTCGTCCATTAGTCTTGACACCTCCATGTTCTTCTCATTCTTTCCCTCCAGAATGGAGATGGGATGTGTGGCTGCGGCATCAATTTGCAGGCGATAGTTTCCGCCGTCGGCAATGAAAGAACCTAAGTAACGCTTTCCCCACAAGAACAGGCGTATCTGTTCGTACCCGTTACTGGGGAGTGTGAGACTGAACGTACTGTCTGCATTCAGCCGTAAAGTATCTTTCGCTTGTGAATTAAACATGCCGTCGACAGATTTCTGATAGATGATTGTACCCCCTTCTAAATTTTTTACGGAACCTGTAATCTTTATTTCGTGTGAGCCGCTACAGGAGTCAAATGTTCCTGCAAGCACACAGAGTGTAATGAATGCGATATTTTGGGTTTTCATATAATATATAGAGTTAAAAGTTTTTATTATCTGTTATATTGTTGGGACCCAAAGGTAAGGACTTTTTTTGTTCGGGCTTATATATTCATTTGGAATTTGCCACCTTCTTGATTTTAGGTTGCCAGATTAGGAATTGCAGCAGATAAATCGTACCTTTGTGTGTACGAAAGGATTAAAACGAAACGGCCATGAACAGACTTTATCCGGTAGGCATACAGAATTTCGAGAAAATCAGAAGAGAAGGATACAGCTATGTCGACAAGACGGCGTTACTCTATCAGTTGGTGAAAACGGGACAGTATTATTTCTTGAGTCGTCCCCGTCGGTTCGGAAAGAGCCTGATGATTTCCACATTGGAGGCTTACTTCCAAGGGAAGCGTGAACTATTTAATGGGCTTGCTATGGAAAGTCTGGAGAAGGATTGGACGGTACATCCGGTGCTGCACATGGATTTGAATACACGGAACTATCATGATTATGAATCTTTGCTGGGTATCCTGAATCAGAACCTGGAGGGATGGGAGAAACTGTATGGCGATGAGAAAAAAGATCGTGTGCCGGAAGAGCGTTTTATGTATGTCATCCAGCGGGCATACGAGCAGACGGGACATCATGTGGTGATTCTGATTGATGAGTACGATAGCCGATGCTTCAGGCCATTACAAAGCCTGAATTACAGACAGAATTCCGCAATACGCTCAAGGCGTTCTACGGGGCGCTCAAGTCGTGCGACGCTTATATCCGCTTCGCTATGCTGACGGGCGTGACAAAGTTCAGCAAGGTGAGCGTGTTCAGCGACTTGAACAACCTGCGCGACATTTCCATGGTGAATCAGTATGCCGAGATTTGTGGTATCAGTGAGGAGGAGCTTCATCAGTACTTTGAGGAGGATATTCAGACGTTGGCCGATAAAATCGGTTTGGGATTTGAAGAGACCTGCAAGCAGTTGCAGGTGAACTATGACGGCTATCACTTTTGTTACAAGTCAGCTGGCATGTACAATCCTTTCAGTCTGTTGAGTACCTTTGCCAATATGCAGATAGGGAGCTACTGGTTCGAGACGGGCACGCGTACTTACCTGGTGGAACTGATGAAGCTTCACCATTACCGGGTGGACGAAATCGAGCACATCGTGACCAGCGGTCCGGTGCTGGACTCCATCGATGCGGCTTCCACGGACCCGGTGCCGGTCATCTACCAGAGCGGGTACCTGACCATCAAGGATTACAATGCAGAGTTTGAGAACTATACGCTGGGGTTTCCGAACCGGGAGGTGGAGCAGGGCTTCTTCCGCTTCCTGCTGCCTCACTATGCGTCGGTGAGCACCAGCAAGTCGCCTTACGAGATTCAGTGCTTTGTGGGTGAGGTGCGCAAGGGGGATGTGGACGGTTTCCTGAGCCGGTTGCAGACGTTCTTCGACGATACGCCCTACGAGCTGGCCCGCGACCGGGAGGTGCATTACCAGAACATCCTCTATATTGTCTTTAAACTGATGGGTTTCCATACGGAGGTGGAATACCGGACTTCGCGCGGCCGGGTGGATCTGGTGCTGAAGACTGCGGACTACATCTATGTGATGGAGTTCAAGTTGAACGGAACCGCCGAGGAGGCCCTGCAGCAGATAGAGGAGAAAGGCTATTCCTCCGCTTTCGCGGCGGATGGCCGGAAAGTGGTCAAGGTTTGGGTGAACTTCAGTGACGAGACCCGGAGCATCGAGCGGTGGATTGTGAGGTAAGTATTTGAGTTATGTAAGTAACTTTTTGCTGCTTTAATCTTGTTAGATTGAAGAATTTCTTATCTTATTATTATAAAAACATTTAGCTATGAGAAAAACAACAAACAATTGGAAGTTTATTTTTTGTTGTGGAATGTGTGTGCTCTTTTTGGGAACAACACAGAGTGCATGTTCCGACAAAGATTCGCAGTTGGAGGAACCTCCGTCTACTTCAACAGAGGGGAATATTACATTTGATAGCGGAACGGATTTTTTTCCTGAATTCAGTAGTGAAGGGGGAGAACTTACCTTGAGATTTACAGCGTCAATATCCTGGGAAGTTACTGTAACTAATTCTTTGTCGGATAACTGGATAACCATAAGTCCTACAAAAGGAGAGGCGGGGGAGGCTGTTGTGACTTTACGGGTGGAGGCCAATCAGACTGCAGAAGAACGAACAGCTATTCTTCATTTTAGTTGTGGAACTTATGAGAAATCAATTGAAATTACTCAACGTTCTCAAGAAGATGCTGAAGATCCGGAAAATCCGGAGGACCCAGAGAATCCTGAAGAACCCGAGAATCCGGAAGATGAAATTTTATCACTTTCTACAAAGGAAATTCATGCTGACATATGGGGAGGAATATATGATCTTCGTTTAGAGCATAATCAGGAGTTTGAGTATTATCCATTGGCATCATATACCTGGATTAAGGAGGTTGTTTCACGTACCGTATCTACTCAAACAATTTCTTTTCAAGTGGCAGCTAATAATACCTATGAGACTCGTCAGGCAACTTATGTATTTCGTAGCCAGACAGGCACCTTATCTGATACATTGACTATTTCTCAAGATTGTCAGCGTACTCTTTCAGTCTCACCACAGCAGATTAATTTATCTGCTGTGGGGCAGGATTTCATGATTGAAGTAACAGGAAATGTGGCATACTCAGTTGTTCGTTATGAAGATTGGATGACTCTGTCGGCCCAGCCTGCTCCTACTATGGATTATGGACTCTTCCGTGAACAGCTTATTTTTCATGGAGCGGTAAATAATACGGCTTCCCAACGTAAAGGACAAATTGTCATACAATCGAATGATGGAACCTTTCAACAAATTGTTGAAGTGATTCAGGCGGGGAAAAATCCTGAATTGGGAGGTAATATTGAAGATTTTGAAGAAAATGAATCAGAATGGTAAATCTGAAAAATAAAGTCTCATGAAAAAAATCTTTTTTTATATAATTTGTTTGTTTGTTTTGGTGGGATGCCAAGATGAACGGTTTTCTATGTCCTCTTCTTCCAGTCAAGAATTAAGTAAGCTGTATGCCACTACATCGGCCGTCGTGAAAAGTCGTTCCATGCTTCATCCTGATAATTCGGTCAGTTGGGGTGAGAACGACATGATTGGGGTGTATAGTGATACGAGGACACGACCTGTTGCTTATCGTTATGTAAACGATAGTGGTAATTTGTTTTTACCTGAAGATAGCCTTGTTTCTGGATCGCATTATTATGCCGTTTATCCTTTTAATTCTGATTGCGAAATGGAGGGGAGTAAAATCTCTCTATCTCTGCCAGCTATGCAAGAGTACACTGTCGGGAGTTTCGATCCAAAGGCTTGCCCGCTTGTAGCTCAGAGCAGTGACAATCAGTTTCAGTTCTTACAGACGACAGGTCTGATTCGTTTGAAATTGAAAGGGAGCATGACTGTTCATAAGATTCAGTTGGAAGGGAATAATGGGGAAAAACTGGCAGGACCTGGAAGTATTGACATAAGTTCACAGACACCGGCCTTTCAGCTTGACTCCACCAGTATGTCTCTTGCTTCTTCTATATATTTGCAGGGACTTTCTGTAACTTTGGAAGAAGAGAAAGATACTTCTTTTTACTTTGTAGTGCCTGTACAAATATTTGAAAAAGGAATTACGTTTCATATAACAGGTTGCCGAAAAGGAATGGAATCAGAAATTGAGATTGTGAAACGAAGTGACAAAGTGCTTCAGGTGTCAAGAGCAGTCATTAATAGCTTTAGCGGTTTAGATGTCGATAAAGAACTGACGCCAGAAGAACTGTCTCAAAAAGAGACCTTGATTGCTTTGTATGATGCAACAGATGGTGATAACTGGTATTTTAATGATAATTGGTGTACGGATGCGCCTTTGTCAGAATGGTACGGGGTGTCTATCGGTGCAGACGGGAAAGTGTGTAGTCTAAACCTTCCTAATAACCAATTGAAAGGTAGTCTACCTGAAGAAATAGGTCTGCTAACTGGAATAGAAAGACTGGATTTACATGGTAACTGGCTTTCTGGTGAATTTCCCGAAGCTCTTTTTAACTTGACTCATCTTTCTACGCTTGATTTGAGTGATAATCAGCTTTCGGGGACTCTTCCTTCTTCAATCGGGAAGTTGAATGAGTTGTATTATTTGTTTCTGTCATCCAACAATTTTACAGGTAGTTTACCTGAGGAATTAGGGAGTCTTTCAAATTTGGGCCAGGTGGAGCTTTCATATAATCAGTTTGAGGGAATAATTCCCGAAAAAATAAGCCGGAGCCAATGGTGGCAACAATGCGGTTGGTGTAATTTGTATCAGAATGGAAATGGGTTTGATTTAGAGAGTACTAATTTGTATTTACCCGATTTTACGGAGACTGATATGAACGGCAATTTGGTGAACAGTACGGAAATAATTCGTTCCCATGAACTGACATTGTATTTCCTTTGGAATCCGGGACCAAACTATTTTATGACAGTTATTCCTTCTATTTACAGAAAGTTTAAAGATTATGGACTGGCTGTATTCGGTGGCACCTGTATCGATGGGGAACAGGATAGGGAAATGACAGAGTATTATATTTCTGAATATAAGATGGGATGGCCCACATTGACCAAATTTCAGCCATATCCTCAGATGTCTGAGAAAAAGCCTGCGGCCCTTTTATTCAATAAAGAAGGAAAACTGGTTTATCATTCAGACCATACTGATATATCTTTGTTGAAGGGGATTATAGAAGAACTTCTTGGTGATCATTTTAATCCCTATGTCTCTACAGATTACGAGCAGGATGGAAAATCTGTGCTGTTGCAGTCGGCCAAGACGGGAAATGGAGTTAATGTTGTCTTTCTTGGTGATGGATTTTCCGATCGGCAGATAGCGGACGGAACGTATGATCAAGTGATGCGTTGGGGAATGGAAGCTTTCTTTAGTGTTCAGCCGTATAGTTATTTTAGAGACTATTTTACGGTTTACTATGTCAATGTGGTGTCAAAAAATGAAGGGTATATTGAAGACGGCGAAACAGGACTTCATTGTTCCATCCAGGATGATGGAACAATTTATTGTTCGGATGATCTATGTAAAACGTACGCATTGAAATCTGGGGTTACTGATTATGCCGATGACGACATTGGGCGTCAGTTACTGGTAGTAACCATTCTGAATTCTCCTGAATATACGGGTACTTGTAATGCGTATGCTTATATGTTCCATCAGGATGGAGACCATTCTGTGGGATGGTCAGTGGCTTATGTTGCTCGCGCGGACGATGCGGAAGTGTTCCAGCAAATTTTGCGTCATGAAGCTTGTGGGCATGGTTTTGCCAAGTTGGGAGATGAATATTCCTCATTGGATGCTGTGAAGTCAAGGGCTGTTGTTCCGAATGAGGTTTCATATTATTGCAGCATATATGGCTGGTTTAAGAACATTTATGTGGAAGATGCTTCCGGAGAAGTTAATTGGGAGAAATTTATGGAAGATGCTCGTTATCAGCCTGAACGGCTTGGCCTGTATGAAGGGGCTTATGGTCAGGCAAATAATTATTTCCGGCCTACTGAAACGAGTGTTATGAGAGATGCTATGGGAGGTTTCAATGCTCCATCGCGTGAAGCCATCTATTATCGTATTCACAAACTGGCTTTTGGAACCACCTGGGAATATGATTATGAGTCGTTTGTAAAATGGGATCAGGAATACGGCATGCCTTCATTCTTAAATGGCAGGTCCAGAAGTTTGGAAAAACGGTTCGATATTAAGTTGGGGGCATTTGAAACAAATATTGTGAAATAATTATTCTATGAATATCTATAAGGCAGGTGACTCTGGGTGGAGTGACCTGCCTTTTTTGTGTCAGCTTTATTTCCCTCCAAAAAACTTCTTCTTGTAATACGATTCGGCGGTATAGAGTGCCGCCGCCGGATTGTTACCCGTCACACGGTCCTTGGTGACGAGGGTAGTGACATACGCATCCGAGTATTTGTAGAACAGGCTGTCGTGTCCCACGCAGAGACCGATGACCACGTTCAGGTCGGTGTGTGCCTCGTTCAGCAGGCGGGCTTGCAGAATCGGGTTGCACATGGCGGCCCCGATACGCTCACACTGGGCGGGGATGCCCACTGACGTCTTGGGCTGTCCGGCCACCTTGCAGATGACGGAATACGCCTCGAAACCGTTGGCACGGAGGATACGGGCGAAGATGCGTGCCTCGCGGATGAGGCCGATGCAGTTGGCAATGCCGATGCGGTGCGCACCGATTTTCCGGGCAAACTCCATGATTTCCTGTATGCGGGTCCACTGGCAGTAGCCTTCGTATTCCACCTCCGCACTGGCCACCATGATGTCGTGGTTGCGGCCTTCTTCGTAACGCTCCAGCGCCCATTGGCGGTCTTCTTCCTTCAGGTGGGTCGTCAGACAGAAATCAGGATAAGTGCGGTCTTTGAATTTGCAGTTCTGTGTGCCGCAGTCCACACAGGTAGGTGTCGTTTCTTTTTCCATGTGATGGGTGTGATTGGTTTAACTGGGGGCAAATATACGAGATTTCTTTCCAATTGGTAGACAGAAAACCGTATTTGGTGGATTCTATTTTCAGAAATGGGAACAGATGCCTACATTCGCTTCCGATTAGTTTTCATTAAAATTGTGTGTAAGATGAAGAAAATGACGTGGATAGCTTGTGGATTGGTTCTGCTGTGTGCTCCGATGGGCGCCAATGCCACCACCCGCTTTGACACGCCGCAGGAGAAGGTGCAGAAGAAAGAAGTGCCTAATCCGGAAAAGGCGGCACAACGGCGGACCGATGAGATGGACAAGATGCTGGACCTCACGGAGAAGCAGTACAAGAAGATTTACAAGCTCTTTCTGAAGGAAGAGAAGGAAAAAGTGGAAGCTCTGATGGAGCATCAACCCGGAGGAATGAACGGACAGCCTCCCATGGGAGGAAGACCGCCGAGAGGGGAAGGACGCCTTCCCATGGGGGGAGGTATGCCCCCGCAAGGTGGAGGATTCCCTGGAATGGGAGGAGATACGGACGACATGACGCCCGAAGAACGGATGAAGGCGCATGCCGAGGAGATGCAGGAGGAGCAGGAAAAGCGGGAGAAAAAGATCCGCAAGATTCTCACCGACGAACAGTATGAAATCTGGCAGACTCGGAAACCGCAGGTTCTGCCGCCGATGCCGAAGGGCGATCGGCCGGGACCGGGTCCTCGCGAACAGGAAGAAGAGACTCCGTTGCAGGAGGCTCGTGCGGTCTGAACTGACTGTTTTATTGGACGGGAGAGCAAAAGGGGAATAGTCTCTCCCGTCTGTTTTTGTAAGAAATGATAAGAGAGAGTAGGCTATGAAAAGATTGAAGTTGCTTGATTTTTCGAACTAGTTTTTGGTAAGTTAGTTCATCGACGACCGCCAGTGTGTGTATCCCGAGCGCGGGCATACGTTGATTTCTCTCTGTGTGGGCGAGTCGGGACTTAGCGTTCGGTGGTGCTGAAGTTCTCGCGGAGCAGCAGAAGCAGGGGGAATCCTGAGTCGGAAACCGTAAACGGGGTAATTTCCGCAGGAAAAAGGGTTGCGGGGATGTGAGGAAAACAGACTATCTTTGCCTCATCACCGATTAAACGAGGAGGAACTATGAAACAGATTTTTATGGCACTGGCTTTACTTTGCGGCGTGAACCTGACGGCTTGCGCACAGAAACAAAAAACTCAACCAATGACACATGATGTGAAAATCCTGGTGGCGTATTTTTCGGCCACAGGCACTACTGCCGAGGCAGCAGCGAAACTGGCCCGCGTGACGGGCGGGGAATTGTTTGCCGTGACTCCCCGACAGGCTTACACGGCAGCCGACCTGGACTGGCACGACAAGCAGTCGCGG
>ULQM01003687.1_pt1 | contig 11557 bp, 13 predicted proteins | sample 1954451 | NCBI WGS metagenome assembly ULQM01 (sample SAMEA4835655, study PRJEB28245) | human gut metagenome | biome: gut microbiome; material: fecal sample | place: Denmark | collected 2008 | reverse complement strand
TGTCCCCAGTTGGAAAGATTGAAAGGCGGATTTGCCATAATGAAATCTGCTTTCAGTGTTTTATGTAAGTCATTGAAGAATGTATCTGCCTGATATGCACCGAAGTCTGCGTCAATGCCACGAATAGCCATATTCATTTTAGCCATTTTCCAAGTATCGGCATTGGACTCTTGACCGTAAACAGCGATTTCTCCACGTTTACCGCTGTGTGCCTGAATGAACTTCGCACTCTGTACAAACATACCGCCCGAACCACAGCAAGGGTCATACACACGGCAGTTCTTGAACGGCTTTAAGATAGCAACAATTGTTTTAACAATACTTGCCGGGGTGTAGAACTCGCCACCCTTAACACCTTCGTAAGCGGCGAATTGCTGAATACAATACTCATAAGTTCTGCCGAGGAGGTCTTTGCTTTCCTCTGTGTCGCCCATATCCATATTGGTGAACAGGTCAACAACATCACCCAAAACACGCTTGTCCAAATCAGGGCTGGCATAGTTTTTAGGAAGCACATTTTTAAGGGTTGTATTTTCCTTTTCTATTGCTCTCATTGCGTCATCTATAACAGTTCCAATTTCAGGTGTGTGAGCAGCAGAAGCAATTTTGCTCCAACGGGCATCTTCGGGAACAAAGAAGATATTGTCCTCTGCGTATGCGTCCTTATCATCTTCAAACCCATCGCCCTCATCAACAAGCTGCTGATAGCGTTTTTCAAAAGCACTTGAAATGTAACGCAGGAAAATAAGACCTACGATAACCTTTCTGTATTCTGCTGCGGGGATATGTCCCCAAAGGACACACGCTGCGTCCCAAATCTGTTTTTCAAAGCCGATATTGGCGTTATTTTCGGTAGCCATAAAAGAAATCCTTTCTTCATTTATTATAGCGAAAAGTTTTCGTCAGTTAGCCATTATCATTTTATCAATAATGGTGTCCCATAAAATGGACTTGTTACTTATCTTCAGGTAAAACTTCCATAATATCATCAACAGTACAATTCAAAGCTCTGCATATTTTAGCAAGAGTATCTGTCGTAACGGCTTCATCATTGCCTAACTTACGCATTGTATATTTTGTTAGCTCCGCATTTTCCTGCAAATCTTTCTTTTTCATATCTCGGTCGAGTAAAATATGCCACAGTTTTTTATATGTAACTGCCATTCCTGTCCTTCCTTTCCGTATGTTTTAACAAGAATACACTAAGTCATTGAATAGTATATCACAAATCGGCTTGATTATCAATATAATTACTGCTATTTCGCACTTTTTATCTTTTTTTCACTCCTGATACCAACTAATAGTTATATTAAAAAAGAGGTGCGATTGCACCTCAACTACATAGCTTATTATTTTGTACCATCAGGGCTATGGAAGCTATAACCTTTTCAACCGGCGGCTCTTTTCCGTCCGGTGCAATCTGTTTCCAAAATGCCTGTGCTGACGGTTCTTTGCTTTGCATAGCTGCCTTGATAGCAATTCTCATTTCATTTTTTACTTCCTGCTCTGTTGTTCCGTTTGCTTTTGCAACTTCCTTGATGATGTTCTTCAATATACTTCCTCCTATGTCTTATAGTAATTGTCTATCACCAACAGTTATAGTTATATCACATCTTCATTGTCGAAGTCCCACAATATTTGTCGAGGGGAGAAATAAATTCCCGGTAAAAAAAGAAAGCTCGCTTTTTACGGCGAACTTTCGTGATTTATGGTTTAATCTGCTTTGAATGTTTTAAGAGGGTATCAATAACCTCATATATCTTGCTTCTATCTTCAGGAGCAAGCTTGGCAAGTTTTTCATTCAGGATGGAGTTCTTGACGGTATAACCCGTATCCAAAACATCAGCAAGAACCATATCCGACGATACTTCCAATGCGTTTAGTATCTTTATAAAGGTTTCAAGTGACGGAATTTTCTCTCCACGCTCGACCATACCGATATAATTTGTTGTTAAGCCGGCTCTTTCTGCTAAATCTTCTTGACGATACTTTTTCATAAGGCGATACTTCCTTATGTTCTTGCCGATTGTATCAAGCTGCATCACATCACCCCCTTTGGTGTATCTCTATAACTAATAGTATAGATTACGCTCACAGCGTTATACACCAACCCGACGGAAGATAAAACAACCATTAGTGATGATTTTTGAAGAATTTTATGATATACTGGGTATGTCAGGAGTGATTTTACAATGGCTTTGGAAACAACAGCTACCTTTATAGGTCATAATGAGTGCTATGGATTATCTGAGGATAAGCTCAAAGAAGTGATAAGAGGACTGATTGAAAATGGTGTTACAGATTTTCTCAGCGGAGGACAAGGCGGCTTTGACCGGATGTGCGGTCATTGCGTCTACGAACTCAAAAAAGAGTATCCGCATATCAACAATTATCTTGTTATTCCTTATCTGTCTTTCAATGTTTACAACAAAGAGCTTTTCGACTCGATTATATATCCCGATGGGTTTGAGAAATATCATTTCAAATCAGCTATCCCCGCACGAAACAGGTATATGGTGGATAATTCAAGCTATGCTATTTGTTTCGTTACACATTCTTGGGGCGGTGCAGCCAAGACCTTCGAAAGAGCCAAGAGGAAAAAGCTCCGAATAATCAATTTAGGAGAAAAAGAGGATGGGGAAAGACGGATTAATTTTCAGTAACAGATTTGAACAGTCGGATTTTAACAAGATATTGAAAGAAGTGGAGCAGAACCCCAAAAAGGAAAAAGGCAACGGTGCCGGAAGTGGTGATGATTTTTTCAACTTTATGAGGGAGCACAGAAAACTGATTCCAAACGAGAAACGACTGGCTGATAAAGATAGATTTATAAATGCTGTCCGTAATCTTTCAGAGGAATATGAAATTGACGCAGATATGAAAGAAATCGACGCCGGATATGTCGCAGCCTTAACAGACATTTTGCTTTCACTCCAAATGTGCGAACCCTTTAATAGACAGCTATAAGTTATAGAGATAGATATATTCAAGGGAGATTGAATATATTTTTCAGCAGGTAAATAGCTGGTATATAGGGGTTAGAGTGTGAGAAAGGGGGGAAGGCTATCGGCTGTCTCGGTCGGCTCTGCTACGCAAAAACTTGTTGTAATGCTCCAATGCCTTGCACACAAAATCCTCCGTCTGACTTATGGGAATGTTCTTTGGGATAAGCTGTCGAACCCTGTCGCCCCTCAAAACGATTTTCTCCTTTTGGTTTGGCTTTTCCTCCGACATAATTGCCTGTACCGCTTCCGTTGTGAGTTTACCTTCTTCAAAGAATTTTCGCATACGGATAGTTTGGTCGTGGGACGGAGTAGCGTCGTTCAGGTCGATTTCATCAACCACATCACGCTGACTGTCCTCATCAAGATAAGACAGTTCAACCGCCGGTCGCATTTTAATTCGCCCATCATCAACATACTCCAACAGTTCGGGAACAAGATTTGTAAGGCGAATATATCTTCGAATTTGCTCACGGCTTTCTCCAACCTCATTTCCAAGAGTTTCGTTTGTCCTCAACTTTGACACCACTGGTGTCGAAGTTAAATCTGTTCGTTGTCCTTGTCTGTTCATAGCGTCCAAACGCATTTTATAGGCAAAGGCTTTTTCCGAGGGGAGTATCTGTGAGCGTTGGTAGTTACTTTCAACCATTAGGATTGTTGCTTCGTCTCGGTTCAGCTCAACGACCTCACAGCGGAGCGTATCAAAACCGGCAAGTTCGCAGGCTCTTTTTCGTCTGTGTCCTGAAATGAGTTCATATCTGCCGTCCTCTTTCTGCCTTACCGTAGCCGGGGTGATAATCCCTCGTTCCTTGATACTCTCAACGAGCTGTGCCATATCCTCGTCGTCACGCACCTTAAAAGGGTGGTCGGGGAAATCGTCAATCTCCGTTAAAGAAATATCTCGGATTTTTGAAAGCTTTTCTTCATCTCTCTGCTCCTGCGTAGAAAATAAATCATCGAGCTTCGTGAGAGTGAAGTCGCTCTTTCTTCCTGCCATCGGCTAACACCTCCTTCGTAAATTCGGTGTACGCCTTTGACACCGTACTGTTGGGTTCATAGGCAAAAATGCTCTTGCCTTTGGAAGAAGTCTCTGCGGCTTTAACGGCAATCGGTATATATGTGCGATACATCTTGATTTGATTACCGAAGTTTTCCCTCAGAGCTTCTACCGTGCTTTTAGCGAGGTTGGTACGGCTATCCACCAAAGTGAGAAGCATACCATCAATCTTCAAGTTCGGATTGATACGCTTCTTAACTCTTGAAATGGTCTGAACAAGCTGCGTCATTCCTTTTGCTGGTAGATATTGAGCCTGAACAGGAATAATGACGCTGTCTGCCGCAGATAAGGCATTGATTGTTACCATACCGAGGGAAGGCATACAATCAATAAGTATATAATCGTATTTGTCCTTCACTTCGCTGAGGTAATTTCTCAATGCTGTTTCTCTACTCATTGCATTAACAAGGTTAAACTCCATTGCAGAAAGCTCAAGGTTTGCAGGAACAAGGTCTACACCTTCCTCGTGGTGCAGAACACCGACCATAGGGTCATTCATCGTCTCATTTATTACATCTATGAGTTTCGTTGCAAGCGTGATACCCAAGCTGTCCGTATCCTGCCAACCGAGACAGGTCGTTAAATCGCCCTGCGGGTCTGCGTCAATGAGCAATACTTTCTTTCCCTGCATAGCAAGACCGACTCCGAGATTTACCGTAGTGGTTGTCTTTCCAACTCCGCCTTTTTGATTGCATATAGCAATCGTTTTGCAGTTCGACACTTTGTGCGTCCTCCTTTCGTAAAATTCATAGCCATCGCAGTATGGCTATGTACTTGACCGGCTCATTTCCTAACCGGTCAGACAATATTTGTTCTCAACACCCCTTGCCGAGCAAACGCTCACGGGAAGTCACTAAGGAACAGACAGCTCATCTGTATCATAGGAATTTCACCTCTGCCGGGTTCTCCGCCAGCTCCGTAGAGAAGTATCATTATCATTCTGACTGTCATCGCCGTAACAGGGGCAACCTGTCACTTATACCGGGAGTTCTCGCTGTCCTGCAAGGCAGAAGTCAAGGCGTACCCGATAAGGTGGCTATCATCAGAAATAAAGTCTTAGTGACCTGTGTATTCAGTTTTCAAAGTACAAGTGAAAGGCTTCCGTTTTCGTGGTTCGGAATTAACCCCTTCACTTGTTTGAAATGGGAGAGCGTTTTTGGGGGGTGTTTTTTCAAAATTTCTTAAAAATTTTTTTGAACGCAAAAAAGCCGCCTATTTTCCTCAAATTAGAGGTCAATAGACGGCTGATAGAAATGTTCATAATTTAGATGTTTATTTTGTTCTTAATAAATGGTAAAGTCCTGTTCAAGAGCTTTCATCAAGCACACTCTTTCACATTTATATATATTTGATTTTGAGCTTTCTTATCTTGGCAGAAAGCACTTTGCAAAGAACATTGTCAACTCCATCGGTGTATCTACCTTGTGCAATTAGGTTGTTCTTCAAGCGTACAAGGGACTGAATAGTTTGTCTGTATTCATCATCGGAAAGATATAAATGATATTTCTGTTCTTTCAAAGCAACCACCTCCTGTACTGCAATTATATAATAGGAAATGGTATAGGTGTAGTTTGCGAATAATCCTCCATTATCGAAAAATGAACGAATTAACAGGGTAACGACCGCCTTGTCCATTAGCAGGATTTTTGGCTCGATTTTTTCCGCCATTAGCAGAGAGGGCAATTTCATTAGCAAAACAGCGATTTTTTTGCTAATTTTTATTAGCAAGCCGTCCACCTGAAAGGCGGACGACATTAGTCCTAAATTCCATTAGCAGACGGAGAATTTGCTAATGAAAATTTGTGATTTTTTCGTTTTTGCTGTTTCTTCGTAAAAATGAAAAAACGCCGGAAACCCTTGATTTTACTGGGTTTTCCGGCGGAGTTTTTGGCGTTCCCGAGGTGATTCGAACACCCGACCTACCGCTTAGGAGGCGGTCGCTCTATCCAGCTGAGCTACGGAAACATCTTTAAAATCTATTCAATTTTGGACTTAAACTAACTCATTGTCAATCACTTTTGCTCCAAAGGCGGTCGTTGTAACTGATTCTTAGGAGGCGGACCCTCTATCCTGCTGAGGTACAGAGACATATATTCAATTTTATCTATATTATCGCTTGCCTTTTTTGCAAAGGCAAGCGATTGAACACCACCTTAGGAGGCGATCGCTCTATCCGGCTGAGCTACGGAAACACGACACTGATATTATACCACGGAATTATGTTTTGCGCAATACCTTTATTGCTTTTTTATTCCGTTTTGTGCTGCAAAACCGCTGTCTCCATGTCATATCGGCACGGGGACAGCGGCTTTATCGGTTTGAAATTGTCGTACTGCCGGGCAGTTCAGCGATCCTCTCTGAAATAAGAGGCTCCGAGGGCTGCGGGCGGCTGATTCTCGCGCTTTTTGCGGATGCTGACCACGACGAGCACGATTATGGTCACGATGTACGGGAGCATCTGAAGTATCGGTATCATCTGCATATTGACCTTGACCTTGAAGAAGACGTCGACATAATTGTAGAGCACGTAAAGCGCTCCGAAAAGGTAGGAGCCGATGATGGCAAGGTTGGGCTTCCACGTTGCGAAGATGACGAGGGCGATGGCAAGCCAGCCGCGGTCGCCGAACGCACCGTTCGACCAAATGCCGTTCTGATAGTCGAGCACGAAGTAGAGCCCGCCGAGTCCTGCGATCATTCCGCCGATGCAGGTGGCGAAGTATTTATATTTGGTAACGTTTATGCCGGCGGCATCTGCGGTCGCGGGGTTTTCGCCGACGGCGCGGAGCTGAAGTCCCACACGGGTCTTTTTGAGTATACGGCTGCACACTATGGCTATCGCAACGGCAAGGTACACCATAAAGCCGTATGAGAGGAAGAGCTCGCCGAACACGCCGCATTTGTCCGCAAAGGGGAGTGTGGTTTTGAATGCCTTAGCTATTTTCGTAAGAGCGATGAAGGGTGCGTCGCTCTTAAGGACCTTGATGAGCGAGCCGCCGAAGAAGTTGCCGCAGCCGACGCCGAATGTCGTGAGTGCAAGGCCCGCAACATTCTGATTGGCGCGGAGCGTAACGGTGAGGAAGCAGTAGATGAGTGAGGCGAGGAGCGATCCGGCAAGTGCCGAGAGGAGCGGGATAAGGATGGCAAGCACCGCATTGACTTTGCCGCCTGCCGCCTGCTGATAAAGGAACCCGCCGACGACGCCGGATATGCCGCCGACATACATTATCCCGGGGATGCCGAGGTTAAGGTTGCCGGATTTTTCGGTAAGTATTTCTCCGACCGATCCGAACAGGAGCGGTGTGCCGAGAAGTATTGAGCTCTGTAAGAACTGAATAAGCGCGTTGTTCATTGTTTGCCCTCCGTTCCGGCTGCCGCTTTGTTTTTATGATTGAGCACCACTTTGTACTGAATGAAGAACTCGCAGCCGATGATGAAGAAGAGGATTATACCGGTGAGTATATCAGAGAGCGACGAGTTGAGCATGAACTTTGCCGTGACCTCGGAGGCGCCTCTCTCCATGAACACCAAAAGGAGCGACGAGAACACCATAGCGAGCGGGTCGAACTTTGCGAGCCAGGATACCATGATCGCGGTAAAGCCTCTGCCGCGGACGAGGTTGGAGTCGATGGAGTGCGAGCTGCCCGCGACGAGAAGCAGGCCGGCTATTCCGCAGATGGCGCCCGAGACTACCATTGTGCGGATTATCACCTTTTTGACGTTGATGCCGATGTAGCGCGCGGTGTTTTCGCTTTCGCCGACAACGGCGATCTCATAGCCGTGCTTGCTGTATTTGAGGTAGATATAAACAAGTACCGTTACAACGGCGACGATGATGATGTTCAGCATATACTGCTCGCCGAACAGAGACGGGAACCACCCCTCTGTCAGCAGCGTGGGACCGACGGTGTTCGAACCGCTCTTGTCTGCCACCTTGAGGAAGTACTCGACGAGCTGAATGGCAACGTAGTTCATCATCAGGGTGAAGAGCGTTTCGTTGGTGTTCCAGAATGCCTTGAACACTGCGGGAATGACTGCCCAGATGATGCCGGCGAGAATGCTTGCGGCGATCATTATCACGAACAGGAGCCACGTGGGGACCGACTTACCTATGTAGAGCATACACATTGCCGTGACCAGGGCGCTGATGAGCACCTGTCCCTCGGCTCCGGTGTTCCAGAACTTCATTTTGAACGCCGGCGTGACGGCGACCGAGATGCAGAGCAGCATTGCGACGTTCTGCGCAGTGCTCCAGATGAAGTCCTTGCCGAACGCGCCCTTTATCATGGTCACGAATATTGCGAGTGGGTCGTCGCCCGTGAGGGCTATGACGATGAGTGCGCAGAAGAGAAGAGAAGCGAGGATCGCCGCGGCACGGATGCCCCATGCCCGGTACCATGCAAGCTGAGAGCGCTTTACAAGGTGAAAACGCGGTTCATGCTCCTTTGTGTGGGCTTTTGCGCCGGCGCCGACTGCGGCGACGCCTGTTTTTTCGTTTTTATTCATTGGGCAGACACCTCCGATTTCGTCATGAGAACGCCGACTTCTTCCTTTTTAGCGGTGCGTCCGTCAAGTATGCCGGTGATCCTGCCGGCGTTGATGACCATTATTCTGTCGCACAGCTCGAGAAGAACGTCAAGGTCCTCTCCGACAAAGATAACGGCGGCGCCGTTTTCCTTCTGGGCGTTCAGAAGATTATATATCATATAGGAAGAGTTGATATCGAGCCCGCGGACGGGGTAGGCTGCCATGAGCACTGTGGGTGACGATGCGATCTCGCGTCCGACCAGCACCTTCTGCACATTTCCGCCCGATAGACGGCGGACGGGTGTTGTGGCGCCGGGAGTTACGACCTTGAGGCTTTTGATTATTTCGTCTGCAAGTGTGCTCGGCTCCGTGCGGTTGAGGAAGAACGATTTGCCCTTCTGGTAGCTGCGCAGCATCATGTTGTCGATGATGTCCATGTTCCCGACAAGACCCATGCCGAGTCTGTCCTCGGGGACGAACGAAAGCCGCACGCCGAGGTCGCGTATCTGCATCGGCGTTCTGTCGCGCAGATCGATATCCTTGCCCGAGCGCGGATCGTGATAGATGATCTCGCCGTCCTGAAGCGGCTGCAGCCCCGCTATCGACTCAAGAAGCTCGCGCTGCCCGCTGCCTGCGATGCCGGCAATACCGAGTATCTCACCGGAGCGCGCGGTAAATGAGATGTCCGAGAGTATGCTCACTCCGTCACGGTCGCGTGCATTGATGTGACGCACCTCAAGTCGCGGACGGGGATCCTTGGGCTCGCTGCGTCCGATATTGAGCGATATCTTTTCGCCGACCATAAGCTCGGTCAGCTCGTTTTCGTTTGTTTTTGCCGTTTCGACGGAGGCGATGTATTCGCCGCGGCGCAGCACGGCAACGCGGTCGGATATCGAAAGCACCTCGTGCATCTTGTGCGTGATGATGATTATCGACTTGCCGTCGGCACGCATCTTGCGCAGCACGCTGAAGAGGTGCTCGGTCTCCTGAGGTGTGAGAACGGCGGTCGGCTCGTCGAGGATCAGAATGTCGGCTCCGCGGTAGAGCACCTTGACGATCTCAACGGTCTGCTTTTCGGAGACGGACATCTGATATATCTTCTTATCCGGGTCGATGACAAAGCCGTATTTTTCGGAAATGGCTTTTACCTTTTCCTTGGCGCGCTTTATGTCGTATTTCTCGCCGTCGTTATAGCCGAGAACGATATTCTCCGTTGCCGTAAACACATCAACGAGCTTGAAATGCTGATGTATCATGCCTATGCCGTGCGCAAAGGCATCGGTGGGGGAGCTTATAACGACCTCCTTGCCGTCAATGAATATCTGACCTTCATCCGGATAATATATACCCGCGATCATATTCATGAGTGTGGTCTTGCCGCTGCCGTTCTCGCCGAGTATGGCAAGGATCTCGCCGCGGTAGACTGTCATGTTAACATCTTTGTTGGCTACGATGCTGCCGAATGTCTTTGTGACGCCGACAAGCCGTATTGCTTCTGTTCTTTCCACTGGAAACCTCCGGTTATTTCTCAGAAGTTGAGTTCAAAAACATATCTTGCACAGCGGAAGGTATGCTTTTGAAGATAACCTCGGAGCTTGATAAAAAACAGTATCAAGGCGGGGATGCCCCCGCCTTGATAAAGCGGCAAATTTATCAGTACTGTTCGTTCAGATACTCGATGCCGTCGATCTTGATGTTGAAGTAAGGAGCGGAGCGGAATCCTTCGGCGGACTCTGCAAAGTAGCCGTCCTTGATGACTTCGGTATCGGCAGTGAACTTCTCGTCTGTGTCAACGTCAGCCATGTAGCTGGTGAGCTTCTTGCCGTCAACGGTGATGTAGTTGTCCTTGGTCACATCGAAGACGTGGAGGGTGCCCGCCTTGAGCTCGGCAATGGCTTTGTCGAGAGCTTCCTTGGTGCCCTTGGCAGCGGCGTTCTGGTTGAGACCGGTGAGAACGACAGAGCCCTCGGGGATACCGCCGCACCAGTCAGCGGGGATCGCGGTCTTGGTGCAGACAGCCTTGGAGATAAGGAGCATGTAGGGAGCCCAGTTGATAGCGGAGGAGATGATGAAGGTCTCGGGGCAGGCATCAAAGGTGCTGCCGTTGTAGGAAACGTTCGGAACGCCCTTGGACTCGCAGGCACCGGGAGCGCCCATGGAGTCGGCGTGCTGGCTGATAAGGACGCAGCCCTTGCTGATGAGAGCGTTGGCAGCTTCCTGCTCCTTGCCGACATCATACCATGAGCCGGTGTACTGGACCTTCATGGTGACGGAGGGGCAAACGGACTTTGCGCCGAGGTAGAAGGAGGTAAGACCGGAGATAACTTCGGCGTAGGTGAACGCACCGACGTAACCCATAACAGCCTTGTCGGCGGTGATCTTGCCGGATTCGATCATCTCGTTGAGCTTGAGACCTGCGGCGATACCGGCGAGGTATCTGCCTTCATAAATGGAAGCGAATGCGTTGTGATAGTTGGCAAGCTTTTCGGTGTGGGCAAGTGTGCCGGTCGCATGGCAGAACTGAACATCGGGATATTCCTTTGCGGCGCGGAGCATGTAGGACTCGTGACCGAAGGAGTCGGCGAAGATGACCTTGCAGCCGCTCTTGGCAAGCTCGACTGCGGTGGTGTAGCAGACATCGCTTTCGGGAACGTTGGTCTTCATTACGACCTGTTCGTCCTTGAGGTTCATTGCCTTCTTGACGGAGAGAGCGGCGTCAATGAAGTTCTTGTCGTAGGTGGAGTTTTCATCGTGCAGGAAGATGAAGCCGATCTTGAAATCGTCCGGAACGGTGAAGTCGACCTTCAGCTCGGGAGCGGGAAGGACGGGGTCGGTCATTCCTTTGTCTTTGCTGCCGTCGGAGCAGGCGCTGAAAGAAACAGCGGCGCCGAGAAGCATAACGAGAGCAAGCAGTACCGATAAAGACTTGCGGATCATAGTGATTCCTCCAAAAATAAATTAAATAATTTATTTG
>ULQM01030260.1_pt1 | contig 11618 bp, 14 predicted proteins | sample 1954451 | NCBI WGS metagenome assembly ULQM01 (sample SAMEA4835655, study PRJEB28245) | human gut metagenome | biome: gut microbiome; material: fecal sample | place: Denmark | collected 2008 | reverse complement strand
TTAAAAATTTTATTGCCACAAAGAAAATTTTCCGGAAATTTTATTTACATCCTCGGATTTACCATATATTATATAACCATAATATTCAATTTGTTCTGATGTTTGCTGCGAAATAGCTTTTGATTGATAATGAGCAAGGTGAGTTTTATAATGTTTTCGCTGAAAGAGTTAACAAATACCTTATGAAAAAGGCTGTTAAAACTGTAAAAGTAGGCTGTAATGTTATTTTAGATTGGGTCTTTTGGACGAAAGCAGGAAGACAGGAAACAACCAAAATTTCAATCAATTCTGCATTGATGTTGAATGGCATTATGTTGATATAGAGCAATTACGATGGGAACAGCTGATAGAAGAACGAAATGTCAAAATTCAAAATGGTAACGGTGGCTATGACTTTTATGTTGATGAAGGTCTATTGAATAAAATGTTGTCAAAATTCGAAGAACCAAAAAGAGAAGAAATGGATATTTGGATTGAGAATAAATAAGTGAATGGGCAGAACTATGATTTTATATCACGGAATCAATATAGCAAATATAAAAATACTTGAACCAAAACAAGCAGACCACGACAGACCTTGTGTGTATATGACTACGTTTGAGATTGTATCTTCATTTTATTTGTGTAATGCAGTTGAGCGACCGTACTATTTGTTTCCTTATGGATTTACAAAAGAGAATATACCAATTTATCACGAACTCTATCCTAATGCTCTCAAAGAAGTTTCGGACGGTGTTGCCGGATACATATATAAAGTTGAAGCAGATGAAAGCCAAGTTATTCCGTTCAAGAATATTCCTACCGCAAGACTTGCAACAGAACCTATTGAAGTTGCAGATGTAAAGTTTATTGACAATGCCTACGATTATTTTCTTCAAAATGAAAGCAAAGGTTTACTGAAAATCGGAAGATTTGAAGATAAGTCAAAACAGTTGTTAGAAAATTGGTACAATATGATTTATGAATATATCAAAGAGAAAAATATGATGACTACTTCTGATTGTTTATATGCAAAATTTGTACAAGTAAAATTTCCACAGGCTTGGGGAAATATTTGAAAGAGAACTAAAATGATAAGTAAAGAAACATATATGGCAAATCCTTGTGGCACTTCTTCGTTGCCTTTTTGGAAAGAGAAGCAAATTGTTGTACCTGACAATATGCTAATTTTGCACGATAAAGATTTTAACGAAAGCTATTTAATTCAATATAATGACGAGAGATATTTTAGATTAAAACATAATTTGGTAAATGTAAATGAGCTTGTTCTGCCAAACGGTTTTGAGTTATGTGATGCTACATTGTCCGACTTTGCGAAACATATCAACAAATGCTATAAGGGTAGTAAATTAACTGTTGACGAGCTTGAAAGTTATTGCAAAAGAACAGTTTATGCTCAAGAACTATGGATTGCTGTTAAGGATTGTAAAAATAATAAGATTATTGGTACAGGCATTGCTGAATTGGATACAGAAATCGGCGAAGGTATTTTAGAATGGATACAAGTGTCTGAAAAATATCGTGGTAAAGGCATAGGAAGATTTATTGTAAATGAACTATTGCAAAGGATGAAAGGCAAGGTTTCATTTGTTACTGTATCCGGACAAGTTAATAATTCGACAAATCCGGAAGCACTTTACAGAAAATGCGGATTTGAGGGAAATGACATTTGGAATATATTAACCAAAAATAGTGGAGATAAATAATGAAAACAGAAGAATCAAATGGAATAATATTAAGTAAAGAAACAATAAATCGAGTCGCCAAAGAAATCGTTGCTTCCCAATCATTTGATTTTTGTAGTTTTACAGAATCCAAAAATAAAACATCATTAAAAGAGTTCAATTGTATTTATGACAGATTGACACTGCTAATATATGAGCATGATTTTTCAAATGAATCTCAAATATTGTTATACAAAAATATCGCTGAGCTTGCTGAAAAGCAATTTAATAAAGAAGACTTAAAACAACGCAAAGAGTTAATATCATTGTATAATTTTCTTCAATGTAATAGTAAATACACTGGTTACAAATTCAGAAAAGAACTTAGACCTGATTTTATTCTGACAAATGACAAAGAAAAAATCGGAGTTGAAATAACCGAACTGACAACACAGGATGATAAAATCATAGATGCAATCATGAAAGAATGTTCAAATAAAGGTCTTTCCGAAGCTCAAATAAGAGATCAAATAAAAAAGTCGCACGGACGAAAAGTTGAAAATTTTGATTTAGCTATGTTTAATAATAAAATGGCTGTAGGCGTCCTGTAAAAAATATAACAAAAATTAAACAAGTTTTTGTTAGACAAATATTGAAAAAATATAGCAAATACAAAAATTCTATTTGCAATTTTGATGATTTTATTATACTTTGTGATGCAAGGTTTGGCATTGAAATTACATGCACAGGTGATGCTGAAGAGATACTTAATGAAAAGATACTTAATCTAATAAAATGTAATAGTGAAATAAATGGAGTTACAGTATCTATAATTTATATGGATAATAACAGCAATAATATTTGTTGCAGAATATTAAATTCTGATTTTAAAAATTAGATTATGAGGTTAAATAATTATGTCATATCTATTTTGACAAAAATATAAAACTACACGAGAAAAATACTCAAAATAAAACGGAGTTTTGCAATAAGTATATGGACAAAAAATGAGTGCAAAAGGGATGATTTCTGGTTCACTATAAAACCAATGTTTCCACATAACAAAAAATTGGTATAATCAAAAATATTGCAATAATACAGTTGAAGAAAAAATCTTAGTGAGTGTTTCGCAGTTCGGATTTTAATTGAAATAGCATTATGCGCACGCTTATTCATGTTATTTTGAGTAGAAATATGGACAGTTTCAGACATACAAAGTGGATAATAACTACATTGATTATTTGGGCCATTATACACTATATTTATGTTTAAACAAAATTCTAATCAAGCAAACGAAAGAAAATACCTCGGTGTTGTTATACATATCACTAATTTTAATTATTTCACAATAGTCATTTGTGCGTAATTTGTTCTATTTGCAGAAATATTTTGTGACAGTTTATTCATTTTTGGACCTTATGGTATTTAATTATTATTAGAGTTAAAACACATTTGTTATAATGCATAAAATTGATAAATACTATAGCAGCTCAAATTATTATATTTATGGCTTAAGCCTAATTGTCATTTTGCTATTAGGGCTAATAATTATATGGTAGGTTGTCCGGCGTAACGAAGATCTTCTTAGGACATTAGTATGCTTGTTAAAAGCATAGAATTTTATATAATTGAAGTTTTGACAAGTTGTCGTGTACATGATACAATGTATATAGATGCTTTATTAAGCATAGCTTTAAAATTATAAAAAACATGTTTTTGAACGTGACAAGTTTTACAATACAAATAACTTTACTTTTTAAAGAAATTTATGGAAGATCAGATGTTATTATAAATAAAATTGCACCATCAAATTTCGTGAGATTGTATGGCTGTGGTATAAGCCACATAGCCACGAAAAATGCAGACTTTTCTTTATTCGTTTAAATGCAAGTTGTGCTTCATTCTTTGTTTATATAATTTGCGAAGAGTTTTGTTAAATGCTCTGTATTAGTAATCTCTTCTTGGTGACTTATATTTTTTATAAAAATGGTAGGCTGCATTCCACGCTGATTCATGAGAAGCTTCCCAACCTGCATTTTCAGTACACCATTCTTTTCCAGAGCATGATTGTAAACACCAAAAGAATGGTTCAGAAACATCTATATCGTTATTAGAGTTTAGATAGATTTCTATTTTATAAACTGTTTTCATTTGATAAACACACCCTCTTCTATATTATAATCCGTTCAAGGAGGATATATAAATGCTTAAGGAAAAAACATTAAGAGAATTAGAAGCATTGAAAGAACTTGCAGAAAAGCAAGATAATAAAATCAATTTATCTGTGATTTTGATTACGCTTGATAATTTAAAGGATGAGTTGTCTGAGGTATTGGATTACTTTGAACAAAATGGTATAACAATTGTTAATGAGGATGTTGAACCCGATAGTGACATGTCAGACGATTCCTCAAGAGTAATTCCTTTTGATCCGTCAAAAATTGATATTAAGATGGATAAAATTACAATTTCATCGATAATAAGTCGAATTAAAAACGACGAATTAGAATTCGATTCTTCTTTTCAACGAAAGGCGGGTTTATGGAATAAGAAGCAAAAAAGTCAACTGGTTGAGTCAATTTTTTTAAAGATTCCACTACCTGCTTTTTACTTTGATGCTTCAGACGATGATAGGTGGCAAATAATCGATGGCTTACAAAGAATCGCAACTATTAAGGAATATGTTGTAGATCAAAGTTTCGCTCTTACAGGTATGGAATTTTTACAAGATTTAAATGGATGCAAATTTGATCAACTACCAAGAGCACTACAAAGAAGAGTTGAAGAAACTAATTTGAATGCTTATTTAGTAAATCCATCTACTCCTAAAAATGTTAAGTTTAATATTTTCAAAAGGATAAATACAGGCGGTTTGGTATTAACATCTCAGGAAATAAGAAATGCACTATATCAAGGGCAAGCTGCAGAATTTTTGCTTGAAATGTCACAAAGTGCCGAATTTAAAAAAGCAACAGATCACAGCATTAACCCAGAGCGAATGCTTGATAGAGAGTTCTGTTTGCGTTTTGTTTCCTTCACTCAAATTGATCTTGAAAATGAGTATACCTCATTGGATGAATTTTTGAATAAGGGTATGGAATTTTTGTCTCTTGCATCAAGAGACACTTTGGATCAAGTGTATTTAGAGTTCGAATATGTTATGAAGGTTATTTATCAACTTTTTGACAAATTCGCTTTTAGACGCTTAAATACTGAAGAACGCAGAGGTCCTGTCAATAAATCGTTATTTGAAGCATGGTCGTTGGTTTTATTAGAACTAAATGAGGAAGAGATAAATAAACTGAATGAACAAAAATATGTACTTAGGAAATCTTTTGTAAAATTATGTGATGATTATGATTTTCAAAATGCAATTCGTGCTTCTGATAAAACATCCGTTAAGTCGAGAATCAACAAAATTCAAAACATGGTTGATGAGTTGATTGGGGGGAATGATATTAATGATTAATAATCTTAGAATTAAAAATTTTAAATGCTTTGAAAATTTACAGGTTGAATTATCTAATCTAAATGTTTTTGCCGGCATAAATAGCATGGGTAAGTCTAGTGTAATTCAGGCGATGCTCCTTCTAAGACAATCATATGAGATGGGGACATTGGCCAAAGGCTTACACTTGAATGGAGATTTAACACAAATTGGAACTGGTTTTGATTTGATGTATCGAAATAGTGACAAAGATGAAGTATCAATAGAATTAGCGGTAGAAGATGATAATATACTTTGGCAATATAAATATAATAAAGATTCGGATTATCAAGAAATAAGTCAGACTAACATCAATCAAGAAAGGATTGATAAAATTAATATTTTTAGTCCTACGTTTTCTTACATATCAGCGGAAAGAATTGGCCCACAACGATACTACAAACAATCCTACCATGAGATATACGAAAGAAATCAGGTTGGGTTCAGGGGAGAATTATTTGCGGATTATTTAGCAAAACGAGGATTAGAAGACAAAGTAGAAAATAAGAGCGTTCTTTTTGACAAAGAAACTAGTGAACATTTGCTCTATCAAACTGAAAAATGGCTTTCAGTTATTAGTCCGGGAATTCATATTAATCCAAAGCAATATCAAGAGGCAGGTTTGGTTGGAATTGAATACAAAGTTTATGGTTCTGACTATACCCCCGTTAATGTAGGATTTGGCCTTAGTTATGTTGTCCCTATTATTATAAGTTTATTAAAAGCCAAACAGGGAGATCTTGTAATCATTGAGAATCCAGAAGCCCATCTTCATCCCAAAGGACAGCGGAAAATGGGAGAATTAATTGCGAGAGCTTCAGCAGGAGGCGTTCAAGTAATTTTAGAAACTCACAGTGATCACATACTCAATGGTATAAGATTAAGTGTAAAAAAGAGAATTATTTCTAGTAATAATATAAGATTAAATTACTTTTATCAAAAAGTTGTATCTGATTTGGCATTAGGAGAAAGAGTTACTCATCAAAAATGTTCTCCAGTTATTCTTGATGATGGAAGTTTGTCGGATTGGCCTGATGGGTTCTTCGATGAATGGGATAAAGCACTGGATGAGTTATTTTAAGGAAGACATATGTTTTTAACATTAAATGAATTGTCCATCTATAACAATCATATTGATACGGAGTATAGTACAAAAGCACAGATTGAAGAGTTTGTGGTGTTTTGCAGGGATTTGAATACCAAGTCTATTATTGATGAAATCATATTTCCAGAATCATTGTTCTCAATTCCGATTTATAAAAGTTATGGGCTTGCTCAATGGCTGGCTGATGACAATGTTTCTATAAACCATCGACAGTTTTTTAGGCGTTTTCTAGATAAGCACCGTAGATATTATAATAATCAAAGTGTTGATGGGGAGTTTAATGTATCCATAGATGGGAAAGAATATACTGCTGTTGGGTGTGCTTTCGCTTTGGAACATAGCAATATATTGTTGAGTTTACCTACAAACACATTTTGGAAAAACAGAACTATATTTGGAGAGTATTCCTCGTTAGATGAGTATGGCGAAATGCAAACCTCAAGTCGTTTTATAGACAACATTTGGACAAGTATACCACAGGAAGAGATTGTTACAACTTGTAGAAAAGAACTTTCCGCCGATATTACATCTGGACAAGATTTATGGGATAATCGAGAGCAATTATATCCAAACCTTGTTTTTTGTGAAAATATTAAAGATCAATTGTTTGCTGATTCTGAAAAATACCACATAATGGCTGTTATGAAAAAATTAGATCGTTTTCAAGAGTATTTTTTTAGTTGCGGCAATTCTTACGATCCAAGAAAACTAGGGATGAATGCAAGAACAGAATCGGAAACAGTAAAATCTAATGACGAATTAAAAAAACTTAGAAGATTTAAAATGCCAAACGGAAACGAAGAGTATTTTTTTGATCATGTGAGTTTTGCCGGGAAGTATAATGGTGGTAGAATTTATTTTTTGCCAGATAACCCTAACAAAAAATGTTACATCGGATATATTGGGAGACATTTACCCACAAAGAACTACTAAACTATAAAAATCAAGTGTTTTTTACAGCATTATATAAAGCTCTAATATTTTTAATACTTTGAATTGTTGACAAGTTGTTTAGTCATAATACAAACTATTTGAAAGACGTACGATTGATAATTGTTGTAATTATGATGTTTTTTTATCATTTTATATTGTAGACCAACATGAGCAAATATTTTTCGTGTTCTATGTAAGTCTTTACACTACAATCTTTCGTATTGATTTCTAAATCGATGACATGAAGATCTTTATCAAGTGTAATAACAAAAAGAATTAAAGGAATTATATCTGTTAAATAAATTCACTTGTTTAAGTATAGAACATGGTTGTTATAATAGGTGTGGCAACGATATGGCAACAGGAAGTATTATAGTCAATGAATTTTGTATAATACAAGTGATTGAAATAATACGAACAATATTACCCCTGCGAAAATGTTACGGTTTTGAAAACAGGGGTAGAGTGGGAATAATAAAATCTTAAACAATTAACTCCCGAAACCCTGCAACAAAGCGGGTTTCGGGAGTTTTCTTTTTTCTCTTGATAACAATTTGATAACAGGAAATTGAAGTCAATTACTGCGAGATACCGATGGCTTACGAGTGGCGCCACTTAACCCTCGGATCTTCTCCCGCAGTGCTTGGCCAGTTCAATTTCCATTCCATATATTCGGACTTGCTGATAATACCTTCAGTAAGTTCTTTTTTGCGTAATGCCCATTCTTCAAAGAATTCATCAAGCAAAAAATAATTAAATTGAACGGCTTTATGTGTTTCATCAGGATACTCTTCGTCAGGAACATCGTGAATAGTAATTCTGTAATGCTCGTCAAGGTCAAAGAGTGTAAACATTACATCCTCTGCCGCATAGTTGTAAGGCTCATAAAGTGAACGGAAATTAATCTCTAATGCGTCAGCGATTTTGATAAGTAACTCTTCTTTCGGCTTTCTTGTATTTGATTCATATTGAGCAATACGAATATCCGCCGTCTTTTCATCAAAGCCCACAAGCTTACCAAGTTCTTTTTGAGTTAAGCCACGGAATTGACGAACTCTTTTTATTCTATCTCCAACAGCCATAATTGCTTTCCTTTCACAATCTGTTAAGCACATCATAGCATATTTGTTTAGGACAGTCAAGAAAAGCTAAACAAGAATGTTTAGTATAATACGAATTAAACAAATATGTTTAATATAGAAAAGAGAGGTGATTTTATGAAAAACCGATTTATGAGAGTAAATGAAGTAGCTGAAGCATTAGAGGTATCCGTTCCCTATGCGTACAAAATTATACGCAAGCTGAACGAGGAGCTTGAAAGCGAGGGTTATCTGACTGTTAAAGGCAGAGTTAACAGAGATTACTTTTATGAACGAATTTACAGCAAGGGAGGTGAAAAATAGTGCCTGTATTCAGGAATGAATCAAACGGAACTTGGTATGTCATGACAAGATATGTTGATTGGCAGGGCAACCACAAACAAAAATGCAAGCGTGGCTTTAAAACAAAGCGTGAAGCATTAGAGTGGGAGCGAGTGTTCCACCTGCAGCAGAGCACAGATATGGATATGAGTTTTGAAAGTTTCGTTGATATATACAAGAACGATATACGCTCACGAATCAAGGAAACAACTTGGCTGACAAAGGTTAATATCATTGACAAGAAGATACTTCCGTATTTCGGCAAAAGAAAAATCAGCGAGATACAGACAAAAGAGGTTATTGCTTGGCAAAATGATTTGCTTCGGCAGAAGGACAAAACCGGAAAGCCATATTCTGAGTGCTATCTCAAAACAATTCATAACCAGCTTAGCGCAATCTTCAATCACGCTGTAAGGTTCTATGCTCTCCGTACAAATTCCGCTGCGAAAGCGGGTAATATGGGAAACGAAAAAAGAAAGGAAATGCTTTTCTGGACAAAGGAAGAATACCTGAGATTTGCAGATGTGATGATGGATAAGCCCGTATCATATTACGCATTTGAGATGCTCTACTGGTCTGGGATGCGTTTAGGTGAGCTGCTTGCATTAATACCGAGTGATTTTGATTTTCAAAACAGCACGGTAACCATTAACAAGTCCTATCAGCGTTTACACGGCGAGGATGTGATTACCACGCCGAAAACAAAAAGGAGCAATCGAACAATTAAGATGTCGGAATTCCTTGCGGAAGAAATGCAGGAATATATTAAAATGCAATATGAGATTGAACCGACGGACAGACTGTTCCCGATTTCAAAAAGCTATCTTCACAGAGAAATGGAAAGAGGTTGCAAGGAAACAGGGTTACAAAAAATCCGCATTCACGATTTACGTCATTCCCATGTTTCACTTTTGATTGAACTCGGTTTCTCAGCAGTAGTGATTGCAGACAGACTCGGTCACGAAAGCATAGAGATAACTTACCGCTATGCACACCTGTTCCCGTCAAAGCAAAATGAAATGGCAAACAAATTAAACCATGAAAGGAGTGCTTAATATGTCAGTGAAGAATTTAGACAAACACAACCGTTGGAGAAGCAAGACAGTAGCATTTCGTATGTCTCCCGAAGAAGCAAATACCCTTGACGAATTCGTTAAGCTCTCGGGATTAACAAAGCAGGATTATTTGATTGACAGAGCGCTGCAGCGTGATGTTAAAGTGCAGGGTAATCCAAGAGTGTATAAGGCGCTGAGAAATGAGTTGATGAGCCTCTGCGATGAGCTGAAAAGAGTGGAGACTGTCAGTCAGGTTAACGATGATTTCTTAAGCGTGATGAATATGGCGCTGACGATACTGTCTTGTATGAATGAGGTGTCTTAATGAGTTCGAGATGTCTTTGCCTCGCAGAGCGCAATGCACTTTTGATGCGAAGTGTCAAAAGTGCTATTGTTTTACTCTTGACAAGAGTAACAGAAGCTAGGGAACTTGAACTTATTGAGATAATAATATTATGAAAGGCAGATGAAGTAATCATGTATTTATCAAGCATCAGTATCGAACTCGGTACGGACATTTTGGATCACAACAATCGTAAATTTATCGCCGAAAATGTTGACCGAGAACGAACGAAAAACAATGTAGAATTTAAAAATATTTCCCTTGAAGAAGCGTATCATATTCTCTTTGATAATGCTCTTCAAAGATACAATGACCGGCAAAAAAGAGCCGACAGAAAGATAGGCAACTATCTTGAACATATACAAAAAAGCAAACAAGAAAAGCCCTTTTATGAGATAATTGTTCAGGTTGGCAATCACAACGATATGGGTATTGGTTCTCGAAATGAGCCCATAGCAAAAGCCATTTTAGAGGACCATATGCTCTCCTTTGAAAAACAGAACCCGTACCTATTTGTGTTCAATGCTACGCTCCATATGGATGAAGCAACGCCACATCTGCACATTGATTTTATTCCCTTTACTATCGACAGCAAACGTGGATTAGATACCCGAGTTTCTATGAAACAGGCACTTGAAAAGCAGGGCTTTCGTGGCGCTGGCAGGAGCGATACGGAAACAATGGCGTGGTTACAATCCGAAAAAGAATCACTTGCGAGTATTATGGAACGTCACGGTGTTGAGTGGGAACAACAGGGTAATGAGCGCGAGCATCTCTCTGTTCTGGAATACAGAAAGGCACAACGGAGCAAGGAAGTGGATGAGTTGGAAGCGCAAGTTTCCACCTTGAAAGGTCAAATTGAAAACCTCACAACAGCGATTGAAACGGTAACGGTGTTATCCACTGATGAGGAGTTTGATGAGGAGTACAAACTCCCAGTGCCTCAAAAGTTGGAATCTGCAAAGAGTTACAAAGAGCGTGTTGAGGAAAAATTTGAGAAGCTGAAGGCATTTGTTAAGAGAGTTCTCGTTGAACTAATGCAGGTGAGAAGTGAGAACAAAGCCCTACGAGCCGCAAATCAAAATTTTGCCTTTGAGAATTTTGAACTCAGGGATACAAACAGAAACTATCAAAAGACAAATAGAAAACTGCACAATCAGTTAACAGAATACCGTCTGCTTCGCAAGGTACTCGGCAGTAAAAATGTCGAAAGACTGCTTGAAGAAGCAAGTGGCAAAAATCAAAATGGAAAGAAGATAACACATTATGAAAAAGACAATCACAGATAAAAACAACGGACTTGACTACACATTGGTTGGGGATGTTTACCTCCCTAATCTCATCTCACCGAAACGAATTATGAGATTGGTCACTGGGGACAGCAGCACCTTGATTATATCAAGCACCACTGCAAGATCTTTTACAATTCTCTTTTGGCAAGCTGCAAGCTAAACTCATACCTGCATGATATTGACGAATTGGCACAGTCAATGTATGATAGGTTAACTGAACTATATATTCAAAAAGAAGGCATATCAGAAGATATGAAAAACTTGTCCGATTTAGTGTGGGTAAGGAAAATGAATATTGTCAAACAGCAAGTAACCGAA
>ULQM01014582.1_pt1 | contig 11660 bp, 9 predicted proteins | sample 1954451 | NCBI WGS metagenome assembly ULQM01 (sample SAMEA4835655, study PRJEB28245) | human gut metagenome | biome: gut microbiome; material: fecal sample | place: Denmark | collected 2008 | reverse complement strand
GGGCCCCGTAGCAATGAAGCCGCCGACGTGGTACTGACGGGCAAATCCGATGATGTCGTCCAGCTTTTCGAGGGGTACATCTGCCGGAAGTTTCAGTAGTATGGGCTTGCGTACACGCTGCTTGTCGTCTGTCAGGGCGGTGAGCGCTGCACCCAGTATCTCGGGAGCTATGCTTCCCCAGTTGAGGGTATAGTAATCGGCATACGCGCTGAACGTATCATACAGGTCGCACAGCTCTGCCACAGCTAGTGCTTCGTCCGAAGGATGGTTGGTATTGATGTTCACTCCTAAGATGTATTTCCCGTTCCGTTTCCGTTTCAGGTTCTGCAAGACGACTGCCTTTCCGGGATTGTTGAATCCGGTACGTGAAACCAAGGCATGATCCTGAGGCAGACGGAAGATGCGGGGGGAGGGGTTTCCGGCGACCTTCTCGGGAGTAACCGTTCCTATTTCGAGGAAGCCGAAGCCCAAATCACTCAATTCGTCGAAACAGCTTGCTTCCTTGTCGAAACCCGCAGAGAGTCCCACACGGTTGCCGAACGTCAGGTTCTGCCATTGGAAAGGCGTTGCCTTCGGACGGTAAACCGACCGGATGAAGCTCTTTACCGGAGGAAGATGACGATAGACATGCAACAGGGTGATAATTTCGTTGTGAATCTTTTCTGCGTCGATGCGGAATAACCAGGGACGAATGATTGATTTATACATAGTCGTGAAAAATTAAATTAGTTTTCGTACGGCAAAGGTACGACTTCTGTCCGAGATATTGTCATAAAAAAAAGTTATCCCCTATTACTCTGGCGGGTGCGGCGGAACGGACAAAAAAATCTCTCTATTGGTTACGGATTGAATGAAGGTAACCATAGAGAGATAAGGGATATAGGAAAGAGGTTGGTTATTTAAGATGTTCGCGAATCTTTGCCAAGTACGCACGCATTCTGGTAGCATCCTTCTTGTTGATGATATCCAGCAGCTCGTTCAGCTCGGTACGGATACCCTCTACGTGTGCCGGAGTACGCGGGTTGAACAGGATTTCCTGCAACAGGAAGTCGTCTTCGCTCATCACTCCCTTGGCGATAGCCATGTGGCGCTTGAAAGTAGTACCCGGCGCATCCTGATGCTTCATCACCGCAGCAAAGGCAAAGGTGGAAACAAACGGGATAGACAGGGAGTAAGCCATGGTTTCATCGTGCTCCTCGAATGTATATTCAAAAATGTTCAGTCCCAGTCGCTGATACAGATCCTTGAAGAAAATCTTGCCCAGATGGTCGCCTTCCTTGATGATGATGGCATTTTCCGTACTCAACTGGTCGAGGTTGGCAAAGGTTGGACCAAACATGGGGTGAGTAGATACATAGCGGAAACCACTTTGCTCGTAAAACTCCTTCAGTCCGGTCTTGACAGAAGCAATATCACTGATGATACAGTCTTTCGGGATGAGAGGAAGTACCTGATTGAAGGCTTCGAGGGTATATTTTACAGTTGCTGCATTGATAACCAGTTCGGGCTTGAAAGCCTCTATTTCGCTGAGTTCGGTGAACCGGAGGCAGTTGTACATAAAGCGCAGACGTTTGGGATCGACATCGTATACCGCAACTTCGTGCTCGAAGCTCAATACGTCGGTAAAGAACGAGCCCATTTTTCCGGCTCCCATAATTAATATTCTCATAGTTTGTAGAATGAAAGATAGTGTATAAAGAAGAATCAGAAACTCATTACTGTCGTTGGAGAAAGTGTTGGGTTTCTGATTCTTCTCTGTTAGTTCTTAATTATTTGTTGATAATTTCCAGTTGCTGGCGTACGCTCTCTTCGTGGATAGCTTCGAACACTTGTTTGATGAAGTCGGCATCCATGCCGCAGAGAGAACCCTGTGCACCGCGCTTGTCGAGAATCTCGTTGTAACGTCCGGTCTGAAGAACCGTCATGTTATGTTCTTTCTTGAACGTACCGATCTCGCGGCAGATACGCATACGTTTGGCAAGAATTTCCATCAGCTCGTTGTCGCATGTATCGATCTGTTGACGAAGCTCGTGCAGGCTTTCAGTCGACTGGTGTTCCTTACGGATGACCAGCAGGTTGAGGATGTAATCGAGTACATCGGGAGTAACCTGCTGTGCTGCATCACTCCATGCACAGTCCGGATTGCAGTGAGATTCCACAATCAGTCCGTCCATGCCCAAGTCCATCGCCTGCTGGCAAAGCGGCGCAATCAGTTCACGCTTACCGCCAATATGGCTCGGGTCGCACAAGATAGGCAGGTTCGGAATACGACGGCGCAGTTCGATAGGAATATGCCACTGCGGCAGGTTACGGTAAATCTTCTTGTCGTACGAAGAGAATCCGCGGTGAATGGCTCCCAGACGTTTCAGTCCTGCATTGTTGATACGTTCCAGCGCACCGATCCACAATTCCAGGTCGGGGTTGACCGGGTTCTTTACGTATACCGGAACATCTACACCTTTCAATGCGTCGGCGATTTCCTGAACGGCAAATGGGTTGGCAGTGGTACGGGCACCTATCCACAGAATATCGATACCCGCTTTCAGACATTCGTATACATGCTTGGCTGTAGCCACTTCGGTAGCGACATACATACCCGTTTCCTGTTTCACGCGTTTCAGCCATGCCAGTCCGTCTACGCCGATACCTTCGAAACCTCCCGGTTTGGTACGTGGTTTCCATATTCCGGCACGGAAAATCTTGATACCCTTGTTGGCAAGTTGGGTAGCAGTTGTCATTACCTGTTCCTCTGTTTCAGCACTACAGGGACCTGCTATGATAAGAGGGCGTTCCTTTGAAACACCTTCCAGTTCGATAGGTTGTAAATTCAGTTCCATATAATATCTTTATTTTAGTTTATTATTCTTTAGAATATTGCTTTGATACGTTTTAGGGCTTCTGCCAGCTTCTCTTCCTTGGCGCAGAGCGAGATGCGGATGTACCGCTTTCCGTTGCTGCCGAAGATGAATCCCGGCGTAATGAATACTCGTGCTTCGTGCAGCACCTTTTCGGTGAGGTCTTCCACATCGGCATACGAGTCGGGGATTTTTCCCCACAAGAACATACCCACCTGATCGGGATCGAATGTACATCCCAAGGTCGTCATGATTTCTTCCGCCAGTTTACGGCGGCGGCTATATACATTGAAGTTTGCTTCTTCGTGCCATTCCGCACTGTTACGATAAGCCTGAGCGGCAGCCAGCTGCATGGGGCGGAACGTTCCTGAGTCGATGTTGCTCTTTATCTTCAGGATCCACTGTACGAACGTAGCATTGGTGGCAAGCATACCTACACGCCAGCCCGGCATGTTGTGGCTCTTGCTCATGGAGTTGAACTCGATGCAGCATTCTTTGGCTCCCGGCACGTTGAGGATGCTGATGGGCTTGCGGTTCAGAATGAAGCTGTACGGGTTATCGTTTACGATGACAATGTTATGGCGGCGTGCAAAGTCGACCAGTTTTTCGTACAGTTCCATGGTAGCGTTGGCACCTGTCGGCATGTTGGGATAATTGGTCCACATGATTTTTACACGGCTCAGATCCATCTTTTCCAGTTCATCGAAATCGGGTTGCCAGTGATTGTCCTCACGCAGGTTGTAGTTGACAATCTCGCTGCCCAGAATCTTGTTCAGGGAAGTATACGTAGGGTAGCCCGGATTCGGTACCAGTACCTGATCGCCCGGATTGACCAGTGCCAGTGTGACGTGCAGGATACCTTCCTTCGAACCGATGAGCGGCTGTATTTCCGTAGCCGGATCGAGATCGACGTTGTACCAGCGCTTGTACCAGTCGGCCATAGCCTTGCGCAGTTCCGGAATACCTACCGTAGGCTGGTAACCGTGTGCATCCGGCTTTTTGGCATTTTCGCACAACACCTTGATGGTTTCTTCCGAAGGCGGCATATCGGGGCTTCCGATACCTAAACTGATGACATCTTTTCCTTCGGCGTTCATCTTGGCCACTTCCTTCAGCTTACGGCTGAAATAATATTCGCTTACGCTTGCCAGTCGGTCGGCAGGCTGTATGTTATAGTGTTGATTCTCCTTCTGCATATTCTCCTAATATTTTAAGTGCTTTGGTGAGCGGGGTTACCGCATCGATGGATTGTTTATATCTCAGGTAATCATTGAACATCACATCCACGTAGAACATGTATTCCCATTCGCGTCCGATGATGGGCAATGACTGGATTTTTGTCAGGTTGATGTTGTAAAATGAAAAGATGGAAAGAACTTTCGACAGACTTCCTTCACTGTGCGGAAGGGAGAAAACGATGTTTGCCTTGTTCACCTTGGAGCGGTCTTTCAGGTCGTCGGCAATCCACGGGTCGCATATCACCAGGAAGCGGGTAAAGTTATGCTTGTTGGTTTCGATGCCTTCCTGAAGAATCTTCATGTCGTACATGCCTGCCGCATATTTGGAACAGATGGCTGCATGTCCCTTCAGTTGCTTTTCGTGGATATCCTTGGCACTGCCGGCCGTATCATCCGTTTCTACCACCTTCAGCTCCGGATGATGCTGGAGAAACTCGCGGCACTGAGCCAGTGCTACCGGATGCGAGTTGACCTCTTTCAGATCCTTCCAGTCCTCGTCGGGCAAGCACATGATGCTGTGGCTGATGCGGAGTTTATGTTCTCCGATGATGGTTGCCCCGCTTTCGCGCAGCAGTTCGTAGTTGTGAAGCAAGCTTCCGGCTATCGTATTTTCTATGGCAACGACTCCTATGACGTTGCTGTCCTTACGCATGTTTTCGAATACTTCTTCGAATGTGTTGCAACAGATCAGTTCTATTTCTTCATTCTTGAAGTACTTGTGGGCTGCAATGTCATGGTATGAACCCGGAACACCTTGTATCGCTATTCTTTTCATTTGCTCTTGTTTTAAAATAAAAAATCCCGCTCTGTAAAAAGCGGGATTTCGTTATATCGTTTTTATTGATTCATTGGTTTGTTACACATGCGAACTCCCGCTTCACTTCATTGCTAAAGTAAAAGTAAAAAAAGTAAAAGAAGAAGTATGTCGCAAATGTTTTCATTCGTTGTTCTGTTATTTTGTTATTATTACGGTTGCAAATGTAATACTTTTCTTGAAAAAACAAACATTCTATGAACTTTTTCTTTAAATATTTTCTTTCCACGACATATTCGATTACATTTGTGTTAGATCAATATATATTTAAAATACTATTACCATGAATTATAATTTTGACGAACCGATAGACCGGAGAGGTACGAATGCGGAAAAAATAGAAGGAATGAAGGATATCTGGGGACGAACCGACCTTATTCCCATGTGGGTGGCCGACATGGATTTTGCCACTCCTCCGTTTGTTCTCGATGCGGTGAAGAGACGTTGTGAACATCCGGTGTTGGGGTATACCTGCAAGCCGGACAGTTATTATCAGGCAATCATCAACTGGGTGGATGCGCGTTACGGCATGAAGGTGGAAAAGGAACAGATTACGTATGTGCCGGGCATTGTGCCGGGACTGGGGATGGCAATCAATGCCTTCACTCATCCGGGCGACAAGATCATGATTATGCCTCCGGTGTATCCGCCTTTCTCGTGGCTAGTAACCCGCAACGACCGCCGGCTGGTAGAGTGTCCGATGATTCTGGAGAACGGCAAGTACCGGATGGATCTGGATTTGTTCCGCAGGGAGATTAAGGGCATACGTGTGTTTATCTTGTGCAACCCTCATAATCCGGGTGGAGTGGTCTGGACGCACGAGGAACTGGAAGCCATTGCCAATATCTGTGCAGAGGATAATGTCATTGTCTTTTCGGATGAGATTCATGCAGACTTGACCTTGCCTCCTCACCATCATGTACCGTTTGCCATGATTTCTGAACGGGCAAAAAACAATTCCGTTACGTTTATGGCGCCCAGCAAGGCTTTCAATATGCCGGGAGTGGCAGCTTCGCATGCTATTATTTATAATGAGGGGCTCCGCAAGCGGTTTACTACCTATATGGAGAGCTGTGAATTTGGCGGGGGACATGTGTTTGCCTTTCCGGCTGTAGAGGCGGCTTATTCCAACGGGACGGAATGGCTGGAACAGTGTCTGGCTTATATACAAGGAAACATCGACTATCTGGATGAATACCTGAAGAAAAAGATGCCGAAGATCAAGGCTATCCGTCCGATGGCTTCCTATCTGGTATGGCTGGACTGCCGTGAGCTGGGAATGTCGCAGCAGGCACTGGAAGATTTCTTCGTGTCGGGAGCTCATCTTGCCCTGAACAACGGCGAAACGTTCGGCAAAGAAGGAATCGGCTTCATGCGCATGAATGTAGGTTGTACACGTGCTGTGCTGGAACAAGCATTGAAACAGCTGGAAGAAGCCTATCGCCGGTTATAAAAATAAAAGAGGATATATCGGGTGATATATCCTCTTCTGCAATGTCCTTTGTGAAGTAACGAATTATGCTTCAGCAGGAGCAGCAGCTTCTTCTGCAGCCGGTGCAGCTTCTTCAGCTTCTGCTTTTGCAGCAGCTTCAGCTTCAGCCTTAGCAGCAGCTTCAGCAGCTTTCTTTTCAGCTACTTTCTTAGCGATTTCTTCGTTTACTTTCTTTTCTGCTTCCAGACGTGCTTTTGCTGCAGCCTTCTTAGCTTCTTCTTCTTTAGTCTTCAAAGCAGCCAGACCGTTCTGCTTGTTTTCTTTCCAAGCGTTGAAGCGAGCTTCAGCAGTAGCTTCATCGAATGCACCTTTTGCAACGCCACCCAGCAAGTGTTTCTTCATGTAAACACCTTCGCTAGACAAGATGTTGCGAACTGTGTCTGTAGGCTGTGCACCTACCATTACCCAGTGTAATGCACGTTCAAAATTCAAATCTACTGTGGCAGGATTGGTGTTCGGATTGTAAGTACCAATTTTTTCAGTAAATCTACCATCACGTGGTGCTCTTGCATCTGCAATAACAATTGAATAGAACGCATAGCTCTTGCGTCCGTTTCTCTGCAATCTGATTTTAGTTGCCATTTCTTAAACGTTAATTTTTTAATGTTAATGATTTGAATTATGCTAATATCCCGTATTAGCGGGTGCAAAGGTACGATTTTTATTTGTATTACAAAAGGTTAAGTCGTTATTATTTGTTATTTATTTCACGAAGCCATTTTTCTAGTTCGCCGGTCCACTGGCGTTTGTAGGTAAACGAGTCGCGGAATCCCCATCCGTGGCCACCGATAGGATAGGTGTGCAGGCAGGCGGGAACTTTGTTCTTGACCAGTGCCAGATAGTAGTTCACACTGTTGGCTACGGGTACGGCACCGTCGTCGCTGCTGTGCATGATAAAGGCAGGAGGGGTTTGCGGAGTGACCTGCAGTTCGTTGGAATATTTCTGTTCGAGTGCCTTCGAAGGATTTTTTCCCAATAAGTTATCGTGAGAGCCCATGTGGGTATATGTCGGGTCCATGGTAACGACAGGGTAGAACAGTATCTGGAAGTCGGGACGCGTAGCTGCATCGGTAAAATGAGTGGCCACCGTGCTGGCAAGATGTCCTCCTGCCGAAGCTCCCATGATGCCTAATTGTCGGATATTCCATTCATCGGTATGCTGACGCATGATACGCAGGGCCTGTTGGGCATCGCTCAGAGGCACTTCATTGTTTCCATTGGGCATGCGGTACGTCAGCACGGCATACGTGATACCCTGACTGTTGAACCAGTTGGCCATATCGTGTCCTTCGTGCTGCATGGCAAGGTGTGTATATCCTCCTCCCGGGCAAGCTACGATAGCCATTCCGTTGCCTTCTTTCGCCAGATAGACCGTCAGCGTAGGTTCTGCTACATAGAGCGGACCGTTTTCCACCTGCTGAGTCATGTGGTTACTGTTGGGAGCCCCGTTAGGCCATAATTTGATTTCTACTGGATTTTGAGCAGAGAGTATGGTCGAAAGAAAGACCAGACTCATGAGAAATAGTTTTTTCATACGTGTATTGATTTTGTTGTTCTCTTTTATTTTTTCTTTGTCATCCGTTTGTATTCATACTGTATCGTACGATGAAGGACATGCAGCGTTTGGTGGCCCATATCTTTTTGGCTGTTTATTCATACCGTATCGTACGATGAAGCTGGTGTGTTTCGTTAGGTTTTGGAATGTTTGATGAAAGTCGGTTGTTCAGTATGAAATGTTTTTCGATTGACGGGTTCAAAGATAACATAATTCTTTTAAGATAACAAAATACCCACAGACTTCCGCGGGTGCAGGAGGTCTGTGGGTGAATGGAATCTGTCAGTTTAGATTCAGTATTTTCTGCTTTAAGCTTTCTTGATATGCATGCTGGCTTTGACCAGATATACGATCAGCAAGATATATGCTACCAGCGAAACAACCTGACTCAGCGGATTTTCGAGCCATGCTTCGTTTACGAGATTGATACCGCCGAAACGCATAGCCGCGCTGACTACTCCCATCAGGGCACCACCGGCGATGAAACCGGAAGCAAGCAGGGTACCCTTTTCTCCGCGTGCCGTATTGACCGCTTCGTCTTTGCTGCGGGTAGTGACATACCAGTTGATGGCTCCACCTACGATGAGCGGAAGGTTCAGTTCCAGCGGAATAAACATACCCAATGCGAAGGCCAGTGCCGGAACTTTGAAGTAAGTCAGTATCAGTGCCAGTGCAGCTCCTATGCCATACAGCAGCCACGGAGCAGCCACACCGTTCATCAGCGGGTCGATAACGGCAGCCATGGCGTTTGCCTGAGGAGCAGCCAGTGCGCCCGATGAGAATCCGTAAGTCTTGTTCAGAATCATGATGACCCCTCCTACGGTAGCGGCAGAAACCAGTGTTCCCAAGAATTTCCAGGTCTGCTGCTTGGCAGGCGGACTACCCAGCCCGTAACCAATTTTCAAGTCGGTGATGAAACCTCCTGCCATAGACAGTGCGGTACAAACCACACCTCCCATGACGAGGGAAGCAACCATACCGGTGGCTCCTTTCAAGCCCACGGCAACCATCACGACAGAGGCTAAAATCAGTGTCATCAGCGTCATGCCCGATACCGGATTGGTTCCTACGATGGCAATGGCATTGGCAGCTACGGTGGTAAACAGGAAAGAGATACCTGCTACCAGAACAATGGCTACGATGGTGTGCAGCAGATTACCCTGCATCACATCGAAATAGAAGAACAAGGCTACCAGTATGATGGTGATGATGGAACCGATTGCGATAATCTTCATGGAAAGGTCTTTCTGGGTACGAATCACGTTGGTTTCCGCTTTCTTGCCACCCATTTCCTTTGCAGCCAGACTGACGGCACTTTTGATGATGCTCCAGGAACGTACGATACCGATGATACCTGCCATGGCGATACCTCCGATACCGATACTTTTGGCATACTGTGAGAAAATTGCTTCGGGCGACATACTGCTTACAGTCTCGGTGATGGCAGGATTCCATGCATTCAGTACCTGATCGCCCCAGATGAGTGAGATACCCGGAACGATAATCAGCCATACGGCAAGTGAACCGGCACAGATAATGGCGGCATATTTTAAACCTACGATGTAACCAAGTCCTAACACGGCAGCTCCAGTATTGATTTTAACGACGAGTTTGGCTTTTTCGGCAATCATTTCGCCCCATCCGCAGACACGGGTCGTGAAATTCTCGTTCCACCATCCGAACGTAGCCACGATAAAGTCGTACAGACCTCCTATCAGTCCGGCAAAAAGCAACGGTTTCGCCTGACTGCCTCCTTTTTCGCCCGAAACAAGTACCTGCGTGCTGGCGGTAGCTTCAGGGAACGGATATTCTCCGTGCTTCTCGCTGACAAAGTATTTGCGGAACGGGATAAGGAACAAGATACCCAAGATACCTCCTAACAATGAGCTGACGAACATCTGGAAAAAGTCGACCGTCATTTCGGGATATTTGTCCTGCAGGATATACAAAGCAGGCAAGGTAAAGATGGCTCCGGCTACGATTACACCCGAGCAGGCTCCGATAGACTGTATGATGACGTTCTCGCCCAAGGCACTTTTACGCTTGGCGGCACTCGAAACACCTACGGCTATGATGGCGATAGGAATAGCAGCTTCAAACACCTGACCGACTTTCAGTCCTAAATAGGCTGAGGCGGCAGAAAAGAGTATCGCCATGGCAATACCCCATAACACCGACCAGAGGTTCACCTCCGGATAGTTTTTGTCGGGCGACATCAGCGGCTGATACTGCTCTCCCGGCTTGAGTGGACGGAATGCATTTTCGGGCAATCCCGTCGGTTTTTCGTTTGTCTCTTTCATGGTTTTTCAAGTATTTAGTTTCTTAAATATTTCTTCATGCCATCGGTAAAGTAAATATCCATCTTACCGTCCGGACGTTCGTAGATGAAGTAAGCATCGAGTTCCGGATGCGCGTTGCAGATAGCCTTGGCTGAATCAAGTCCCAGCACCATAAACGAAGTGGCATAGGCATCGGCGGTAGCGCAGTCCTTGGCTACGACGGTAGACGAAAGAATGTTGTGCTGCACCGGATAGCCTGTACGCGGGTCGATGGTATGCGCATATTTCTTGCCGTCCTTGTAGTAGAAATTACGGTAATTGCCCGAAGTGGCAAGTCCTACGTTCGTAATTTCGAGTACCGTCTGCAACTCCTGATTTACGGCGAGCGAGTCGTCTATCGGCTTGTTGATACCGATGCGCCAGCTTTCCATGTTCTGATTCTCACCTTTCATCACCAGTTCTCCTCCGATGTTGATCATATAGTTCTTGACTCCCTTGCTGTCGAGCAGACGTGCCACGCAATCCACTCCGAATCCTTTGGCGATAGCACTGCAATCCAGCATCACGCGCGGGTCTTTCTTTACGATTTTGCCGTCTATCAGGTCTACCTTATGAAAGCCTACAAACTGGCGGATGCTGTCTATGGTATTCGGCTGTATGCCCGTAGCATTCTTGAAACCGAACCCCCATGCGTTTACCAGCGGAGCCACAGTGATATCAAAGGCACCGTGCGTGTCGGTCGATACGGCCTTAGCCAGACGGAACACATACGCAAACATACTGTCTGTCTGCATGTTTTCGTTGTTGTTGATATGCGTAATGACCGACTGCTTGTTGAACGGAGAGAGCGAGTTATCCACTTTCTGCAATTCAGCTTCGATGTCTTTTTTCAAGTTTTCCTTCGACTGGTAAGTGATTTTGTACATCGTACCGAATACCAGCCCTTCATCCGTCTGGTAAGGAGCTTGTTTCCGAAGAATCAGTACCGTTCCGATAATGAGAAAAGCTAAGAACGGAAGTTGCCATTTTGCGTTTTTATTTGTCATAGATATAAGTCTTTATGATTTATTGATTTAGAAAAAGATGTTCGATAAGGATTTTCACGCCGATGCCAATCAGTACCAGACCGCCGAAAAGTTCCACGCGCAGGTTAAAACGTTTCCCGAAGAAGATACCGATCAGGCTGCCGGCAAGCGAGAGGACAAACGAGGCGAAACCGATGATGAGCAGCGGGCTAAACAATTGTTCTACGTCGTTGAATCCCGTAAAAGCGAAAGAGATGCCTACGGCCAGCGCATCAATGCTGGTTGCCACCGCCATAGTGAGGATCACCTTCAGTTGGGTAGGGTCGAAGCTGCACTCTTCACTGTCCTTGAAATGTTCGCGTATCATGCGGATACCTAAGAAAGCCAGCAGTGCGAAAGCGA
>ULQM01035124.1_pt1 | contig 11811 bp, 22 predicted proteins | sample 1954451 | NCBI WGS metagenome assembly ULQM01 (sample SAMEA4835655, study PRJEB28245) | human gut metagenome | biome: gut microbiome; material: fecal sample | place: Denmark | collected 2008 | reverse complement strand
CATATTCACTTTCCGTTGCTTTTGCTTAAATTGTGCATTGCGCCAGACACACCTTTGCAACAATGATGCTTACACTGGGAGCCGACATCTACACGACAAGCAAGCTACTGGGTCATACAGACATCGCCACCACCGAGATATACGCTAAGATTATAGACAAGAAGAAGGATGAAGCCGTAGGACTCATTGACAAGTTCTTCGATAAGTAAAAGAAAAGGCACCGAGATTCATTCCCGATGCCTTTTCTTTATATCATTTTTCCTTCATAATGTACAACCGTCTTATATTTTGACGAACCTATATATATATCAACGATATAATTGTCACCATTCTTCTTAATTAAGTAAAAACTATCAGAAGAGCCGTCTGTTAACTTGCATTTTCTGTAGTTATCCACCAACTCAAAATACTCCAGTTCCTCGTCTGTCTCAACGAAATATATCTTTTCACCTATTGGGACTCTGTACCAAGTATAACCGAAAGAAATATAAGTTCCATCCTTCTTAGAACCTATATAAAATTCTGATTCATTCTCAATCACAAATTTATCAATCTGATGCCTAACTCCAGCAACCTCAATGTAGTTTGAAGTCAATCCGTCCTCTTCATCAGAATCCTTGCTACATGATACCAGCAGCAAGACAAACATCATAAAACATAAAATCTTCTTCATATCTCACACATTTAAATTAATAACATATCTTGCAAGGAGTTCTACCCATATCCTCAGCTTCCTCCTCGCTTATCTCCTCTATCTCTCCTGAGCATCGAGAGAGGCCCTTGCAATCAGGGTCGCAATGGTAACGCTTGGATGAGCCACCAGTACAGATATACACATTATCACTATAGCCAGCAGACTTTACGACAGACTCCTTTTTCTCAGATTCTACATCAACAGACTTCTTTGAAGAACTGCTGCATGATGCCATCAGGATGATGGCGAAAAGTAATACAAGATGTTTCATATTAAAATTCCTCTTTTACGTAATCATACGGACCATATTGAATAGCTACAAAATATCTCCCAGATTTAATTCTACCGACTTTGACAAATATCCCATAATACTCATCATTTACAGGAGACTCACCCAAGCTATAACAAATAAATCCTTGCTCATTTTTATAAGAAATTATATTATCATAACTCTCAGACAAAGTTTGCTTTAAACTCTCTCGTCTAAGTTTAGCTGTTTCAAATTCATCGTAAAAAGACATAAAAAGACATTCGTTGAAATAAGTTCCATTTACATCTGCCTGAAAGTAAAAGTCAGCATAATCAAAGTAATAACCACCATAAGAAATATTTTCGTATTGTATGCTATTATATGTAGTCTTATTTGGTTCTCCATACTTCAATTCCAGCAATCTTTCTGCTACATCTAAAGACTGCCCAAAAGGAACTCCACAAATAGAACTCTGTGCATATACTATATATGTACAAAGAAACATAAATGCAGATAAAAATAACCTTTTCATACCTACCACATTTTAATTATCCTACATTTGCTTTTCTCATGCTACCGCCCAAGATGGACAATAGCTGGTCGTAGCGTTTTTCCAATTCCTCGTACTTTGCCTTCCAGACAGAATCGTCATGACAAGATTCAACCGCCTTTGGTTCGTCACGACAAGGAGTCTCTGCTACCATGCTTGAAGAATACTCAACGTCTTCTTTCACATACATAGTACCAACACCACGCATTAACCACTCTGCCGACACGTCAGGAAAGGCATTCAGTATCTTCTCTACGATATTGGCAGCTAAAGTTCTATCTCCTCTTAATTGAGGATTTAGAGTAGCTTGGGCTACATTAATCTGTTTAGAGAGTGCATTAACGGAAATAGATTTATCCTCCAAAACACACTTAACTCTCTGATAAATAGTTGCTTCCATACATTTTACATTTATAAACCATACCTAATTAATCTTAATAGATTAATCTTTTTAGAAAAAACGTTTGGTAGTTTAATCCAAAACGAGTATCTTTGCACACGTAAACAACAAGTTTGTTAATTATTAAAGGCAAAAATACAACAAAAATTTAAGTTATGCAAGTAAAAAAGACAAAAATTATCAAGGTTTCTCTTGAAGGACGGAAAAAACTTGCCGAGCGGTATGGTTGCCGAAGAGAGACCATTTACAACGCTTTAGGGTTTAGAAGTCAGAGCAAGCAATCTGAATACATCAGGCAGGATGCCTTGAAGGAGTTCGGAGGAGTCGTAGTCGACAAAGTACTCTTCTACTAAAAGAAGGAGGTGAATATGATTAAGAGATTATTCAGAACTTGGCTGAGGTATCAGTTGTATCAGAATATTGGCAACCATGTAGATTTTGAAGAAATATTTCAATGGATATACAGGTCGCCAATAAGGGAATGGAATCTTAGAATCTTCTGTATCTGTTCATCCCGAGAAAACGAATATGGATGGATAACAAAAAATCAATTTGGAGTCATAAACGTAGCATATTCTATAAAAGATGCAGAAACATTACTAAGATTCTTCCACAAGTAGAAAGACTGTAACTTGATTCAATGGTGTCATACCATTAGAAACGATAGTGCTATTACAAGAAGAGATACTTACAACTCTCCATTCGTTAGCATTTAGTTTGTCAATACGAGAATTAATCTTTTCGTTCAACTCATCCAAGTTATCTGTCTGATAGGTGAACATAATTACTTTTTGCTGTTTCATACGAAATTGAATTAAGTTAAAATAAAAATTTGTCAACCGCAAAGGTACAAAACAAAAACTACAATCGGGCAACGGTAGATATAATAATGTATAAAATGAAAATTTGTCACTTTCTGTTTCATACACTACCGCCCGATTTTAAAACTGGAGGAACCCTATGAATGAAATCGTTTACAGAGGTGAAAGCAACCAACCTCTAACAAATAGTAAACTGGTTGCTGAGGTCTTTGAGAAAGAGCATAAACATGTTCGTGAAGCAATAAAGAAGTTGCTTACGACTGCCGAAAATTCGACCGTCCACCAAATGTTCTCAGAATCGACCTATCTGAACGAGCAGAACAAAGAGCAGCCAATGTTCATCATGAACCAAGATGGTTTCACCCTGCTGGCGATGGGATTCAACGGCAAGAAGGCGATGGAGTTCAAACTGAAATACATCGAAGCCTTCAACGCTATGAAGAGACAGATTGAGCAATCCAAGCCATCCGTCCCTCAGAATTATCTCGAAGCTCTCAAATCCCTGGTCAAATCAGAGGAAGAGAAGCAGCAGTTGGCGTTGGAGAACCGAAAGCAGCAACAAGAGATCCTCACTATCAGCAAGGAGAACATGGAACTTGGGAACAAGATTACCGAGATGCTGCCCAAGGTAAGCTATTACGATCAGATCCTGCAAAGCAATGCCACCATGACCATCACCCAGATAGCACAGGACTACGGTATGAGTGCCATCAAGATGAACAAGGAACTGGAAGCGATGAAGATTCAGCATAAGGTTCGAGGACAGTGGATATTGTACGGACAGTTCCTTACTGGCGGCTACGTTCATAGCAGAGCAATTGACATTATTCGTTCAGACGGAAGGCATGACGTGAAGTACAACACCGAGTGGACAACGAAGGGAAGAATCTTCCTTTACGAAGCACTCAAAGCGAAAGGCGTTCTGCCATTAATAGAGCAAGAATGTACGTCCAAAGATAAAGGCACTGGTGGAACAGAGCCATCGCAGCAAACCCTCAAATTCAACTGATATGATAGACCAAGAGATTAAAGAGCAACTGGACCGAATCGAGCAATATGCAATGATAGCGGCCAAGTCAATGCTCAACATCAAGGAAGCTGCATTTATACTCGGCATGACTGTAGAAGGAGTCAGAATGAACGTAAGAAATCATATCCTACCTTGCTACAAGCCGAACATCAACCGACTCTACTTCAAGAAGAGCGAGTTAGAGGACTGGATGATGCAGAACCGCTCCAAGAGCATGACAGAGATAGAATCAGAGGCAGCAGCCTATTGTTCAACACATTAATAACATTAGAATATGTTTTCAATAATCATGTTAATATTGTCAATCGTAGCATTTTGCGTAGTGGTAAACGAGATATACCACTTCTTCAAGGAATGTGGTAAGTAACAACAAGGTGGGTGAACCTCAAAAGTTCATAGGAATATATCAAGTTCGTTATTAATCAGTCTCATCTCCGTGGAGGTTTTTTGGAGCCCACTACTTCCACCCACCACAATATCCTGTATTGTTTTGTAGTTGTTCTTTGACGCAAGTAGTTCAGTTGGTAGAACAGAAGGTTCCCCATCCTTCGAGGTCGTGGGTTCGAGTCCCACCTTGCGTCCAAAGCCCGATACCGAGGCATTGTTTCGGATAGGATAAACCTTCCTTGAGAGGTACTCGTAGTCAAAAGCAGCGTATGCAACCACAACATACGATTAGACGAGGAAGTGGCAAGACTATTACCTACACCGCAATAGGTGGAATTGAGAACGTCTTGGAGTTCACTTGTGAAGAAGCAGGCCTGATGCCGAGACCCTTGTAAGAGGTAGCACAAAGGCAGGAGCGCACAACTACAATAAAGTTCTAATGCAGCCAGTACGAAACATAGCACTGGGAGTCCTAAGCCTCCAATGGAATGCAGAAGGGAACTTAAAGACACATGTCCTTAGGCGAAGGCGTGGCCCGACTTGTGTCTTTGGGAGCATGAATGGAATTAAAAGCCTCGGAACATGCTCCCTTTTTCGCTGATATATCATATTTCTATACATTTACATTTTTGCGGTAGCGACCGCTCAACTTGCAATTAGACTCCCCCACCATTCGTGAGAACCGTGGGGTTTATTTTGAAAGTCAAACAATTAAAATATTATGCTTATGAACAATTCAACAAGTGGAAATTATCCACCAGGCACAGCAAACGACCCATTCGCACCTTACAATCAGCCTGAATACCCTGAGTATCAGGACTACGATGTTACGGCATCATTCACACTTGACAAGTCGTTTACGGTTACTTCTTCTTCCGAAGATGAGGAAGACATCAAGCAAGACCTCATTGAAGACTACATGACACCTTTAGACCTCATCAACGAACTGAAAAAGAGGCTGCAAGGTGAGTTGGAATCAGACCCAAACAACAAGCGAATCAAGAAGCTCATCAAGGAGTGTGATGGATGGACGTGTGACTGCGACATCTGTGTAACTAACTAATATAATAAGGTATGAAAGAACTTATAACAATTCAGTCAACGCTTAAAGCACCGAAATCTCAATTCAATGCGTTTGGTAACTACAAGTACCGCAAGGTTGAGGATATATTAGAAGCGGTTAAGCCGATAATGTCCAATCTTGGTTGCACACTGGTTATGACAGACGATATAGAAATGGTTGGCAATCGCATATATGTAAAGGCAACCGCTACTCTCAAAAACAGCAAAGGCGAAATAGAAATAACGACAGGTTATGCAAGAGAGGAAGAAACCAAGAAGGGAATGGATGGGAGCCAGATTACTGGAGCTGCATCTTCTTATGCACGAAAGTATGCACTGAATGGTCTTTTTGCTATTGATGACAATACCGATTCCGATACAACTAATATTGAAAACCAGAAAGACCAGCAAAGCCAGCAAAAAGTAAAAAGCAGCAATAAGGCTCCAGTAGCCTCAGACCCTCAGTATCACCCTAACGACATCAACGAGGCGATACAGATGGTATCAAGCTGCGTAAACAAGGACAACCTTGTATGGGTAATGCAGACCTACCAGCCGTTGATGAGCAACGCACAATTCATGCAGACACTATCTGCTAAGAGAAAGGAATTGGGAATATGAAAACAAAGGAAATAAAGCTAAAGAAAAGCAAGGTGGTATTCGATGAGATCAACCACACCTACCATCTTGGTAAGAAACAGCTATCAGGTATTACTGGAACACTCATCAAGTTTGCCTTTCCTGATACATATAAGGACATACCAGACAGTGTGTTGGCTAAGGCTGCCGAACGTGGTGGAATGATTCACAACTCCTTTGAGCTATTCTGCACTATCTTTGGTTCGGACATAAGCGCATATCCGAATCCGATACAGGAGATACGTGACTTCAGCGACATGCTGCACGCTTACGAGCTGCATCATGTGGATAGCGAGTATCTTGTCACAGATAACAAGTATTTCGCATCATCCATAGATGGTGTGTTCGCTGACAAAGAAGGAAATATCTACCTTGTTGACTACAAGACCACCTCTACGCTACACTATAACAACGTTTCTCTCCAGCTATCCATCTATGCTAAATGGTTCGAGCAGATGAATCCCAACCTAAAGGTGAAGGAGATTGTCTGTATGTGGTTCAAGGATGGCAAGAGCAAGTTCCAACCGCTGCCAAGAGTATCAGATGAGACAATAACGAACTTGATCTATGCTTATCTCACAGACGATGCAGACTATCATTACAAGGTGGAAGTACCTGAGCAGTTCTCGGCTTTGGAGCAGGAATACAGACTCCTCACAGCACGAATAGACGCACTGAAACTTCGTCAGGATTCTATCAAGGAGCAGCTGATGAGCTTGATGGAAGGGAATAAGCAGAAGTCTATCAAGACTAATATCGGTACATACTCTTACGTGGAAGCTACCACCAAGAAAACTTTCGACACAAAACTTTTCAAGGATACAGAGCCAGACCACTACGAGCATTATCTCAAGGAGGTAGTAACCAAACCGTCAATCAGAATCAAACTTAATTAAGCAACAATATGAATGTAACTTTTACAGGCAAGATTATTGCCGTAGGACAAGTGCAGATGGGCACTTCGCAAAACGGACAACAATGGAGTTCGTGCGAGTATGTAATAGAGGAATTGAACCAGCAATATCCTTCACGATCCGTCTTTCAAGTGTTCGGGTCGGACAAGTTGCAGCAGTTCAATATCCAGGCAGGAGAGATTATCACTGCCCATATCGGCTTGAAGGCGAACCAGTCTCGTACCAATGGCAGATGGTTCAATCAACTGGACTGCTGGAGGGTGGAGCGCCCAAGCGGTCAGGTTGCTCAGAGTCAGATAGGCGCACCCCAACAGCCACAAGGTGGAAACACCCCATATCAGCAACCTTCGTACGGAGGGGCACAGCAAGGGAATATCCCATTCCCTCAACGTTAATAAATAAGGCATGGAAATACATCTTGTACGAACATCTACTGGTCTTCGTCCATATTCGGATGATGATTATGAGGAAATGAAAAAGATAAAGGTTGGAACAATCGTCAAGGCGAACATCGTCCGACCTCGCAACGTGAAGTTTCATCGCAAGTTCTTCTCCCTTATCAGAGCAGCATGGGATTGTCTTACCGAGCAGCAGCGCACCAACCTACGCTCAGTAGATACTTTCCGTGAACAGCTTCTTATAACGTCAGGATTCAGCGAACCGCTCTACGACCTGAACGGACAGAAGTTCTTGGAGAAGGCCAAGTCTATCTCCTTCGCCAAGATGGATGAGCCAGCCTTTAACGAAGTTTATTCCAAAGTCTTAGACACCATCCTTACCGTCATGGTAGCCAATGGTGTTACAGAAGACGAGTTTAATAACATTTTACAAAATTATAGTTGATATGACACACAGAAACAACAAGCACAACAACAGAAGTAATCGTCAGCGCAACAACAAAACGGAGTTGTCACCATTCGCATCAATGCTTTTCGGAGCACTGCTTGGCAAGGGTACGGAAATGATTGCTGAAAAAATGGCAGAAGGAACAAAAAAGGCTCCTGATATTCATGCAGAAGGAATTACCAACAAGGACATCAACAACATCAACAACGGCAATGCAACCTTATCTAAGTTGCGTATTCCTGCTGATGGTTCGGCAGTTGAGTACCCTGTCCCTGATAACCTCCAGTTCTTCTTCGCTGAGGATGGTAAGTTGATGGTTCGTAAGAAGATTGAAGGAGGCGAGAAGCCTACTAATGATGATAAGGAAGGCAACCCTATCACTTACGATGATATTTGCAAGGAACTGTTCTTACACAAAAGAACATACTGGGTTTATGATAAAAAAATCGAAAATAACGTTTCAGGGTATATTACTTATAATGATTTAAGCAACTGTACAAGTGCGGCTCAAGCAAAACGCTTGGCCGCTTTTAACAAGTTGCAGAACATCGCAAAGTATCTCAACAATGGATGGAAACCTGACTTTAGCATCTGCGATAAAAAATGGGGTATCATTAAGGACGGAGAAAGTTTCACTCCTATATATATTAGGATGGTCAACGACGCAAACATCTACTTCGGACACAAAGACCTTGCTAATGAAGCCATCCGTCTGATGGGCAAAGAATCTCTCAACGACCTTTTCTCAACTGACTGGTAATGACAAGTTACGCAGAAATCAAGGCAAAGTTAGAACAGGAAGACAAGAAGATACGCAAGCGTGCATCTTATGACGAGCATAACTTGCAAGCCGCAGAGGTCAGGTATATCCGTGGGGTATATCCTGACCTTGAAGGTGTCTTCTTTGCTGTTCCTAATGGTGGCAAGCGAACCTCCCGGCAAGCCGCATGGCTGAAAGAAGAAGGTATGAAGGCAGGAGTTTCTGATATGCTACTCCTGAAACGCACCTCTCAATTCGGTTTCCTCTGCATCGAAAACAAGACACCGAAAGGCAGACAAGAGCCAGAGCAGAAGGTGTTTCAACGTGAAGTGGAGCGACACGGAGGAAAATACATCGTCATCCGTTCTATAGACGAATTCATGAAAGCAATCGACAATTATCTAAATGGTGAACTATGACAGAAGCAATCAGACAGGCCATACAATTTCTTACAGAAAACGGCTACAAAGTTACTCCTCCACCCAGGGAAGTCAAAGACGAATACACCTTTGATCGGGCATGGAACCTCTACGAAAAGAAGGTCGGCTGCAAGTCTAAGTTGGAAAAGAAGTGGAACTCTATGAGCAGGAAAGACCGCAAGGCTGCTATAGAGTATATTCCTCTCTATGTACTCTCCCAACCCGACAAGCAGTATCGCAAGAACTTCCAAACTTTCCTCAACCAGCGAGGATGGGAGGACGAACTTATAGGAGCAACAGAACCGCCAACAACTACCAACGTGCATCCTTCTGAGATAAGTCAGCTTATCGCAAAAACGAAAGCCGAACAGGAGTTGCATACTAAAAGAACAAAGGACAACGTTCTTCGTCAACGCATTATAGGCATGTTGGAGCTTCTGCAAAGAAACCCCGATAGCTTATGCAAAAAGCAGTTGGAGATATATCGTGACAACGGGACCTTTGCACGACTTGGCATCCCGACAAATCTGTTATAAGAATGATAACAACAAGCAACTACAACCAACAACACCCACTAAGAGTCTTCGAGGCTTTCGCAGGATATGGCAGTCAGTCTCTTGCATTTAAGTATCTGAAAGAAAAACACCCTGATTTCGACTTCAAGGTAGTGGGCATATCCGAGATAGAGCCATCTGCTATTCAGGCTTATCGGCTGCTTCACGGATGGGAAGCTCCTAATTTCGGTGACGTGACAAGGATAGACTGGAACCAGGTTCCTGACTTCGATTTCATCAGTTGGTCTTCACCCTGCCAGGATTTCTCGATGGCAGGACTGAGGAAAGGCGCAGAGGAAGGCAGCGGAACACGATCGTCACTTATCTTTCAGGAAAGACGTATGATAGAAGCAAAGCATCCTAAGTATGTGATGTTGGAGAATGTCAAAGGACTTCTCACCAAGAAAATGTTGCCCTTCTTTCTCAAATATCTCAAAGATTTAGAGAGTTTTGGTTATGCGTCATTCTATAAGGTCTTGAACGCAAAGGACTACGGTATTCCTCAGAACAGAGAGCGAATATTTGTCTTTTCTATTCTAAGAACAGACGAGGACCCGAACCCTGAGTATCATTTTCCTTCACCGATACCACTCACCACAAAGGTTGAGGACATACTTGAAGACAATGTATCTCAAGAATATTTCATGTCACAACCACTTCTCGAAAAGTATCTCTCCAAAGCAGACATCAATGAAGCAATCCAAAAACTCTACCCCGAAGATTTCAATACCAAAAACGGCTGACGGATGCTCCCCTGCCATCACATCATCGTTTGGAGCAGGTATTAGCATAGCTAATCTTCTTGGTGTTGACCATTTCCCTAAGAGGGGGTACTGATAATAAAAAAAACTATAAGTAGGAAACTACTTATTAACTCAGACACAAGAGGCTTGAGTAGAACCATCCGCAGTAGCTATTACAAGACAAGTTTAGCCAACTTTCTTGTTAAAAAAGGAAGTTGTGCCAGTGGAGTCTTAATCATCAAACCAGTATGATAATATACAGAAATAAACATGGAAATTTTAAAGGTGGTTTGTTTGAAACAAAAATATCACCAACCATAACAACAGCATTCTTTGAAGGAAATACATTTATCTTAAAAATAAAAGAATGTGTGACAAAATTATCAAGTTGACAAGTCTTAATAGACCTAATATATTTGAACAACAGAATCGTGTTTATTCCACTAAAGGAATCTCTCCTACTCTCAATTCGGCTATGGGACACGGAGGCGACTGCATCCCTTTATTCTTAATTATTAAAGAGATATGAGAAAAGCCATCCTCTACAAGGATGGCACAGTCGAAGGAAGGATGTTGCGCAAAGCATACGACACTCATAAGTGCAGCTTCCAAGCAAAGATGAAACATAGAACACCACGTACCGATGGACTTAGTAATACCATCACAAGTTTCTTCACAGACAACTTAGTATTAATCATTAAAGAGATATGACTACTGTACAATGAACAAAGAAATAATTCACACCGCACCCAACGGCAAGAAATACTCCATCTCCATCAGGAAGTACACTCCAAGAGATTGTTTCAGACTGATGGGAGTCCACGAAGCTGACATAGACAAACTCCTAAGCAAGGAGAAGTCTGGTCAACTCATTATTTGTAAGAGCAAACTCTATGCCCTTGCAGGAAACTCAATAGTCACCAACTGCCTGACCGCTATGTTCGAGGAACTGATATTCCCATCAGGGAAACACTATCACGACAAGAGCGGTCAGCTATCACTCTTTTAGCTTATGGATATTTTCGGATATATCAAGATTGGCAAGCGCATCAGCAAAGCGCATAAAGCCCTCTTTACCCACAAGACCATGGTATTATGGTACAAAGGCAACCCTATCATCGGGACAATGCACGATGGTTTGTGGTACCAAAAAGACATGAACGGAAAATTGGAGCAATTAATGTTCCAGAAACAAGTAACTCACGTATCATTCTTACCTTACCCACCAGATGAAGACCGAGAAAGAACAAGTATTATCCATCATCGCTGATATTCTGTCCGAGCGCAAGGCGGCACACATCGTCCCCTGCCACGTTCTTACCACCGAAATCATCAATCATGGAGTCCATCAGCCACAGCAAGCCCTGAATGAGTTATACGCAGAAGGCAAGATAGACTGGTGCAGAACACTCAACGATACGGCATTCACTATCAGAAATTTATAAATCAAAATCAATTAGGAGGATAAAATATGTTTCAAACAGAACAAATCACAAGAAGATGTTTGATGACTTTGAGTGATGGTAGCAAAACACAAGCTACTATCACCATCCCAAAGCCGACAAAGCCCATCTTCCCCGAGCAGATGGAACGAAGGCTTATCGAGAAATTCAATAAACAGCAACCGCTCACGGCAAACAAAGTTGTTAAGTTACATATAATGAGAAATTAAAGTAAAATAATATGGAAGCAAAGATTAACATAGCGGAAATTCTTAAAGATAAACCGCAAGGAACTAAATT
>ULQM01038839.1_pt1 | contig 11823 bp, 5 predicted proteins | sample 1954451 | NCBI WGS metagenome assembly ULQM01 (sample SAMEA4835655, study PRJEB28245) | human gut metagenome | biome: gut microbiome; material: fecal sample | place: Denmark | collected 2008 | reverse complement strand
CAGCGAAAACGCAAAAACATCTCTATTGTCCTGTCTTCACACAATATTTTCCCCCTGCTATAGCAGGGGGAAAATATTTTATTCAATTGTTTCCACCGGTAATGGGTTCATGTTTCCCACCCACTGGTGTAAAAACGCGGAAGCTTGGTTTCGATTCAGATTGTCGTGGATTTTTTGGTTGTAGTAATTTCTTAGGCATCTGTAGCAAGACGAGTCGCAATCGCAGTTGTCTACAACGGAAATTGCTTTTGCGAGGACTCGTTGGAATGCTTGCCCGTCCGCTGTCACAATTCTGCGAACATGGCCTGCACCACCAGCGACTGCATCATATAGAACTACAGAAAAGATCATACACCCATCCACAGATGTGTAGAACAAACATCCTTTGATGTCGGTGCGCTCTATCCCCATCTCGCGGGACAATCCCTCTAACAGGGCATAGAGTACTGACAGCATCACATTTATATCTGCCGCCTCTTGTGTCGCAAAGGTGATTTTTGCCACATCTGTCTTGAAATCATGCGACAAACGGTATTCTGCCGAGTTGCCCTCCTTATTAACACAACGGTATCCTCTGGAGTTCTTGTGCTCAAGAGGGATTCCGGTTTCGCTTGCATATCCGCAAGCAGGACAAACCTTGTAATCAGTTTGGCCAATGACTACGAGAGAGTCATTTGAAGTAGATTCAATTTGCAAAGCTTGACCGTTTACTTCAAATATTTGCTTGGCGATTAGATTACGATGCGGGTCTCCAATGTAGTAATCGTCTGTCTTAAAATCGTGTTCGGGGCGGTGCATAGGAACAGGTCTGGCTTCTTTTTCTGCACAGAACCCCATGCGCGGTTCCAAAGTTTTTCTCCAAGACAGGCGTTTGATGGGTGTATGGCAGGAAACGCATTCGCGACCGCTGCCAGTAACAGGATCTTTAGTGAAGTTTGGCTGGCCGCAAGTAGGACACTTGGGGCAGTAGAAGCCTTTCTCCCATGCGGCATCCGCATTTTTGCCCGGCATTTTACGAATATAACGGCTGACATACATTTTCCCATCTGCCACGACCTCTGCACCGGGAGCGTACTCTGCGATGGCCATTTGTAGGTCTCTGGCTAATTGCAGAGCCTTTCCTCGCCCCACGGCGTTGATGTCTGGGATCAACTCAACGGTATCCACAGGGAAACCGTACTTGGGAAGTACATTATTCCGAACCAAAAAACCGATAAGGCTCTTTTTTCCAGCGTTGTCATCCTTGCTGCACCTGAAATTTCTAAGGGTGCGGCTCCAGACACCGGCAGCTTCATCGTCGTGCCTGCGGCGGCAAGCCAACAGTTCTTTTTCCATTTCCGCTACTGTTCCGCGGAAATCCTGTACGGCGATTTCAAGAACACCATTCTCTCCGCAAAGTCGATTTATCCAACCGAAATCAGCAATCCCAAGTCGCTGATGCATTTTTGTTGGAATCGAGCGTAGTAAGAGTTGTCGGAGATTTTCCGGCTGTGTATTCAAGTACTCCTTCAGCAGCTCATAGCCGCCTTCATTCAACAAGACAGTTTGGTTATCACCTGCATAAACTTCCTTATGCTGTGCGAAGAAGGAACTCAGAGCTACAGCAAAAATATGGCGATTTAGTATCTTTTCGTTCTCGATTTCGAAAATTGGGGCTTTGATCTTTCCACTGATCATGGCCGTCGGGTCGCCATAATATGTAAAGTCGTGAGAGGATAATTTCGCATAGGTCATAACAAATGCCGCAGAATGCTTTGCTCGACCGGCACGGCCTGCCCTCTGCACATAATTGGATGGACTGGGCGGGACATCACGCATATACACGGTTTCCAGACTGCCCACATCAACACCCATTTCGAAAGTCGTGGAGCAGCTGAGCGCATTGATTTTCTTTTGTACGAAGGCTTCTTGATACCGTGTTTGCTGATCCTTTGCAAGCTGCGCCGTATGCTCCTTGATATATAACGGTTCAGAGTGACTGCTGCTATAAAGACGGGCGTAGTGGTTCATGGCAGAATCCTTTAGAGGATCACAGGGTTCCAGAGTCCCGGTGCATTTTACCGAAGCGCACTGATTTTTTACATTGTACGGTGTGATGCGGCCGCACTTCCTACACCGATAGAATTGGGTGCCATTTGTGCCACCGATGCAAATATCAAAATCGTTCGCATCGAGTACAAATTCCTCCGTTTCCGCTTTGAACACATTCATCCAATAATCTTCCAAAATGGCGTCCGCTTCATCATCGGAAATACCCAATGCCCGCGTCAGCCGCACGAGTCGACTGTTGGGATAATAATTCCCGTTGGGACGCTTTCGACCACGCCACCCGGAGATCCAGCTTTGTTTTGCGGAGTCTCCTGTACGCAGCAATACCAACTTCTTTGCCGAGGGCGTAAAGAAAATATACTCGCGTTCAGCGGCTGTCAGCGTGTATTCCTTTCCCGCATCGACGGCACCGGAAAATACTGCGTCCTGTGTCAGAAGTTCGAGCAGGGCAATGGCGTCCTGTGATGAGAGGTTATACGGGTCGCCCTGAAACGCCGTAGCTACCTGAGCGTTTCGCCTGTATGCAAAAGAAAGCACACCCATTGACACAAGGCTGGTGCCGCGGCGGGCATTGAACATTTCATTCAGAATCGCCACCCACGCATTACTGCGGCTCGCAGCAGATAACTTACCCACATCTTGATTTTCGCCAGCATCCCACTCGGCAAAAGATCTGTTGTTTTCAAAATAGCGGCTGAGTTCATCGACGAATTGAAATACACTTACTTTTTCTATGCCGCTATTGCGATATTTCTCCGCAATGTGCCAAATACCTCGTCTACGCAAAAATTCATCATAGGAACGCTCCATATAGGAGGCGAAAAACGCCGCTTCACTTCGGCTGTCAGAGAAGCAAAGAAACTGCCGCATCAGCTTTTTATGTATTTGCTGTGGTTGCGCTGTGCCAGCGAAGATGCTGCGCCGACCAGAATTCTGATTTTCTTTTGGTGCTGATGTTATGGTGACTTCCTCGTTGGGAAGTTGCTCGAAAAGCTCGGTTCCCAATACAGCGGTGGCTGCTTCGCTTCCCAAATAGAAGCGGCGGAACGAACCAAAACCGCAGGCGGGGCATCTGGCAACATGGTTTTTGTGTTGTTCTATTTTGCGAAGCCTGCGATAGTTGGATTCGCTGTGTTCACATAGTGGCTTAAACTTTGTGTCTGCTTCCGAAGAGATAGCCCCGCAAACCGAGCAAATGACAAAATCGTTTGTGGCATCATCTGCACAATCCTCCTCGTCAATCAGTACATCTTCTGCGCTGTCTTTAAGGTAGTAGAAGTCGGAAGGGTCGTCCAGCCCCTTCCGCGCTGATGGGCGTAAAGCCCCGCCTTCTTCTCTGCCGACAATAGCCATTCTTCCACAATCTGTGCAGACAGCGGCCTCGAATACCGCGGCATCGGTTTTGTTGTTTTCATTTGTAAACGAGTGCTTCCGATGTAAAAACAGGCGCTTAGGAGAGGTGAGCGTGATATATGCCCCCTCCAAGGCTCGCACAAAAAAGTGATAGCGGGGCTTGATCAGATTTGCGCCATCTTTTTCGGCGCGAGCACAGACAGCAATGAAGGATATGACCTGCTCATTAGTCATGGGACATACTTCGGATAGGATCTGACATAGCTGTGCGACCGTAATTGGCTGATGTGCGACCTTCCGAAGCAATGCAAACAGCCGGGAATGCAAGAAAAGCGCATAGAGCTTTTCGTCCTCGCTCCCTCCCGGAGCGAAGTCAGCGTGATAGCGGGCTAACACGGAGGAAATATCAGGACTTCTTTGCAGTTCCTCAAAAAGTGCTGGTGCAAAGTCCAAAAAATCTTCCATGGCAGGTCGCTTTTCTGTGGAACGAATAATTCCAGAGCGTTGGAATGCAACACCACATAGCTTTTCAGCAAAGCTCAGGATATCACCATCTGCATCAGGCCCACCAAGTGTTGCACTTGTCAGAATATATTGAACGCTATCGGGCTCGCTGATCCTCGCCCGGAGTCGGCGCATCAGCAGGGAAGTCTCCATGCCTGTTGCACCTTTGTAGATGTGTGCTTCGTCCAAAACAATAAACTTTAACTTGGCACCGGAGAATACTGCGTCATCTTTTGGCCGTAGCATCATGTATTCCAGCATGGAATAGTTGGTGATAAGAATGTGGGGTGGTTTTTCCTGCATGACCTCACGGGAGATGATTTCATTGGGAGCAGGGTCTATCGGTTCCCCGGCTTCATCGTGGTAGGTGCGGTGGTACTCCGCCAGCGCCTTGGACTGTGTATGCTCGGTATTGCCATTGTAAACACCGTAGCATATTTGAGGGTAATTCTTGAAAAGAGCGCGCATACGCTTCATCTGGTCATTGGCCAACGCATTCATCGGATAAATGATGATTGCACGGACACCGGCGGAAAGAGTTCCGGCTTCCTGCTCTCGCAACAGATGATCGATAATGGGCAGCAAAAAACTCTCTGTTTTACCAGAACCAGTTCCCGTGGTAACGACCAGATTTTCCCCTTTGCCCGCTTTCAGCATGGCTGCTTCCTGATGCTGATAAAGAGGCCTGTCTAACTTTAGCTCGCGCTCTTTTTCTGCAACAGGCTCCAGACTTTCAAACAAGACACTCGCTTTTTGTGCTTGGATCAATTCCCGCAATGTATGCCCTGTTTCATAGGAGCCGCCAATATCAAGAAAGGGCCCGCTGGCTACCGTACCGTCCGTCTGCAACTCTTTCCGAAATTCTCGCTCATAGTCGGTGTCAGCCATATCAAAAGTGGTCGTGATATAATCAATATAGCTATCTTTGATTTCCTTAGAAGCCTTGATAGGATCAAACATATCAGTAGCCCTCTCTAATACTGTACTTGAAATAATCGGGTATCTTTAATCGCTGATACCGTTCAACCTTACTCATATAAGTAGCCGGATTACGATTGACTATTGTAGAAAAATCCTTGTCAACATATACCGCATCCTCCGTCGTACACCGTAGAATCAGCAAGTGTTCGTTGACAATCCAAACCTTAACAGGGTTGACCAATTCAAATTCTTTTGACGGCTTGGAGTTAAACGGAATGTGTCGCCCTGTACTGCTAATAAAGGATAGCGTTGCCGAATAGCACGGTGCGGGCATTGTTTCACCAGATGCGATAGTTGTCCCTTGGTAGTCCAAATTTGTCAGGATTCCGCATCCGTACTTCATAAGCAACGCTTTCAGAGCCTCTGTCTCAAAATCCCAGTAGAGCGCATCTCCTATAATAAGTTCTTTTCCATCATAAAGCCATTCAAGTGGATTTCCAACGCAATATGAACCCTTGAAAACAAATTCATTCATTCCGCTGGAAAACAGGCCTTTCTTTTTTAGGAAGACTTGATAAGAATAGTTTCCCAAGGCGTAGGAGCTGGTACTGGCAAGAGTGGTGCTTTCTGTTGATGTCGCATAAGAGTCGATACTTCCATCGGGGCACTGGACTTCGACTTGAAAGGTGCTTTCGGAATCGCCAACATAGTTGCCCTCCGGTTGCCAGCGCAGAGCATTATCGATTACTTCAATTGGCGGTGTAGCAAAAGTGGGTTTACAGACAATGGTAGTAATTTTGCGATTTGAATGCTCTCCCATTGTGCTTTTCAGTGAAAGCCACAAATCGTACTCCGCTTGCGGTGCTGTCAGCGCATGGAGCACATTGCCAAGTTCAAAATAGCCGGGGTTCACTTCGGGGATAGGGCGTGTGCCGAGCATAAGTTGTCCATCCCATCCTTCTGGTAGCGTCAACTGTACAAATTCGTCATGTGGAATGGATTTGTGCCAAATCATATTAGATGACTTGAATGCGTTATACCCCATCAACGTGCAGTGAACCAAAGGAATGTACAGTTCAAGCTGCCAAGCCATTCCGGAAACGGGGACGATTATACTGTCAGAGGTATCTTCTAAGACCAGAGAATAATGGAAATGCTTGGCGGCAAAGAGAATATTGGCAGTTGCTTGTGATCCGTCTGCATAGTAGATGGGCGCATTTAAAGTAACATTGAAATCTGCAAGAACTATGTAATTGAATTCATATTTTACCAAGTCAGTAGCAAGGTCGATTATACGGACACAGTGGCAAAGGCCATCATTTTCTGATGGAATTTCCAATTCATTTCCGCCTTCACAGAAAGCATCTGCATTGTGACGCACTCCGTCAATGGAGAATTGGTATCGTATGCTTTTTTCTCCCTCGGGGAGAACGATAAAAAGCTGGAAGGGGGCAGGAAAAATATCGAAAGATGTCCCCTGATGGATTACTTGGGCAGAGGCCGCTTTACGCAGGGAGGTATGATGGCGGAACTGTGCCGCAGTTGATGCGCATACGAAGATCTCTCGACCATCGATGGCAGCTGATGACACCTCATCCAAATTTATGCGGTATAGCTGCCCCGGATATGGGTAGCTATATATTCCGTCTGTATCATCGGGAAAGGTTACTTCCTGCGAGTTGCTGGCAAACAAGTAAATTGTTCCACGGTGGGTAGTTCTTTCAGTTCCCGATGCATCCAATAAGATATACTGGCGATATAGCTTTTCAACCGAATTATAGAGAAGCTCTCCGTCATAGTGGATCTCTACCCGTATAGCAGGTGGGTTTGAAAAATCATACGACATTTCTTCAAACGGAATGAAGCGACTTCTTGTTGTTAAGCACAATTCATCCCCAGTGACCGAAAGTTCGGCGTTATAGATACAAAGTTCGCTTTGGTAGATTTTAATAACAGGACGTTGCTGCGCTACCTTAGACAAGCGAATTTTAGGTATTGCTACGCCAACAGAGGAATGCTCTATCGTATATTGAGCATAGATGCGGTCTGCCGATGTTGCTATATATTCTGTTTTCCGCTGCCGCTGCTCCCCTTGTGCCTGTACCCGTTCGGTGCTGCTTTTCCTTTGATACCATTCGACGAGGATGGTGTCCCAATAATTTCGGTCGGGATCAATTAGGTCAGTATTTTCATTCCGGAGAATTGCGTCCATCTTTTTTACGATGGAGTCACAGAGAACTGCCATATATCCGGGACGTTCCTTAAACAATGTCTGCAAACCGGAAAATATGGCATCTGCCCTTAATTGCAGTTCATCATTCTTGGCAACGCGGGAATCCCAACGCGCACGCATACCTTTCGTAAATACTTTGTAACTGATATCCTCCGGTACATATTGGAAATCTAAGTTCTTCACATAAAAATCAAATAGAATGGAGTAGAGAGCTTCTATGCTTTGCTTTGGCGCCAGAGCATGGAGCAACAGAGAGGTGTAATATCGCTGTGTTCCCTCAGGTGCGAAAAAACGCTTGTAGTGTGCCAGTGTACCTTTAATTGCACCTCTGAAATAATTGTACAATCTATTGGCTGCGGCCTCAGAATTTTCCGGATTAAATCCGTATTGAAGGAAAATATAATTCCAAAGAGACCCGGAAGTCTCCTCATCTGCTAATTCTGAGGACCAACCCTTCAACAGGTTTATTGTTTCAAGTACGAGTACAGCGTCCTCTCTTACGGAAGTGCGTCCTCCATCTATCAACACTTGCTTGACGGTTTCGCTTGCGGATTGATAGAGCAGTGCGTCTTCCGCATCGGTCAAGTGGTACTCTCCGGCTAACGGATAGGCTCGAAACACATAGTCGGCCAGTTCAAAGGCGGTAGGATCGGGAGAGAGTCCGCATTTATCTCCACTGTGCATATCGGGTTCGATATACCCTGTTTCTTTCCAAATAAAGCCTCTGCCGGTAAGCCATTGAACAGATGATACACCAGCACCTCTTGCGTATCTGCGGATTTCCACAAACAACGACAAATATACGCTAAGGCGAGATTGTTCAGCAAATATCACCTTCTCCGGGAATGCCTTGTTCAATCGGTTCAGAAACTCTGCTTCGCTCATGCGCATAATATCCACCCACCTTACACATTAATCAAAGCACGAATGGGAGCTGTAATATGTGGTATTTTGTCAATTATAGCATAAAGATGTAACAATCTCAACCATGCAGTTTTGTGAGCTTCGATATATGTGTGCGGAAGTGTGATTCAAATCTCCAGCATCCCCTGCAGCTCCGCGCTGGCGGCTTTCTTGTTCTTGTCGAAGGCGTGAGTGTAGATGTCCAGCGTGGTGGAGGGTTGGGCGTGGCCGAGGATGCCCGCTACCGTGGCCACATCCGTGCCGCCCGCGATCATCAGACTGGCGGCGGTGTGCCGGAGAGAATGGACGTTCAGCTCTTGCGGCAGGCCGTTCTTCTTGAGGATCAGCTTGAAGCGGTAGGTAAAGGTGGTGGGCGTCATGGGGAGCTGCGCCCCCTGACGGCGGAACAGGAAGTCATCAGCGGTCAGCCGCCGCTGGTCATAGGTTTCGGTGATATACCGGCATTCTTTTTGGTACTCCCGCAGGAGACTTTCCATCTCGGCAGAGAAGTACACATAGCGGTCACCCGCGCGGGTCTTGGGTTCCTTAACGAAGATCTCTTCGTCTGTCACCTTGACCGCGTTGCGGCAGATGTGGATGGAACGCTGCTCCCAATCAATGTCGCACCACTTCAATCCGCAGCACTCGCCCCGCCGCATCCCCGTGGCGATGATGAGCTTGAAGTAGGTCTCGTACTTAATGCTCTCGCTCTCCAACGCGGCGATGATCTTCTGCGCCGTTTCCTCGTCCGCGATCTTCTTTTCGCACTTGCGCCCGGCGTAGCGGTAGGTGCGCCAAGCCGGGTTATGCGAAAGAAAGCCACCCTCCACGGCATCAGAGAGGATGCTGCACAGCGTAGCGTGCACGCCCTCAATGGTGTACTCGGAGAGTGGCTTTTTTGTGTCGGGACGAATGACTTTTCGCAGCTCTGCGTAGAAACTCCGGAAGTGCTCCGGCCGCAGCTCGGCGAGCTTGTAGTGACCCAGCGCCGGGAGAATACGCTCGATGTCCTGCCGGTCGCGGCGGATGGTGGACTTCGCCAGCTTGCCGGGCGCGATGTCCGACAGCCACAGGTCGATGTATTTTGCCAGCGTGAGCTGCTGGACGGGCTGCGGCGTGTGGCGGCAGTCACGTTCAAAGAGGACAGCCTGTTCGTTGAGCCACTTTTCGACCTGCTTGGGCGTCAGTTCCTCCGGCGGGTGGACGGTTTTCTGCTGGGGTTTGATGCGCTTGCCGTTGTAGTCATAGCCCATGGATACCACGATGAGATAGCTGCTGCCGCGCTTGCGGATGCTTGCCATAAAAATGACCTCTCTTTCATTTATTCTCAGTACAGTTGAGGCTTATTTTGCAAGCACAACATACCGCAAGCACAGCGGTAAAGCTATTACAATTTTCTTGGAAAAATGAATTTCTACGAAAGCAACAATCATGCGCTGTGCTGCTTCGGAGAACAGACGGCGGCGAGATTGAAGATCTGCTCGCCGTCCGGACGGAGCATGGTGAGCATGGAGTCAGCCGCTTGCTCCTTCTGCGCCTGCTGGGGGTGGCAGTAGGTGCGCTCCAGAAAGCCGGTGTCCGCATGACCCACGAGGTCTGCCACCGTCTGCTTGTCCACGCCGCAGTGCAGAAGCGATGTCACGAAGTAGTGCCGCAGGGTGTGAAGGTGGTACTCCCGCGGAAAGCCGATGGCGGCATAGATCTTCCGCAGCCGCTTGGTGAAGGTGTCAGGGTGGATGAGTTGCCCCTGCTCGCCGGTGAAGAGATAGGGACTAAGCCTGCGGCGCTGCTTGTCCGCCTCCATCTGCTTGCGGCGCTTGTAGGCGAGGAGGATGCCCCGCAGGTCGGAGGAGAGATAGACTTCACGGCTCTTGCCGTTTTTGGTGCTGCCCTCCACGATGCCCTTGCCGGGAACGCTGCTGCGGGAGCGGCTGACGGTGAGCAGCAGACCGTTCTGCGTGCCGGTGAAGTCCGACCAGCGTAGGGCGCACAGCTCGCCCCGGCGGCAGCCGGTGTACATGGAGAGCAGAAAAAACAGACGGTAGTGCCGCGGCTCCTTTGCCAGCGCGTCCAGCAGCTTTTCCACCTCGCCTCGCGTGGGAATGCGCTGCACCGTGCGCTGCGGTGTGGGGAGGTCTAACATCCGCGCGGGATTCTTCTCAATGATCTCGTTGCGCTTGGCGTCGCTGAGTACGGCGGAGACCACGGAGAGATACCGCTGCGCGGTAGATTCGTTGATGAGCTTTCCGTGGTGCTTGCGCTTGCGCAGCACAGAGAGCATATTTTCCAGCGCCATCGGTCGGAGCTTGTTGAGACGAATGCCGCCGATCAAGGGATACACCACCTCCAACATCCGCCGGTATGCAGCGATGGTGCTGGGGGCGTATTTGGTCTGCCGCTTCAGCCAGCGGGACGCGAATTCCTCAAAGGTCATTTCGCCATCCTCGGCGTAGCCAGTCTTGAAGCTGCGCTCCAGCTCCTCGGCGGCGTGGGCGACATACTGCCCGATGCCGCGCTTGGGGACACCGGGCGGGACTTGGATGGTCTTTGCCTTGCTGATTTTTTTGCCGTTGGGCCGGTAGCCGTTGCTGACGGTGATCTTATATCGCCGCTCGCCAGTTGCTTGATGCTTGCCATTTTTAGAACCCTCCCATGGTTTGCTGCTGTTTTTCTTGCACAGCCTGTTCATCCAATTTTTCTTTCACAGCCATAGCCGCGCCTGCGGCGAAGCCGATCGCAGCACCAAAGTTTTCAGCGGCGATTTTCGCCTCCATGCGCCGCCGCTTTTCCTCGGCGTCCTCGTCCTCATCCAGCAGTGTTCCTACGGCAGACAGTCCTGCCACGGCGGGGATCAGAGGAACAGGCTGCGGATCGCCGCCGCGCCAAGGATCAGCACCAGCATGATCCACTTGAGGGCCACCAGCAGGCTGAAATCTGGGAGCCAGTCGATCCACTTGGAGGAATACCTCTCGCTCAGGTTCCCAACCCGTTCCAGCAGTCTGTTCATCTCTGTCAGTGATCTCTGCATCTCTGTGAGCGACTTCTGCACCGGCGTCAGGTCGACGCGCGTTCTCAGCTCCGGCAGGGTCTTCCGAATTTCCTCCAGCTCCCAGTTTATTCCGTTTGCCTGTTCCGTCAGCTTGCTCATCGTCTGCGGCAGATCGCACTGGATCACGATGGGCTGCATCATCTGCGGCGGTGTATTTTCTGGTGCGCTGCTCGGCTGATTCATCCGTTTTAATTCCTCCATCGGTTTCCTCTGCTCGACGCAGTTTCCTCTGGATGAGTTCTGCGCGTATTCTGAATTCATGTTCCATGGCCTCCTTGCAATACTTTTCTTCGTGCAATTTGTTGTCACGGCATTTTAGTCCGTCCGGCGTGGTGTAGGTGATGTACTTGCGGCCGCTCTCCCAGCGGACGGCGTAGCCCTCGGATGCCATCAGAGAAACGAAGGCGTCCTTGTCGGCGGCGTATTTCATGCACTCGTCGATGGTGTTCATGAGCTGCAGCTTCCAGCTTTGGCCTTTCAGCGCTGTGTGATACTCCGCGCCGCTCATGCCGCGGGACTGCTGCTGTGCCGCTTCAAAGACCGGCAGGCCCATCTCCTGACAGATCATGTCATTGCGCCGCATCAACTCTTGCAGCTGTTTCTTTGCCATGTGCAGCTTTTTGCCGGTCTCAAAGTTGACGGAGTTGATGACACAGTGGGAGTGGATGTGCTCCCGGTCTACATGGGTGCAGACCAGCACCTCGCAGCCGTCGAAGTATTCCGCCAGCCGCCGCGCGGCTTCGTGGGCCTGCTGTGGATCGACCGCCGTGCCTTTCGGGAAGCTCTGCACCATGTGATAGAACATCACGCC
>ULQM01043300.1_pt1 | contig 11857 bp, 10 predicted proteins | sample 1954451 | NCBI WGS metagenome assembly ULQM01 (sample SAMEA4835655, study PRJEB28245) | human gut metagenome | biome: gut microbiome; material: fecal sample | place: Denmark | collected 2008 | reverse complement strand
ATATATGTATGTTAGAATAACGATAGTTGCTTTGGTTCTATCGTCTGTGGCTTCCACTTTTTATCACCAAAAGGATATAGACCTTCTACATACGCTTTTATCAAGAAAGCATGAGATAAGGGCTTCTTCGTGTCATCTACATCGCAATTCGTATTATAGTCCAAGAGTACGATCGTCTTCGTTTTGCTTGTCTCCCGTAATTTCGCAATAATACCTTGCACCTTATTTTCGAGTACCCACTTATAGGTTGGTATATAAATGAGTTTTCTCGCTTCTAAATAGCCCAATAATTCTGTGCCATTCACACCTTTGCGATGTCCGAGTGGCTTGCCAAACTTTCGAACTGTCCGTTTTATATTCTTCATTGAATCATTCTTGAACATCTTCAAATCGACATCAGCAGATTCAAAGACTTTCAACCCCTGCCATACTGCCTCAACACAAATAGCTGTTACACCTTCACTAAAAGGCACAGGTATTCCACCATGCGGATAAAAAGGACTCAACTTTATCAAGTCATCTTCCGCATGGCTTGTCACATCTGCAATGATTGCATCGGGATATTTCTTCAAGATATTCTCCCTCTTCTTTCGCTTAGATTCTATAAGAAGCATAAATCAAATATTTCCTCTCCAAATCGAGAGATTAACTCTTGCTTTAAATTGTATGGCAAGCTACAACCATGAAATGCGCCATTTCCAATATTAGTCACACTATCTGGAATGACTATGTTGGAAAGAAAACTACAATCCCAAAATGCACGATCCCCAATACTAATCACACTATTGGGAACAACTATATTGGACAGAGAGCTACAATGAGAAAATGCATCATTTCCGATATCAGTCACACTATCTGGAATGACTATGCTGGACAGAGAACTACAATCAGAAAATGCATCATTTCCAATACTAGTCACACTATCTGGAATGACTATGTTGGACAGTGAACTACACCCCAAAAATGCACCATTTCCAATGCTAGTCACACTATCAGAAATGACTATATTGGACAGAGAACTACACCTCAAAAATGCATCATTTCCAATACTAGTCACACTATCTGGAATGACTATGTTGGACAGAGAGCTACAAAAATAAAATGCACATTTTCCAATATCAGTCACACTGTCAGGAATGACTATGTTGGACAGAGAACTACAACGAGAAAATGCATAATCTCCAATACTAGTCACACTATCTGGGATGATATATGATTCTATTTTTTGATTTCTGAAAGAAACTATTTTACTTTTATCCTTATTGAATAAGACATCATCCTCATAAATGAAGTTGGGTGATAAACATTCTAAAACACCTTTCCAGTCTGAAAACGGATTTTCGTTTAAGCAAATTACGCTTTTAGGAATGGATATATATTCCAACAAGAGACAACCAGAAAACGCACCATTTCCAATATCAGTCACACTATCAGGAATGACTATATTGGACAAAGAACTACAACCAGAAAATGCATAATCTCCAATACTAGTCACACTATCAGGAATGACTATATTGGAAAGAGAACTACAATGAGAAAATGCATCATTTCCAATATCAGTTACACTATCAGGAATGACTATGCTGGAAAGAGAGCTACAATGAGAAAATGCATCATTTCCAATATCAGTTACACTATCAGGAATGACTATGCTGGAAAGAGAACTACAACAAGAAAATGCACGATCCCCAATACTAATCACACTATTAGGAACAACAATATTGGACAGAGAGCTACACCAAAAAAATGCATGATTACATATTATCCTTGTACCCTCTTTGACAGAATAGCCCCTTCTTAGTTCTTTGGGAGCTTTCAATAGTTTTCTTCCATCTTTGCTATATTTCACTCCCCATTCATCTATAAAAGCTTCTTTCAACTCATCTTCTGTTATTTCTGTTGATAAGTCTTCAATAATTTGAGGCAGGATAGGTTTTTCACCTATAAACAATCTACAAGAACATGCAGAAAGATCCTTTCTTGCCAATGCGAGCATGAAAAGAGAGTAAAGTGTACAGAAATCCTTATCACACATTAAATCCTGCAAGGCAGATATAGCCTTGCTACTTGAAGGGGTGCGATAATCACTTTCTGAGAAGAGAAGCCTATCAGAAGCACCATAGGTATCTAATAAAGTGGAATTCATGGATATAGCTTTCAAAGATAAAGCAATGCTTGCCAAAGCAAAGTCATCGATGGTTTCATCAAAATCATCGACAGTTCTCAAAGGATGAGAAAAGTCCTTTGTACCAATTGTTGGAGACTTCTGTCCCTTCATCGCAGGAACAAACATACCATCATAATCTATCAATGTCAAGCTTCCATCAGGACGAACCATGATGTTGTCTGGCTTGATGTCACCATGTGCAAATGGTTGAGAGCGAAGCCACGTTGCCATTTTACAGAAGCGGTAACAAAGCATAGCCATAGTATAATTGTCTAGATAGTTTTCGGCAATGTAACTTTCCATCGTTTCGCCATCAATCCAATCCATCAGAAGAACAGGAAATTCGTCTTCCTCACAACTGCTATCTACGAAGATTTCTTTGTCTAAGTACTTCACGGAAGTAATATAGGAGGAATCCACGAACTCCAACTCATCGGCAATCTGGCGATAAGCCTCGGCTCTACCTTCTTGCTCCTCTGTGAAGCACTTTAAGGCATAGCATTTCCCTGTCTGTTCATCTTTCATTTTGAACACGACGGCAAAGGCACCACTGCTACGATATGGCTCACCATGATCATCGAGCACTGGTACCAAATGAGCCAATTTATCAAGATTGCTACTTGCATCTTGTATGGCTCTCACATATTCTGATATTAATGGATATTGCATAGGCTTACCTTGTCAGTTATTTTCGCCCTCAAAGTTACAAAAGATAATTAAAACGCCAAAAGCTTCACTCAACTTTTCGCCTTATTTGATATCGATTGCTATTTTACGCCTTCATTATTATCTCAAATCAAAATTCTTTTGTCCCCAATTTTCAAATGCCATTTTTGAGCAGGAATATTCCCTATAGAGCACTTCCCCCTTAGAGGAAACTGGTTTGATTTTGAAGTTCATAAATGATGTGGCTTTTTACCGTCACTTAGTCACAATCCAATTCTTTCCTAAAGCATTGTTTTGTCTCAAAGAAATTTGAAAAAATTACAGACAAATAAGCCTTGGGATTTGGAATTTCTGGTATTAACAAATGATAAGACTTAGATGCTACATTCAAAGTATTAGCCTTTCTATCCTCATAATAGAGGACTATATTACTGTTTAGACGATTGACTGCTTCTTTCACCTGTTCAACCTCCTCTTGATTTTCCAAACTTATCTTGTACCAACAAAGATCCCAGACTACAATAAAATGGCACTCATTCGAAGCCTCCGTCATAAAATGTTCATTCTGATAGGTGAAGTATATATCATCACCCTCCAGCTCCACCTCGCAATTCAACTGTCGAAGCAAATCCAAGCACAAGTCCCTTGCGCCCAATGATGAATGTTCTTTATTAACAGAAGGAAGGGAACTTACTATCTCATCCATCTCTTTCTCTGCCTTTCTCTGACGAATGTAGTACATCAAACTGATGCCTGCCAATACTGATATAAAAGGAATTATCATAGCTATAACATTAAAAAAATAATACTTATGAGATAGCAAAGTTAGTTCTTTTCCTGTAAACAGATGTCATTATTAGGAAAAATCATACCTCCACAAGGCTTGTGGAGCAAACACACTTGTCCCAACCCAAACCTTTCACTATATTTGCGACAAAATTCAAAAATAAACAAATAAAGTAAAATATGGACAGACTCTTTTTTATAGTAATTGCTGTTGCATTGGCATACGGCGTAGGTTGCCTCGGAAGAAACAGAAAGATTGGTTTCGGATGGGCCTTTGGTATTTCACTTATCAATGTGATTATTGGTCTCATTGTCGTATTATGTTCAGAAAAGAAAACACCAGAAGAACTTGAAGAAAAAAGGCAACCCTAACCTCGAACCGAGCGTCTGGGTTGCCATCGGAATTTACCTATTATATAGGAAACATGTATAAGAAACATCACTTCCACTCCACCAGTTTTCTATCAAGTGCTATCTTCTTAGGCTCTCCCCACAAACCATCAATTGCATAACTCTTGGCTAAACTTTCATCAAATTGCAGGGTGAAAACTTGGCGAATACGAGCACATTTCTCATTGATGGAATTAGACAGCGGATTCGTCAAAGCTTCAATGCTCTGGCGAATCTTCTCTTCGGAGAAATGTGCGCCAGTATTCGATTTTCTACGAACATCCACATAAATGTCGTATAGCTCTTCTCGATAATCAGACAAACACTTGAAGAGAATGCCTTTCTCATGGCGCAAGAAGAGGATATACACCGCCTTTACCAATGGCTCCATCTTGATAACCATATCGTGATAATCGGGCAAAACGATGTCGTAATTCTCCGTGATAACCATTCGGCTCAACTCCTTTGGAGGAAAGAGATATTGCTTCAATACCCAATCGCTTACACCACTAAGACGCAAGTCCTGTACTTGCTTATAGACCTCTTTCATTTTCTGACGAATATCATAACTGAAAGTATCGTCGGCTGTTAGAGGTGTCGGATCAAAAGGATTGTAAGGACTCTTACCTATAGAGCTGTACAATACTTTGTAATTCGACAACTTATCATACACCACTTGCATCAAGGGCATAAAATCCTCATCACGCTCTATTGTCAAAGAATAGGCATTGACATAATATACGCCATTTTCCTCATGATCTAACTGCAAGATGCTTGGACGGAACTTCTCTCTATCCTTATCTTCTACCAATAGAGGCAACAGCAAATCGGAGGAAACAGAAAAACTCAAGTCTCCTTGATTCAGCATTGGATAACTATACAGGGCAACCTTATTAATATGCGAACCTAAAAATGGAAAGTAATTAAAATGTATGGACTTTCCGTCAAATAACTTTTGTATATCCACAAGATGATTGATGATGGAAAGGTTCAACTCTTCATCATACCCACACTCCACGAAGAACACATCATCATGGTAACATGCTGGGAAGTCGCGAAACTTCAACACCTTCTTTCTTCCAATCTTTCCTGTCATAGCTTATCTATTTAAATGGTTGGTTTAAAACCATATTCTTTAAAGCTTATATTGTTGGCATTTAATCTCTCAAGCATCCTATAGGAACAACGTAAACACCATCTTTACGTCGATAAGCGAAATCACCTGTACCTGTAAGTACCATCATAAAAGAAGGGTCGTTCATCTTCTCTGTATTGATTTTACCAGCTAAATTCAATAGATTCTCCGCACCTTCGTTGATAAGCTTATCACCTCCTAACTTGATTTCAACCAAGCCATACTTACCATTCCGTAAATGTATCACTGCATCACACTCCAAGCCATTCTTATCACGATAATGATAAACCTCACCATCTAAAACCTCAGCAAATACTCGCAAGTCTCTAACACAAAGTGTCTCAAAGAAGAGTCCCATGGTATTGAGATCGTTAATCAAATCTTTTGGACCAAGTCCAAGCACCGCAGTGCCTATTGATGGATCTATGAAATAACGAGTGTTTGCTGTTCTAATAGCTGTTTTAGAGCGCAAGTTAGGATTCCAAGCCACAGAATCTTCGATGACAAAAATCTTACGCAAAGCCTCCAGGTAATTTCCTGCTGTCTTCACACTAATTTCATTTTCATCATTTGTCATCATATCAGCCACTATGGTTCCTATTGTCGCTTGTGAAGCTTGGTTACGAGCGTAAGAGCGCAACAGCAACCTTATTGTGGTGGTATTGCGATTTACCCCATCTACCCTTACGACATCTTTTTTAATGACAGCATCCACATAGTCAAAAGCCTGACTCAACGCAGCATCTCCTTGCAAATTACAAGCAAAAGGCCACCCTCCACGACATATCAAATAGGCTAAGTCTTCTATTTTCAACTGATTAGTCGCAACAATCTTGCTTGGCGTTTCAAACAAAGAAGCCAAACTCACCTTTCCATTCGATTCTCCAGATTCATATAAGCTCATTGGGCGCATCGTGAGCCAACTAAACCTTCCCGTGCCAGAATGATGCATATCTTTCTCATCTGCAGGAACAGCAGACCCCGTTAATATAAATTGCCCCACTTCACGGCGATGGTCAACCTCAAATCGGATTGCATCCCAAAGCTTTGGAGCCAATTGCCACTCATCCACAAGTCGCGGAGCCTTTCCTTCGAGGAGTACAGAAGGGTCTATCTCCGCCATCTGTAGGTTCGTTTCCAGTGAAGCAGGATTATCCATATACAAGATACTGGCAGCTTGTTGCTCAGCTGTAGTTGTCTTACCACACCATTTTGGACCTTCTATAAGGATGGCGCCTTTACTTTCTATTTTTTTTGCAAGCAGTTTGTCTGCTATTCTATGTTTATATTCCATTTCCCAAATAATCTGATTTACAGGTGCAAAGATACAATATTATTTTTAAATTTCCTCAGTTGGCGCATTTTTATTTCCTCAGTTGGCGCATTTTTGCTTCCTTAGTTGGCGCATTTTTGCTTCCTCAGTTGGCGAAACAACATAGAATTAAATTACAGAACTTTCGCAAGTAAGCACCACACGCCCTGAAGGGCAGAAGCTCTTAGCCCCTTCAGGGCGTGCTTGGACCACTTGTGAAAATTGAGAAAATAAAAGAATAATTATACCGTATATTTATTCCATAATCACCAAAAAAACACGAACCAACAGGGAAAAGGAATCTGCCCAACTGGAAAAAAATTTTTTCCCAACTGGGAAATTATTTTTTCACAGTTAAGTCCTGTTAGGCAATGAATATTTATACAGAAGGATTATGACTGCAATTTTAGCCCTTTCCAATATAGAAAAAGGCTAAAATTCAGTACTTTTACATGCGAGTTCTATCGCTAAGGCGACTACTTCTTCTTAGGACGGCGGCGTGCCCAGCCTTCTTCCTCGAAGTTGGGTTCCTCGCCCTTGAACTTAACGTTGTCGTTGTGCTGGAAGAACTGACGCCAGTCGCCTGTCTCCTCTTCTCTGCGAGGCTTGCGGCTACGACTCTCTGCACGACTGCCTTTCCCCTTTCCTCTGCTCTCGCTGCCCTTGCCGCCCTTGCGGCTCTCACGGCTCTCGCTACGACTGCCACGGGCACTACGTCCATGACCCTCTTCGTCGGCATCGTTGCAACGAACGGTGCGGCCTTTGTACTCTGTGCCATTAAGAGCTTTCATCACACGCTTGGCATCCTCCTCGGGAACCTCGATGTAGGCAAACTTAGAGAGCAAATCAATGTGTCCCACCTCCTGGCGACCCTTCACATGCTTGTTCAAATATTGCATGATCTCGCCAGGATAGAAGCCGTCCGCCTTGCCCAGATTGATGAAGAGACGCTTGTATCCAGCCTCTGCCTCGTGCTTGCGGCGACCGTTAGACACCTTTCCACGACCCTCTGAGCCTCTACCCTCACCACGAGAGCCACGAGAGCCCTTGCCGGTTTCGGGCTTGACTATCTCAGGAGCGTTCTTATAATAGTCGAGGAACTTACCAAAGGTGATGGTAACCATCTTCTTGATGATGTCTTCCTTGTCGATGTAGTCGAACTGGCGGTTGATTTCTGCCATATAAGGCTCTATCTGATCCTCGTCAACATCGGTCTTCATGATATCGTCCATAGTCTTGAAGAGCTGTTTCTTACAAATCTCCTCGGGAGTAGGAAGGGTGCCGTCAATAAAATCTTTGCCTATCTGTTTCTCAATCTGTCTCACCTTAAACTTCTCGCGGGTGTGGATGATAGAGATCGAGGTACCCTTCTTTCCGGCACGACCTGTTCGTCCACTACGATGGGTGTAGCTGGCAATATCGTCGGGGAGTCCATAGTTGATGACGTGAGTAAGGTCGTCGACATCAAGTCCTCGGGCAGCAACATCGGTGGCCACAAGGAACTGCACATTGTGATTACGGAACTTCTGCATGGTGAGGTCGCGCTGCTGCTGACTCAAGTCACCATGAAGAGCCTCTGCATTATAACCATCGCGGATGAGTTTGTCGGCAATATCCTGTGTCTCCAACTTGGTGCGACAGAAGATAATGGCGAAGATGCGGGGATAAAAGTCTACGACACGCTTCAGGGCAAGATACTTGTCCTTGGCGTTCACCAGATAGTAGATGTGATTGACGTGCTCGGCACCCTCGTTGCGTGAGCCTACAACTATCTCCTTATGGTCGTGGAGATAGTGGAGCGCAATTTTCTCTATCTCCTTGCTCATAGTAGCAGAGAAGAGAAGTGTATTTCTATCCGCTGGTACATTCTCGAAGATGGCATTGATGCTCTCGGAGAAACCCATATTGAGCATCTCGTCAGCCTCATCCAACACAACATTGTTCACATGCTCCAACTGAGCCACGCCACGGTTGATGAGGTCGAGAAGACGACCAGGTGTGGCTACGATGATCTGTACACCATGCTTGAGGGTGCGTATCTGACTGCCTATATCGGTTCCGCCATAGACTGCAGCAATGTGGAGTCCGTCGATGTACTTGGCGAAACTGTTGAGGTCATCGGCTATCTGGAGACAAAGCTCACGGGTAGGACTCAGGATAATGGCCTGTGTCTGCTTGTTCTGAGCATCGGTCTTCTGAATGACAGGAATGCCATAGGATGCAGTCTTACCAGTTCCTGTCTGCGCCAACGCGATGACATCGTTTTTGTTGCCTAAGAGATAGGGGATTACTTCTTCCTGTACGGGCATTGGATTCTCGAATCCAAGCTCCTCAATAGCGCGGCGAATGTCCTCGCTGACGCCTAATTCTAAAAATGTTTTCAAATCTTTTTTACCTTATTAATGTATTCAATGCAGAAGGCTGAATTCACCCTCCCAGCCATTAATAGGGTGCAATATCCTTCCGAAAACGCTTGCGACAAGGCTGTCCTGTCCTACTCTAATAGGCGACAGGCTGCCTGATACTTGTCTAAATTCGGGTGCAAAGTTAGTAAAAAGTTCTTGATAATCAAAAAGTTTTCGTACTTTTGCACACAAAATAGACTTTTTATACATTCAAAATGATGATGGATTTATCAGTTCTTTTGCCTTCGTGCCTACGACGGAGGGTTCTGCTGGGACTTGTTTGCTGGTGCTGTTGCAACTCTGTGCTGTGGGCGCAGGATTCTGCCATGGTGTCGGTGGACTCGTTGGAAACAACGGAAACAGTACAGACCGACTCTATTGTAGCCGCAACAAGACCATTGCCCGCCCCCATGATGACGGCAGACTGCAAACCCGTGCTGCGACCGAAGGACGTACTGGTACCTGTAGTCATAACAGGACTGGCTGCGCTGTATGTTCAAAACCATGGTTGGTTTGCGCAACAGAAGCGCGAGGTTCAGAAAGGGCTGTCGGCTGAGGGAAGGCATCATCTGAGGGCTGACGAAGTATTGCAGTTTGCACCCATGGCAACGGCCTGGGGCTTGAGGTTAGCAGGCGTAAAGGGGAAAAACGAACCTAAAGAACGCCTGGGCATCATAGCGCTGTCGTACGCTTCATTGGGACTCATTACGTTCGGCATGAAGGCGGCTGTAAACGAGGAAAGACCCGACGGCAGAGACTGCAGGTCATTTCCATCGGGTCATACGGCGAGGGCATTCATGGGTGCAGAGATGCTGTATCAAGAATATAAGGACGTATCGCCATGGATAGGATATTCGGGCTACGCCATGGCTGCGCTGACAGGCTATCTGCGAGTCTACAACAACCGGCATTATCTGAACGATGTCGTGGCGGGAGCCTGCATCGGAATTCTGTGTACCAAATTGGGATATTGGCTGCAACCGAAATTGTTTAAGAAGAAAAAGAAGGCTTTCAAATTTCAATATTGAGAAATTTGAAAGCCTTCTTCGCTTCATCCGAAAAACTTCGACCTGTTCAGTTGGAACGCCATGTAAGGGCAGAACTCCTAACCCAGGGCGTGCTGCTTATAGGAGACACTTGACGTGCTCATTTACAGGAAGTCCCTTTCATTCCTTCATCAAAGGTTTTGGTCAAGGAATTGGAGAATCTTCTGCTGTATGCGAAGTCCGCAGGAATGAGGCACGTCCCAAAGTTCGGTGGTAAGGAGAGAGTCTGCATGTTGGCTGTTCCATACAGCATGCATCTGCGCGAAAGCCTTCTTGACTCCGGGGACGGGGAAAAGATGGTCAAGGGTGCCACTAATAAAGAGAGAAGGATGAGGACAAGCCAAAGAGGCGATGTGAGGATAGTCGAGGTACTGACGGAGTGCAGGAATGCAGTTGGCAAACCCTCCGTTCTCCTTTCGTCCATAACGCAGGGTTAGCTGATCGTCGGTAGTGATCATCCAGCAGATATTGGCACTCGCCTTGATCTTGTCGGAGAGGGCAGCAAGCATCCAGGAACGGTATGCGCCCATAGAACATCCCACACATCCTATCCTGTCCTTATCGACCATAGGGAGAGTAGACAGGAAATCGGTTCCAGCCATATCGTCGTAGGTCATAAAGGCAGAAAGGTCGCGTCCAAGCATCATCATGTTGCCGGCGATAATATCATACTTGTTGCGGTCGATACCTTCCTTACGGCTACGCTCACCCCAAAGAGGTGCGTCGGCAGAGAAGACTACATAGCCGTGACGGGCAAGATAGTCGCCAAGATACTGACCTTCGTACAACTTCTTTGCCCATGCATCAGCGTCGGCGACAACGGCGGTGTCGACATCAAAGGGACGTATCATCTTCTCCTTGCCGATGTAGAGGTGGGCTCCATGGTCATGGAGGGCATTGATGGCAGGGAAAGGTCCCTTGCCGTCGGGTATAAGAAGATAGGCTGTGATGCGGGCATAGGCGTTGACACAGAAGCTGATTTTCTGTGCACGATAACCATCTCGTTGTTCTTCGGCTATCACCTTCATGTCCCACGACTTGGCTCGGCGAGGTGGTGCCATCATACATTCAAATATCTTCTGACGGGCAGCCTTCTTCCATTTTGCAAAGTTTTTGATAGGACTGTTACCCCATGCCATAGGGTATGTGAGTTCCTGTTTGAGTTGTTCGACGTAAACGGGCAACTCACCTTGCCACTCGTAATTCTCTCGCACAGGCAGTTGTTTCGCATTCGGTTTCTGGGCGAAAGATGGCTGAGAGAATATCAGCAAGGCAAAAAATGTGAAGAGTGAAAAATCCAAATGTTTCATTGTCATTGAGTTTTTAAGTGTTGAATGTTTTGCAAAGATAATGCAAATGAGCGCAATGAAAGCTTGCTTTCAAATTGCCGAGTGTAGCTTATCTTATGCAAAGATAAGAAAATAATTTGGAAAACAAATGAAATGCGTACTAAAATATTTGAAAGAAAATTCCCAGTTGGACAGTTTACTGCCTCCAACTGAGGGAAAATGATTTTTGACGCCTTTTTGCGTCGCAAAGCATCGTTACGACATCTCAAATAGGCAAGTGTGTGATAGTGGATTGCCCTTCATGTCTCATAATTCCTTCCAAATGAGGTCAGGATACATGAATTTGGCTCCACTTATGTGCGCTCCGAGAGCAGGGAAAATCATCGGAACGATAGGTTCGTGCATGGATTTTGATGCCTGTGAGAGCAAAAATGGCACTATTTTCGTTCATATTTTCTTGTTTTAGCACCTTTGGGCGGGCTTTTTTGAGACGTCATACTTCATATTTACCTTTTCGTTTCTTGGTAAACAACTGATTATTAGCCTTTTAGAGAAGTAACTAAGCTGTCTGCTGTCTCAGTTTCAGTTGTCTCAGTTATTTTTAAGAGGGTTGTGTGTTTTCATTTTTTCAATTTTTATTATATTATATATATATTATAAC
>ULQM01044634.1_pt1 | contig 11878 bp, 10 predicted proteins | sample 1954451 | NCBI WGS metagenome assembly ULQM01 (sample SAMEA4835655, study PRJEB28245) | human gut metagenome | biome: gut microbiome; material: fecal sample | place: Denmark | collected 2008 | reverse complement strand
CCCACCCCTAGAAGGGCAGGTCGGGGTCGGAATCCTGCTGCGGATTGTCGTCCTCAGCCTCCATCGCCAGGTGTACTTGCTGTGCCTTGATCATGTCGCCGTCACGCTCTATCACGAGATAGCCCCAGCAGTGGTTCACCCTCACCTTGCGGAATCCCAACTCGCAGAAAGCCCTGCCCACATATACGGCACTGAGCTTCTGGCTGATGCCCGCCCCGATAATCTGAAGGGCTCGGCTGGCGGTCATGAATATGCCATGCTGCTCCTCGGTAGGATGGGCGAAGTAGAGCGAAACGAGTTCCCGCTCCAGACGGGGTGCCTCGAACTTGTTGTTGTGAAGGTTGAGCTCGATGATCTCTTGCTGCGTAAACCAATATCTGAAACCTGAGCGCAGCAGATGCAACGCCTGGGCATAGATGTGGGGATAGTCGAAGGGATGCTCACGGGGCGACAGGATGCTCTCCACCTCGAAGGGCAGCCAGCGACGATTGCCCGTAGGATCGGAGAGAAACTGAACGTTGTTGCCAGTGGCAGCAAATGAGGCTATATGAGGCCGATGCTCTGCGAAATGGGCGTAAGCAGCACGCTCGTCGATGGTGAGCATGGTGACGGCTGCCTTCAACTGGTTCAGCTCTGAGGGCTTCATCGTGTCCAGCTCCTCGCAAAGCATCAGTCCGTAGGTGGCGAGCACCAACAGATCGTCCTTGGAGAGGCGGCTGGCATTGGTCTTGGTGTAGAAATACTGGCGCAATTCGGACGGCAACAACATGGCTATCCAAGTGCTCTTGCCAGAGCCCTGTGCGCCTATCAATACGATGATCACATTGTTTACCACGTCGTCGAGCGTCCATCCAGCCAGCATTCCCACGAGCCACTTGCGCAGGTAGCAGGTCCATAGCTTCTGTTGCTCCTCGCCACCCTTTACGGTCACGCTGTCGGCAAGCTGTTGTATGTAGTCGGTGTCGCCCTCGTGCCATTCGGGAAGGCTATCCAGATAGTCGGTGAACGGATTGAACGGCTGCACATAGTTGCTCTCTATGACACGGAAGAAGTCTTGTACCGCGGCACGGTTTGTCTTCGACATCTCGCTCCACAGGGTGTTGACCGCACGGTCGTTGATAATCTGCCAAAGTCCGGAGGCAGAAGAATCCTCGCCCTTTCCGTCGCCTACTTCCTTCATGCGATACTCCACCCTCATGGTAATCTGGTTGTACCTCAGATCCACGTGCTCGCCCAGAAACTGGATAATGTCGTTCACGGAAGCTGACTTGCCCGCCTCATGGCGACGGGGTTGCAGTTCGTGTTTGCGCTTGCCGTGCTCCTCAGTCTGACGGTAGCAACTGTCTACGGCAGCCTTCGGGCGCTCGTAATCGGGAAATTCCTGACGGATGAACTCCAGGGCGGCATCGGCAGAGAAACCGAAGGCATTGAGCTTGTAGGCGAGGCACGATACATACTCATTCTTGCTGCCCGCCACATAAGTCTTCATCTCATGTTCCAGTTCCTTGGCAAGCTTGTCTTCGTAGAGACGGTCAATCTTCTTCACCTCCCGTCGCAATCGGGCCGTGGCATTGTCCTGCAAGGTCTTCTCCTGCTGTCGTGCCACCAGCCAGTCGTAGCTGAAAGGTTCGGCATCGGGACGGAAGAAGGCATCAGGGTCGTAGGCGGCACCCATCAGTCTGCCCAAGTTACAGCAATGCTCGTCGTACTCCTCACCCAGCAGGTCGGAGAAATACTGGTTGCCATGACGGAAGGCTGTGGGATAGAACTTCATCTGCTCCTCCAGCGTCATTCCCAGTTTCATCTCATAGCGATAGAGCACGCGCAGTCCCTCGCCCGAAGCGGTGATGTGGAAGAACAAAGTGTGTCTGTCCTCTCTCAGCTTGGCGCAGAGTTCGGCTAGTTTCTCCTTTGGCACATGGTCGAAGTCAGAAAATCCGACGCCCGTCACCTCGATGATGTCCTTCTTCGCCTTGCCTCCCTGGAAGACGCAGGTCACGGAGAAACAGTAGCACTGGCTCTTGTACTCCCTCTGGTGCGTGATGCGGTAACGCTTCGTCAGTTCGGCGAGCTGCTTGTCGCCCCTGATGATGTCCACCATTTGCTGGAACTTGATGACAGCAGGCACTGTAGACTGGTAGCCATTGAAAATGTTAATGTTCATAATTGCATTTCCTATGTTAAATTAATAAATAAAATATTGTTAGTTGTTTTCACGAATTCATCGTTGTTTTTGTCTAACGCTGGCAAAATTATAAAAAGTCGGTGACATATCATCGCATTTGTTTCCTTGCTAGGGAACGAGTTTTAAACATAAATAACGTTTGAATTCATGAGTAACCAGAATGATTATGTTCCAGTCCAGCTCATCATCAAGATTGGGAACCGCCTGTTGGCAGTGGATGGCTTAGGTCATCAAGTTTATAGTGCAAGATATTTAGAGAAGAATCATCTCAGCAGCAGGGCGCAGCATCATTTCCGTCACCACGAGTCGGTGTCAGTGATGCAGCTGTACGCCGCTATCCGCATCCTTCTCCTCAATACCTCTTCTGTCTGGGAGCGCATTCTTCAGATGTGTCGCATACTGGATATATTGGAGCAATGTTTCTGCGACTGTTATTCCGGTGTCACCCTCCATCCCTTTGAGGGGGGGCATGGAGAAGATTGTCCGCGAAAAGATGCTCTCCGTGGCCGGCTACGACTTCGGGGCGGTGATAAGCGATGTGGGGGATTGGAAGATGCAAGGGGGATAAAAAACGATTAGTATAAAGCTCTTATATTGTAGTTTAAAATTTTAATGATAGAGTATGATTTCACAAATTGAAAAAGGATTGTTTGCACAGTTGTTTAATCGTTGTGGTTATGTACTTGATTTTTCAACAGCAGATTTTGATGCTTTTACTCTTTCTAGTATTGGGGTGCAGTTGTGCTCCAAATATCATCTTTCAAAAGGTAAGTCGTTAATGGCTTATATAGCGGAAGCTCCAGAAAGTAATGTTATTAAGCTGTTTGCTGATTTGATGTTGCACTACGAAACCTCTGTATATGCTTTTGAGAACGAGACAACATCAGGTGGAGCATACGAACGTATTTATAAACAGTGTAAGAAAATACTAGAAAGAGAGCAAGGTGCAAATGTTTTAGTGGAAGTGACTAAGGAGAATCTGGCAAAGCGCTTCTCAAATGATTATATATCACAAGAATTGGAGCAAATGCTGAAACTCCAGCATGATAATCCTACAGATGCTATTGGAAAGGCTAAGGAACTGGTGGAAAGTTGTTGCAAAACAATCTTGTTAGATAACGATATAGCAATTGATACAAAGTGGAACTTAAATCAATTGTTAGATGAAACGCTTAGGTTTATAAGGATTACACCAAAGCAAATTCCTGATAACATACCCGATGCTAAGGCGATAAAGGCTATATTGGGAAATTTGAAAGCTATATTACAAAACTTGGCAGAACTTCGCAATAATTATGGCACAGGTCATGGTAAGGACTCTCGATATGTAGGTTTGCAGGAACGTCATGCTCAATTGGCAGTTGGAACGAGTATGACAATTGTACGATTTATATGGGACTCTTATGAAGATAGAATAAATAAATAGATAAATAAAATGATACAACCAAAAATTTCAGTAGTGACGGTATGTTACAATGCCGTCAACGACATAGAGAAAACGATTCTCTCTGTCATTAATCAAACGTATCCAAACATTGAGTACCTCATCATTGATGGTGGCTCGAAGGATGGTACGATGGATATAGTCAATAAGTATAAAGACAAAATTGATGTAATAGTGAGTGAACCAGATAAGGGCATCTATGATGCAATGAATAAAGGAATCAAGGCAGCGACTGGGGAGTGGATAAACTTTATGAATGCGGGAGATTTGTTCGTGAAGAATACTACGTTATCCGAAGTTTTTAAAGCTAAGCAATATTCTTGTGATGTTATTTATGGCGATACAATAAAGATACTTAGTACAGGAGCTTATTGGTCCAAACATGAACCTGTTGATACTTTAAAAACAAGATTGCCTTTTTGTCACCAGTCTTGTTTTATATCCAAAAATGCTGCAATGTCAAACATCTATAATACCGACTATAAAATAGCTGCTGATTATAATCAGTTTTACACAATATACAAGAATGGTGGACGCTTTAAAGATATAAGCGTGCCAATTTCTATTTTTGATAACGTAGAAGGATTATCGTCACAGTATCCCGATCGATTAATAAAAGAATATTGTAGGATTAATGAAAGCAACGCTATACCAAAACTTATGAAGCTCTCATTTGTAAGTATAGTTAAAAGAATACTGCAATTGGTTTTATCTTCAGGGAGTTACGAAATGATTATGGAAAAACGTAAATTAAAAAAAGTTGGAGAACGATATGAATTATAACTTGTCACCTTTAATCTCCATCATAATTCCCATATACAATGGAGAAAAGTACCTAAAAGTATGTCTGGATAGTATTCTAGCACAGACATATACACATTTTGAATTGATATTGGTTGATGACGGTAGTACTGATACGTCATCGCAAATCTGTGACGCTTATGCTGAATCTGATTCACGAGTGATTACTTATCATATATCCAATGGTGGAGTAAGTCATGCTAGAAATTATGGCATTAACGTAGCTAAGGGAGGCTGGATTACTTTTATAGACTGTGATGATTGGATTACACCTGATTATTTGAAGGATTTCGCATCGCAGAATTTAGAACCTTCCACTCTGTATATTATCCAGGCTGATAAAGTAGAAAATGGAAAAATAAAGCCTTGGCCCTATTTATATAAGGAAGGAATATGTAAGTTGAAGGCTGGAAATGAGCGAATAATTGATAAGCTATTGGTTTATGGAACTCCTTGGGGTAAATTCTTTAATTCTGCTGTAGTAAAAGAGAATAAAATTTTATTTGATGAGCAGATAAGCAATCATGAAGATACTTTGTTCTATTTTGAATATATACGAAGGATCAAAAATATAAGAATACTCTCTTCACGCTATTATTATAGAATTGAGTCAACAGGTTCATTATCTAAAAATATGGCAAAATATCAGGACTTTTTATATTCATCTTCCAGAATTACTGATGAATTAAATTGTTTGATTCAAAGTAATGGTCTAAAAAACGGTAACTTTCGTCGAACTAGACATCTTATACAATATATAAAAACAAAAGCAATTAGATCTTCTTTTTTCAGAAATGAATCTGATGTAGAGAAAGAAGATGTTTTAAAAATAGTAAATAGAAAAGATATTTTAAAATATTATAGACCTACTTCTTTTCGGGCTATAGTATTTATGATGGTACTATTGTTATTTGATCCTTTAAGGAAACAAATATTGTTGTTCTTCAGGTATAAATTGAATAAGTAACTATGTTTTATATACAGTATATTGTTTTACATATTCTTGTGATATTAATAAGTTATTGGTATTGCAAAAAAGCATCTTATAAAAAAGAAAAGGATTATTGGAAGCTTGCTACGGTTCCAATTTTAGTATTTACTTTTGAAGAAGGTTTACGTTGGGGGCGACATATTGATTGGTGCGCTTATTATAATGTCTATAATTCATTAGGGACAAGAACTAATACTACGGAGATTGAATATCTATTTGAACTCTTATGGGGGACAATGGCTAGGTTGGGTTTTCCCTATTATGTTGCAATAAGCCTTTGTTCGTTTTTGCTGATTTATTCTTTCTTTAAATTTGCAAAACCATATAGGCAACTTTTATATTTGTTTCTTCCTCTATCTATCATTTGGATTGCACCAGCTGCTATGAATATGGTAAGATGGTATATGGGATTTTCTATTGCTTTAATAGGACTTAGATATTTGTTAGATGGATGTTTTTTAAAATCAATATTGCTTTTTATTGCAGCTTCTTTATTTCATACAATTACGGGAGTCCTTATGTTGCCTTGTTTATTTTTCTACGTATTCAAAAAGAATATGTTTTTAAGGCCCAAATATGTAGTTCTAATATCAGTATTTTTTATTTTATTTTTCAATGTCGCGTCTCTCGCTAATTTGTTTGGCTTATTGTCAGTATTTTCTTCTTTAGAACGATATTCTGGTTATATTGCTAATGCGGATTCTTGGTTTGCTTCTACTGGAGGATTGGAAGGTTTTGATAGAAAAGCTAATATTGTTTATATTGCCACTATGGTGCCTTTTTATGCATCTCTATTGTATACATATAAAAATAGAACAATAATACCTAATGCTTCTTTTTTTTATAATGTATTGACGTTTTGTGTTATACTTAGAAGTTTCAGTTCGGGTATGGAAATTGTTGCCCGAATTGCAACATTTTATGATTTTTCCTTTTTATATCTGTGCTCTTGGTTTTTATATAAACAAAGGTTTATAAAATCAATGGCAATAGTAGTTGTAATAGTATGGGCATCTATAGCATATAAGGCTTTCATCTTTATACGGCCAATGTCAGATGATGCATTAAATCACTATGTATGGAATAGTGGTAATATTAGTCCCGAAAAAGCGTTTTATTTATGTGGATATGAACATTAATACTCTTAATATATGAACATTAATACTCCTAATAATAATTATTATATCGTTGTAAACGCTCGTTTTCTAACTCAAAGGTTGACTGGTGTACAACGCTTTGCAATAGAAATGAGTTTGCAATTGAAGCAACTCTATGGCGATTCTATAGTTTTTGTATCTCCGCAAAATGTAATTCATGCAGATATAGCGAATAAATTGAAGGCAAAAATAATCGGTAAGCGAAAAGGACATGCTTGGGAACAAATTGATTTGCTTTATTACCTTTGTTCTCATGGCAAACCTTTGCTTCTTTGTCTTGGCAATACTGCTCCATTGTTATATAAAAATCTTGTCGTAACGTTACATGATATAACGTTTAAGCGTTTCCCAAATACTTTTTCTTGGAAATTTAGACTGGCATATGGATTGATGATACCCGTTATATTGAAGCATGCTCGATTTGTTTTTAGTGTGAGCAAATTTTCAGTTGACGAAATATCTGACTATTATGGTTATCCGAAGGAAAGAATGGATGTCGTTTATAATGCCGTAGATACAGCGTTCAAACCTATTTTAGATGAAAATTTAAGATCTGATAATTATATATTTGCAGTATCATCGGTAAAAGAAAATAAAAACTTCATTGTAGCTCTTGAGGCTTTTCTAAAAGCACAGGATTGTTTACCAAATATTAAAATGTATATTGTGGGTGATTTAAGTTCCTCGAGTTTTAAAACTCTTGATTTTTCTAAATATACAAATAATCCCAATATAAAATTCTTAGGGAGGATTTCCGATAGAGATTTAATTCGATATTATAGTAATGCTCAAGCTTTTATCTTTCCATCTCTTTATGAAGGTTTTGGTATTCCAGTGTTAGAAGCAGAAGCTTGTGGTTGCCCTGTAATTTCATCGAATAGTAGTTCTTTACCAGAAGTTTTAGATGATTCAGCTATTTTGTGCAATCCTCTATCTGTTGATGAGTTTACACATGCTATTGTTTCAATTTACAATTCATTACAATTCTCAAAATCTCTAGTATCAAAAGGTTATGCTAATGTTTTGCGTTTTTCATGGCAGCAAAGCGCTGAGGTCATGAAAAAGAGAATGGATGAATTATTATAAACTCGTATGTGTTTATGAAAATAATTAAAACTCAGTTTTTGCAAAGTGACCACACGACCCGTAACACCTGATTTCTCAGGCGGTTATCTGTCGTGAGGCGTTTTGTGACGTTTACATATGGAAATTTTAAGTTTGACTGTTTCGCTCAATGAAATGGGTGCGGCCTGGGTATTGAAGTAACCATCTATTTCTCCACATTGCCCACTAAAGAATAAGTATTACCTTTGCTGCCGATTAAAATAAAGGTAGCAAATGGAAAATAAGACAAAGAAAACAAAAGTCGATTACGCAGCCATCATCCGTGAGTATGAGATGTATGGTCGTGGTCGTTCTCTCAAACAATTTTGTGATGACAGTGATTATGTTTATCCTAATGTACTTCGTTATTATCGCTTCTGCCTTTATGTTTTCTATCATAGAAAGCTGTAACATGAACAAGTTATCTCCTGGGTGGTACATCAAGGAGCTGGTTAGTTGTCTTACTGCCAAACCATGTAGCGATGTAGAAAAAGTGGCGATTTTGCCTTGCATTATACAAAAATAAATGTTAAATCTAGTCCTTTTTTATTTTTAACATCTCGTGAATCGCCTTTAAATAAAGGTGATTCAGAGGGTGTGTGGAAAAATAGATGGTTACGATAAAAATGTATGGATACAATTGATATTTCACAAAATATTCAGGACTTCAAGCAAGTTTTTGAGCAAGAGAATAGAATCATTTTCTCTGCCAGATTTGGAGATGGTAAGTCTTACTTTCTGAAAGAGTTCATGAAGAGTTATGATGAAAGGAAGAATGAGTATTACTTCATCACTCTCCATCCAGTAAACTACGTGGTTGAGGAGAATCGGGATGTTATTGAGTATATCAAGCGTGATATCCTGTTTCAACTCATAAAGGATAATCGTATCTATGACTTTAAAGAGGGGTATGATAAGATATTCGATGCGGTATGTAATGGTGAGTCTTTGATAAAGCTGGCAGACTTTGTAGCTTCTATCATACCAGTTGAAGGAATAAAAGATGTATATGAAGGTTTGAAAGGTCTTGCTTCTACGATTCGTAAAAAATATAAGGAGCAAGATGTTCTTCATGTAGTAGATGATTACCTCAATGGATTTTATGGAAAGTCGGGTAGTATCAGCGAATGTGATGCTTTTACTTATCTTATCCAAAAGTCTTTAAAGCTGATGTCTGCAAAGTCCGTTTTGATTATTGAAGATTTGGACAGAATAGATCCTGCTCATCTGTTCCGCATCATGAATGTCTTATCCTCTCAGGTAGATAATCCCTATTATTCGGAGGTTCCTAATGGTAACAAGTTCGGCTTTGATAAAATAATCCTTGTGATGGATTACGAAATAGCCAAGCATCTCTTTCACCATTTCTATGGTAAAGAGGCGAACTATGAGGGGTATATGAATAAGTTTCTGAATACATTACCATTTAAGTTTTCTATAAGTCAGGAGGCAAAACGTCAGGTGTCGGATAGGCTTACGCAAATATTTAGTACTTCTGATGTTCTTAATCTGAATGGTCCTGTTGATTTAAGTAATGGTTTAAATCCTGATGAGTTTTCCTCTTTAGACTCTGAGTTGAATAGACTTTCTGTAAGAAGATGTAAAGAGTTTCTTGATGATAATATTTCTGCTCACATAAAGCCAGAGTGGAGAAATAACAAAATAGATGTACCAACGGAGCTAGATTTGGTAAAACTCATATATTGTTTAAGATTCTTTACAGGCTTTTCCGCAAATATGATTTTTGAGAAACTGATGGATTGCTTATATGATGAATTTGCAATTAAACTGTTTTTCCCATTGTTCTGTATTTATACAAGACGAACACATATTTATGTGAAATATGATAATATCATTTTTGAATGTTATTATGATACGGAAACTAAATTGTTTCAGATAGAACAGACTAATAGTTGGAATGACGCAAAAATGGTGGATTTTCAAAAAATAAAAGATGCGACAAGAAAAATGAAGGATGCCATACTTGACTTAATTATAGGTTAAGCTAAAGTTGGCTAAAGAATGCCGGGATATATCTCATATGGTAGAAAAAGAAAGGGCATCCATAAAGGATGCCCCGTATACTGTAGGGAGGTTGATCGAAACCAAGGACAAATCGTCTCGTTGGAGTGATGCTCTCCCTTATTATCAATATTAAGTTTTGCGCCGCAAAATTAATAATTTTCGATGTGAATTCCAAATTTTTACTCACAAAAAACATTAATTGAGATGAAAAAAGAAGATTTTCAAGAGTTCTTCAAACAAAGAATGGCTGAAATCATGCATAAAGACACCCTTGACAGCTATCGAGTAAGAGCTAATAATGCTCATACGATTTTGAGAGAACTTAGTTATGTCTTGGAAGGTTGGCTCGCTGGAAATGTCAAGCGTTTTGAAACAGTGGGACTCTGCATAGATGAAGCTATTAATCTTATTGAGAATGATTCTAGGCTTATATTCCCTAGCTATACCAAGGCTTTGTTTGTTGGGGATTTGAAGAGCTATGCCAGTATCTCTAAAAGCAAAAAAGATATGCCTCTTGAGGAGGAAACCAGCAAACTTATCTATCTGGTAAATGAGTGCTTGGCTTCGAATGATGGCGTCTATTTGGCTAACTTAATAAAAAGTATAGAGGCGCAAGTTAAAATGGAAGGAGAAATAGAAGCTGAACGATTTAGTCCTAAACTGAGAGAATTTGATGGCTTGTTATCATCTTTTGCTTGTGAACTACTGACAATTGGGTATTCAAAGCGATACCTATATAAATTCTTCAACTCTTTTAAGAAAAACCGAAGAGGTTTGTCATTTGAGGATGCTTTTTCAGAAATGAAGCTTAAGTTTACGGAATTAAAGCAGCTCTCGTTCTACGTTGTCATTAAGCTCAACTTCAAATATACAAAGAATGCTCAAAGGGCAACAGATGCAGTAGGGCAATTGAAAGAGGAGATTCTTGATAACTTGAAGGACTATGTAGGAATGCATAAGTCTTTTCTTAAAAAGAGGAATTCTGTACGTTTCTATATCAAGAAAGTAAATGCTCTAGATGCTTATATGGCTGTAAGAGAGACGTACAACGAACTGTCTAAGTTGTTGGACTATAGGCAAGATCTTATATATGGATATACTCTGCCCAATTATGCTCTTGCCTTTTGGGATAATGAAGATGGTTATCTTGTATCTTCTGAAAAGTTTTTCGAACTGGATAATGGAGGTCAGTTTTTGAAAGATGAAGGTAATCATTTATATGAGAAATTAACCCGAATAGATAGTTCTGAGTCTATCACCACTGATGTAAAGGACAGAATTACTGCTGCATTACGCCACCTGAGAATAGGTGATGGTCAAGTGGAGTTGGAACAACAGTTTATCAACTATTGGATAGCTTTGGAATTTATTTTTGCTTCATCGTCAAGCAAGGATAACACGTATTCTCGAATTAAAGAAAATCTAGTAAATATACTTTCTGCTTGTTATGTCAAGCGAAACCTTCTCTATCTAGAAAATTGGATGCATCGTGAAGGCATCTTAAATAATGAAGATGATTTGATAGCAAAGATTAATGAACCTGAGTTTGTGGCAGGTTTAGATAGTATTCTATTGAAGTATAGGATTACAAATATGAAGTCTCATCTCCATCAAAAAGATAAAGTTAAGGATTATATCGTAAATCATCAAACGCATCTATTGCAGCATATATCTCGAATCTATAGGCTAAGGAACGAGCTTGTACATGAAGCGGCGCTAAAACAGGATATTGAGAATGTAGCAAGTAATTTGAGGTTTTATCTTGTGTTTGTTCTTAATCAGATGGTAGATTATTTTTCTGAGGATACTAGTAATATGAAATCGAAGACGATGCTTCAATTCTTTTGGAATTATGAGAAGGGACTTAGAACGATATTATCAGCTGATAGTTCTGAAGTCGTTTCTGTAATTTTAGACATTCATATAGCTAAAAGTTACATAGTCTAAAGCTAACCAAATATCCATAATATGAAGATATTACATATAGGTCAGATGATAGGAGGATTGGATATTTATATCCGAAACTCTATTATATATAATAAGGTGGAAGATAATGAGTATGTCATTGTCTGTGGTAAGGATGATAAGCATCAGCCAGTCATCAAAAATGGTGTAGAGGTAAAGGAATATCCTATATCATTGTTCCGCTCGCTCAATCCTTTGAATGATTT
>ULQM01000591.1_pt1 | contig 11885 bp, 10 predicted proteins | sample 1954451 | NCBI WGS metagenome assembly ULQM01 (sample SAMEA4835655, study PRJEB28245) | human gut metagenome | biome: gut microbiome; material: fecal sample | place: Denmark | collected 2008 | reverse complement strand
CCGCCGCTGTTCAGCACCCGGGACGCCCGCTGGGCCTGGGTGGCAGACTGCACCGAAAAAAGATAATGATCCATGGTACACCTCCTCCACTCCAATGTATGAAAAGAAAACACAGGAGGCCACACCCTCCTGTGTTTTTGATAGATTCTATTATTGCTTTTCCACCAGCGCTACGGCGTGGGCCGCCATGCCCTCCCCCGTTCCGGTAAAGCCCAGATGCTCCTCGGTGGTGGCCTTGACGCTGATCTGCGAGACATCCACCTCCAGCGCGGCGGCGATGTTCTGCCGCATGGTCTCCCGGTAAGGGGCCACCTTGGGCGCCTGGGCGATCAGGGTGGCGTCGATATTCACCACGGCATAGCCCTGCTGCCGGAGGTATTCCCCCACCCGCTTCAGCAGCACCATGCTGGAGATATTGCGAAAGGCCTCGTCATTATCCGGGAACAGCTTGCCGATGTCCCCGGCGGCGATGGCGCCCAACAGGGCGTCCATGACGGCGTGGGTCAGCACGTCCGCGTCGGAATGGCCGTCCAGGCCACGCTCCCACGGGATGGTGACACCGCCCAGGATCAGCGCGCGGCCCTCCGTCAGACGGTGTACGTCGTACCCGTGGCCGATCCGCAGCGCCGTCATTGCACCGCCTCCCGCTGCCGCAGCAGCGCCTCGGCCACCGCCAGATCATCCGGCGTGGTGATCTTGATGTTGCTTCTGTCCCCTTCCGCCAGCCAGACCTGCTTGCCCAGCCGCTCCACGGCGGCGCAGTCGTCGGTCACCGGCTCTCCGGAGGCCAGCGCCGCCTGCAGGGCGGCCTTGAGGATATTGGCCTGGAACACCTGGGGCGTCTGCACCGCGTACAGGGAGCTGCGGTCCGGCGTGGACTGCACCAGGCCGCTGTCGTCGGCCACCTTCACGGTGTCCGTCACCGGAATGGCCGGGGCCACAGCCTGCGTCCGATAGCCCGCCCGGATCATCTCGTCGATCATCTCCGGCCGCACCAGCGGGCGGGCGCCGTCGTGGATGGCGATCAGCTCCGCCTTGGGGTCGCACTCCAGCGCCGCCGCCAGCACAGACTCCGTGCGGGACGCGCCGCCCTTCACCACCCGGACCTTCTTGCGCAGGGCGCAGCGGGCACACAGCTCCGCCACCGCCTCCATGCGGTCGGCCTGGACAGCCACCACGATCTCGCTGACCAGCTCCGCCCTGTCGATGGCGCACAGGGTGCGCATCAGCACCGGCGCGCCGGCCAGATAGGCGAACAGCTTGTCCTGGCCGCCCATGCGGGCGCTGCTGCCCGCCGCGGCCACCACCATGCTGCACATGGGCAGCGTTTTATCCTGTAACTTCTGTACGGTATTCCAAAAGCCCATAGCTTCTCCTTACTCTGCCAGCACGCTCCGGCTCAGCAGTTGTTCCGCTCCGTCATAGGAGAGATTCTCCACCAGCATCACTTCGCTCAGCAGGATCTGTTTGGCGCTGCGCAGCATCTTGCGCTCCACCGTGGACAGGCCGCGGCGTGCCTCGCGGCTCATCAGGCCCTTGATGACGCGGGCCACCTCACGCGCTTCGCCGCTTTTGATGCGCTCCATATTCTCGCGGTAGCGGTGGTTCCAGTTCTCGGCGGGATCGTCCTCCACCTCGCCCAGGGTCGCCAGCATTTCCGAGAGCTGCTGACGGCTGATGGGCTGCCGCAGGCCGACGGCGCCGCTGTTGCCCACCGGGATCTTCAGGGTCAGACCGCTGAGAGGCGCGGTAAATACATAATACCGTTCCACCCCGCCGCTCATACGTTCCTCCGTGATCTCTGTGATCACACCTGCTCCATGCATGGGATGCACCACTTTTTCACCAACAGTATACATGCCGAACCTCCTTCTTCTGATATCATCTTCCTTACCGTTTGATGGTTCTATTATAGCCTCTTTTTTCACATCTTGCAAGAAAAGAAACACAATTTTCCCGGTTTTATGCGGTATGATCCAGAAAAAGCCTCGCAGAGTTCGCGCCCGCGGGCGCGAAACAGTCTAATCTTTTTTCCGGCGGCGTGTACGTCGGAAAAATACTGCTCGGCCGCCAGTGTGTCCGAAGGACGCGCGTACCCCAAGGGCACTTGTTCCGCTTCGCTCCGCTGCGCAGTCGGCCGCAATCCCCTTGGCAGAAAAGTCGATAGACTTTTCGCCAGTTTTCGCCAGTTTACGCCAAAAGGCGCCGTTCTTGCGAACGACGCCTTTTGACCTTATCTTACTCTTCCTTTTGGAAGTGTTGTCGGGGTTAGCGCTTGTTGTTGGGGTGCCAGATCTTCTGCTTCTGAGCGGCCTGGATCAGCTCCTCGCGGAAGTCGGGGTGGGCGATGGAGATCAGCGCCTCGGCACGCTCCCAGGAGGACAGACCCTTCAGGTTCACGCAGCCGTATTCGGTGACCACATACATGGTGTTGACGCGGGTATCGGTAACGATGCTGCCCTCGGCCAGGGTGGGACGGATGCGGGACGCCAGGGTGCCGTCCTTCTTCTTGAAGGTGGAGGACAGGCAGATGAAGCTCTTGCCGCCGTTGGATAGGTACGCGCCCAGCACGAAGTCCTGCTGGCCGCCTGCGCCGGAGATGTGGCGGATGCCGGAGGTCTCGCTGCTGACCTGGCCGTACAGGTCGATATCCACCGCGTTGTTGATGGACATGAAGTTGTCGATAGCCGCGATGGTGCGGATATCGTTCACATAGCTGACGGGAGCGGCCATGCACATGCGGTTGTCATCCAGGAAGTCATAAACCCGCTGGCTGCCGGCGGCGAAGGAGTAGGTCTGGCGGCCATGGTCGATGCTCTTGTTGGCGCCGCTGATCTTGCCGCACAGGGACAGATCCACAAAGGCCTCCACATACATCTCGGTATGAACACTCATGTCCTTCAGGTCAGACTCGCACAGCAGCATACCCACGGCGTTGGGCATACCGCCGATGCCCAGCTGCAGGCAGGCACCATTGGGGATGCGCTCCACCACCTGCTTGGCCACGGCCTTGTCGATCTCGGTAGGCACGGCGGACAGCAGCTGGCCCATGGGGTCATTGCGGCCTTCCACGATCATGTCCACGTCAGAGATATGTACGCTCTCGCCAAAGCCGCCCAGGCAGCGGGGCATGTTCTGGTTGACCTCGACGATCAGGATCTTCGCCGTGTCGCAGATGGCCTTCATGTGGGAGGCGGAGACGCCGAAGTTGAAGTAGCCGTGCTTGTCCATGGGACCCACCTGAATCATGGCCACATCCGGCGGATTGATATGATCATAGTAGTAACGGGGCAGCTCGGAATAGCGCATGGGCTCATAGAAACAGGCCCCGGTGTCGATATGCTTACGCTCGAAGCCACTGGTGTGGTGGGAGTTATAGATGATATGCTTGGCAGGCTCCTCAATATCGAAGATGGCGGGCTTCCACAGGGCGATGCCGCCGCGGACCTTCACGTCCTCCAGCTCGGGGGCGCGGCGGGCCAGCGCCTCATCCAGAACATGGGGATGGGTATTGCAGAAGCCATAGTCTACCCAGTCGCCGGACTTGATCACTTTTACGGCTTCCTCTGCCGTGGTCAGCTTGGATTGATACATACCCAGAAATTCTTCGTATGCCATTGTTGATATGCCTCCTGTTTTCTTTCTTTCTTTTCTATCCCTATTTTTTCCTCTGGCTAATACTTTACTACTTCGTTAAAAAAATATCAACCTGTTTCGTTAAAAAAATATCAAATTTGGAGGCTTGCCCAAATTTGGATTGTCAAATCTGTAACAAATAGCAAATTTTTATTGCAGATAGCGGTTCTCTGACAATTTTTTCCTATCGCGCAACAAACTTTTGTGCAAGAAATAGGCGATACCTGATAAAGCGCGCGGGAGAGCGGTGTTTTTCACAGCTCTCCCGCGTGGGAAATATGGGGTTTTATTTACCGCAGTACTGCCCGATGGCAGCCAGCAGCTCCGTTTTGCCCGTCCCCTTCTCGGCGGAGAACGGGATCAGCAACATGCTGTCATCCAGCGTCAGCGTCTGGCGGATCAGAGCCAGATTGGGCTCGATCTCGCTCTTTTTCAGCTTGTCCAGCTTGTTGGCCACCACCACCATGGGACAGCCGGTGGCCTTGAAATAGTCGCACATGGTCACATCATCGGCGGTGGGCTTATGGCGAGCATCCACGATCAGCACACCCAGGGAGATCAGCCCTTCCTCGGCAAAATAATTCTCCATCAGGCGGCCCCAACGGTCACGCTCGTCCTTGGATACCTTGGCGTAGCCGTAGCCGGGCAGGTCGGTGAAATAGATCTTGTCGTCGATGCGGAAATAGTTGATCTGGGTAGTCTTACCAGGGGTAGCGCCCACACGGGCGAAGTTCTTCCGGTTCAGCAGCCGGTTGATGACGGAGGACTTGCCCACGTTGGAGCGCCCGGCGAAGGTCACCTGGGGTCTGCCGTCCCGGATGAACGTGGAAGGCTTCACCGCCGAGAGGACGAACTCCACCTTGTTAAAGTTGATGGCCATGACGTACCTCCTGATAGGGCGTATCGGTCACGATGGCCGCCATATGCTCCACCGCGTCCTCCCTGCTCTCCGGCACCAGGGCGGCGGCAAACACCGCGTCCACCGATTCCACTGGGATGAAATGCAGCGCCTTGCGGACGGTCTGATCGATCTCCGCCAGGTCCTTTTCGTTCTCCTTGGGCAGGATCACCGTATGGATGCCGTTACGCAGGGCGGCCATGGTCTTTTCCTTCAGGCCGCCGATGGGCAGCACGCGGCCCCGCAGCGTCACCTCGCCGGTCATGGCCACGTCGCGGCGCACCCTGCGGCCCGTCAGCGCCGACAGCATGGCGGTGGTAATGGCAATACCGGCTGAGGGGCCGTCCTTGGGGGTGGCCGCCTCGGGAAAGTGGATATGGATGTCCTTGGTCTTATAGAAGTCCTTCTCCAGATGCAGCGTCTCTGCGCGGCTGCGCAGGCAGCTCAGTGCCGCCTTGGCGGATTCCTGCATGACGGTGCCCAGATTGCCGGTCAGCTCCAGCTTGCCGCTGCCGTCCATCACGTTGACCTCCACCTCCAGGATCTCGCCGCCTACCTCCGTCCAGGCCAGGCCGTTGACCACGCCGATCTCGTCCTGCTGGCTATGTACACCGGGGGTATAGCGGAGCGTTCCCAGGTAATCGGAGAGGTTTTTCTCTGTAATGTGTACCTGCTTTACATCGCCCTCTACCAGGAGCATTGCCGCCTTGCGGCACAGCTTCTCCATCTGCCGCTCCAGAATACGGACGCCGGATTCCCGGGTGTAGCCGGAGATGACGGCGCGGATGGCACCGTCGCTGACGCGGAGCTGCGTGCGCTTCAGGCCGTGCTCCTTCAGCTGCTTGGGCAGCAGGTGCCGCTTGGCGATCTGCAGCTTTTCCTCGTCGGTATAGCTGGACAGCTCGATGACCTCCATGCGGTCCAGCAGCGGCCGGGGAATGGTATCCAGCCGGTTGGCGGTGGTGATGAACATGACCTTGCTGAGGTCCACCGGGATCTCCAGGAAGTGATCCCGGAAGGCGTAGTTCTGCTCACTGTCCAGCACCTCCAGCAGCGCGGAGGCCGGATCGCCCCGCATATCGCTGGCCAGCTTGTCGATCTCGTCCAGCACCAGCAGCGGGTTCATGGAGCCGGAGCGGCTCAGGGCGTCGATGATGCGGCCCGGCATGGCGCCGATATAGGTCTTGCGGTGGCCGCGGATGTCCGCCTCGTCCCGCACGCCGCCCAGACTGAGGCGGGCCAGCTTGCGGTTCATGGCCTTGGCCACGGAGATGGCGATGGAGGTCTTGCCCACGCCGGGAGGGCCCACCAGGCATAGGATCTTGCCCTTGGCGTCGGGGTTGATCTGCTGCACGGCGATGAACTCCAGGATGCGCTCCTTCACCTTTTCCAGGCCAAAATGCTCCTTGTCCAGGATGGCCCGCGCCTTGGCCACATCGGCCCGGTCCTTGGTGGTCTTGTTCCAGGGCATCTCCAGACACACGTCCAGATAGTTGCGAATCACCGACGCCTCGGCGCTGCCGTAGGGCTGCTTGGCCAGACGATCCACTTCCTTCATCAGCTTGTTGTGGATCTCCTCCGGCAGGTGCAGCTTCTCCACCTTGGCGGTGTACTCGTCGATCTCCTCGTCGCCGTCGTCGCCCAGCTCGTGCTTCAGCACCTTCATCTGCTCCCGCAGGATCATGTCCTTCTGCACCTGGGCCACGCGGGAGCGGACCTTCTGCTCCAGCTCCACCTCCAGGGAGATGACCTCCACCTCGTGGGCCAGGATATCGTTCAGCAGCCGCAGGCGCTTGACGGGGTTCAGATCCTCCAGCACCCGCTGGCGGGCGTTATGCCGCAGATTGATGTTCTGGGCGATGAAGTCCGCCAGATGGCCGGGATCGCGGCAGTCCAGCACCGCGGCCACGAATTCGTCGTTGAGATTGGGGACAAGCTCCTTGTACTCGTCAAAGAGCACATAGGTCTGGCGGATCATCGCCTCCATGCGGGGCGTCATGCGGCCGGGGAAGTCCTCCTCCAGCAGCTCCACGTTGGCCTGCAGGAAGGGCTTGTTCTGCCACAGGCGGTGGATGCGGGCCCGCTGCTGGCCCTCCACGATCACCCGGACGCTGGTCTCCGAGGTCTTGAGGATCTGCAGGATGCGGCAGATGGTGCCCACCGTATAGAGATCGTCCTCCGTGGGCGCCAGCGTGGCGATATCCCGCTGGGTCACCAGAAACACCAGGCGCTCGTCCGTATCCATGGCGCTGTCCAGGGCGTAGATGGAGATCTCACGCTCCACGTCAAAGCTCAGCGTCAGGTCAGGGAAAACTGTCAGGCCCCGCAGGGCGATGACAGGGATATTCATAGTCGTTCTTTCTTCCATAGGAGTTCTCCTTTTTGCCGGGGAATCGTTCTGCGTTGCGAAAACGGTAAAAAAGCGCACGGGGAGAGGCCAAAGCCTCTCCCCTGTTCATGCTTTAAGAGGCCGGTGCGGAGGATTTCTTCTCCGGCTGCTTTCCGGTCTTTAATTTTGCCCGGCGGACGGCATGCTGGGGATCACGGAGAATCTCCGGCTGGGCGCCGTTTTTCACGCAATCGGCGGTGATGGTCACCTGCTCGATGGTGTGATCCGACGGGATGTCATACATCAGCTTGGTCAGCACGCCCTCCATAACGGCGCGCAGACCGCGGGCGCCGATGTTGCGCTCGATGGCCTTGTCGGCGACGGCCTCCAGGGCCTCCGGCGTGAATTCCAGCTTCACGTCATCGAACTCCAGGAGCTTCTGATACTGCTTCACCAGCGCGTTCTTAGGCTGGGTCAGGATGGTCACCAGATCGTCCCGGGTCAGTCCGTCCAGGGCGGCGATCACCGGCAGACGGCCCACCAGCTCGGGAATGATACCGAACTTCAGCAGATCGTGGGGCTGCACCTCCTTGAGGAGCTGGCCCTGACGGCGCTCGGCCTTGCTCTCCACCACGGCGTCGAAGCCGATGCCCTTGCGGTCGGTGCGGCGCTCGATGATCTTCTCCAGACCGTCGAATGCACCGCCGCAGATGAAGAGGATGTTGTGGGTGTCGATCTGAATGAACTCCTGGTGGGGGTGCTTGCGCCCGCCCTGGGGCGGCACGTTGGCCACGGTGCCCTCCAGGATCTTCAGCAGCGCCTGCTGCACGCCCTCGCCGGACACGTCGCGGGTGATGGAGGTATTCTCGCTCTTGCGGGCGATCTTGTCGATCTCATCCACATAGATGATGCCCCGCTCGGCCAGCTCCACGTCGAAATCCGCCGCCTGCAGCAGCCGCAGCAGGATGTTCTCCACGTCGTCGCCTACATAGCCGGCCTCGGTCAGCGTGGTGGCGTCGGCGATGGCGAAGGGCACCTTCAGCACCCGGGCCAGGGTCTGGGCAAACAGGGTCTTGCCGCTGCCGGTGGGGCCCACCATCAGGATGTTGCTCTTCTGCAGCTCCACATCCTCGCCGCCGCCGAAGAAAATACGCTTGTAGTGGTTATACACGGACACGGACAGGGCGATCTTGGCCGCCTCCTGCCCCACCACATACTCGTCCAGAACCGCCTTGATCTCCCGCGGGGTGGGAAGCTGGTCAAGGCTCTCGACCGTTTCCGGTTCAGCCTCGTCATAGCCGTCATCCAGCAGAGACAAACACAGATGCACGCACTCGTCGCAGATCCGCACGCCCGGCCCCTGGATCATACGGTGCACCTGATTCTCGGATTTTCCGCAGAAGGAGCACCGCAGTGCCTTAGAATTATCAGCCATATGCTACCTCACTCAGCGCTTGTAGATCACCTTGTCCACCAGGCCGTATTCACGGGCCTCCTCGGCGACCATCCAGTTATCCCGCTCGGAGTCAGCCTTGATCTGCTCCGGCGTCTTGCCGGTATTTTCGGCCAGGATCTTATTGATCCTCTGCTTGATCTTCAGGAAGTGCTCCACGTCGATCTCCATATCGGTGACCTTACCCTGGGTACCGGCGGAGGGCTGGTGGATCATCACCTCAGCATTGGGCAGCGCGATGCGCTTGCCCTTGGCGCCGCAGGACAGCAGGAACGCGCCCATGCTGGCGGCCATGCCGATGCAGATGGTGGATACATCACACTTGATGTACTGCATGGTGTCATAGATTGCCATACCGGCCGTAACGCTGCCGCCGGGGCTGTTGATATACATCTGGATGTCCTTATCGGGATCTTGCGCCTCCAGATACAGCAGCTGGGCCACGACCAGGCTGGCGGTGGTATCATTCACTTCTTCGCCCAGGAAGATAATGCGGTCGTTCAGCAGACGGGAAAAGATATCATAGGACCGCTCGCCGCGGTTGGTCTGCTCAACAACATAGGGAACCAAACTCATTGTAAAATACCTCCATACGAAAGATAGTCAAAGTATACCCACCCTGATATGTGATTTAGTCTTTCTTCTCCTCGTCTTCCTCGGTCTTGGTCTCCTCTTCCTTGACCTCGGGAGCAACGGCGGTAGCAGAGTCCGCCACCACCTTGATGACCTTCCCGCGCATGACCTGCTCCTTCACGTCCTCGGCGCGCAGGTACTTCTTCACGGTCTCCAGATCCATGCCGTACTTCTCGGCCACGGTCTTCATCTCGTTCTCCACTTCCTCGTCGGAGACCTCCAGACCCTCGGCCTTGATGATGGCGCGGATGGCCAGATCCATTCTCACCTGATTGGCGGCGGGCTCCTTGGCGTCCATGATGATCTGCTCCTCGTTCATGCCGGTCATCTTGGTGTACTGATCGAAGGGGATGCCCTGGGAGGCCAGCTGCTGCTTGAAGCCCTCCAGCATCTGGTGGGCCTGCATCTCGATCATCTCGTCGGGGATGTCGGCCTTGATGCCCTCGGCCACCTTGGTCATCAGCACATCCTCAAAGGCGTGCTGGGCGGCGGTGGTGCGCTCGTCGGTCATCTTCTTCTTGATGTCGGCCTTCAGCTCCTTCAGGGTGTCGAACTCGGACACGTCCTTGGCGAACTCGTCGTCGATGGCGGGCAGCTCCTTGACCTTGACCTCGTTGACCTTGACGTGGAACACCACGGGCTTGCCGGCCAGCTCGGGGGTGTAGTTCTCGGGGAAGGTGATGTCGATGTCCTTCTCCTCGCCGGCCTTCATGCCGATGAGCTGATCCTCGAAGCCGGGCACGAAGCTGCCGGAGCCGATCTCCAGATCAAAGGCCTCGCCCTTGCCGCCCTCGAAGGCAACGCCCTGGTCAAAGCCCTCGAAGTCGATGTTGGCGGTATCGCCCTTCTTGACGGCGCGCTCCACGGCCACCAGACGGCTGTTGCGGTCGGCCATCTCCTTGAGACGGGCGTTCACATCGGCGGCCATGACCTTGACCTCGGCCTTCACGGCCTCCAGACCCTTGTACTGGCCCAGCTCCACCTCGGGATACACGGCCACGGTGCACTTGAAGGTGGCGCCTTCCTTGCCCACGTTCTCGATCTCCACCTGGGGATAGCCAACGACCTCCAGCTTCTGCTCGTCCACGGCGCTCTCGTAAGCGTCGGGCAAAATAGCGTTGACGGCTTCCTCATAAAAGACCTCGGCGCCGTACATGCTCTCGATCATCTTGCGGGGAGCCTTGCCGGGACGGAAGCCGGGAATGTTCATCTTGCCGCGCATCTTCAGATACGCCTTGTTGACGGCGGCCTCGAACTCCTCGGCGCCCACCTCGATGGTCAGAGCGACTCTGCTCTTCTCCAGTTTTTCGCAGCTTTTGACAGTCATTGTTGCTTTTCCTCCAGTTTACATCTATGTTGTGATGGCATAAGACTACAATTTAATTAAGCCAAGTGTATATGATATCAGAAAAGAAATGGAATTTCCATACCTTTTTGCATTATTCGCAAATTTTTTTAGGGACAAAGCCCAGAAAATCACCGGCCACCAGTGAAAAAAGGGTGCCGCTGCGCGTTCCTTCGATGGCCCGACGGTGGGAAGCGCCGTGCAGATGGCCGTAATAGCAGGCTTTGACGCCGTATTCCCGCAGCAGCCGCAGGATCTCGGGACACTCGTAGCCCTGGTAGATGGGCGGATAGTGGAGGAAGCACAGCTTCTCCCGCTCCCCCGCCTCCTTCAGCGAGGTCTCAAGACGCCCCACCTCACGCAGGAGGACCTTTTCATTGTGGGTGCCCTGGTTGTCCAGCTCATAGAACCAGCCCCGTGTGCCGCACAGGGCGATATCATTGTAATAGAGGCAGTTGTTGTACAGGATCTCGAAGGTGTCCAGGCCGTTTTCGGCGAAAAAGCGCTTCATCTTGGCGGCGGTATTCCACCAATAGTCGTGGTTGCCCTTCAAGAGGATCTTCTTTCCCGGCAGGGTGTTGATGAATTGAAAGTCCAGCAGCGACTCCTCCAGGCTCATGCCCCAGCTCAGGTCGCCGCACAGCACCGTCACATCGTCGTCATGGAGCGGCGCGAAGCCATCACGGATACGGTTGACGTAGTCGTGCCAGCCGTCGCCGAAGATGTCCATGGACTTGTCCGAATTCAGCGACAGGTGCAGATCACCCATTGCGTACAGTGCCATAAATCCCTCCTTTCCATCAGATCAGGCGGCGGAGATTGTTCCAGAAGATGTCCTCCAGCAGTTCTTCGCCATAGCCCCGGGCTTTCAGCGCGTCGTACAGCTTCGGCATATCCTGCATGCCGGACAGGCCCGCGGCCAGCGCCTCGCACCCGTCCATATCGCCGCCCAGGCACAGTGTTTTCTCGCCGCCCAGGTTCAGGAAGTGCTCCACATGGGCCACCAGCGCGTCCATGGTGGGCTCACCGACGAAATGCAGAAAGAGATTCAGTCCCACTACGCCGCCCAGGTCGCGGATGGCCCGGAACTGGTCGTCGGTCAGGTTGCGGCGGTGGGGACAGACGGCCCGCGCGTTGGAATGGGAGGCGATGATAGGCCGTCGCGCCATATGGACAAGATCCCAGAAGCCCGCGTCGGACAGGTGGGACACGTCGGGATAGATGTCGTGCGCCTCCAGCACCCGGATGAAGTCCTCCCCTTCCGCGGACAGGCCCCGCTCCGGCTCCTCGGCATTGGTGCCGGACAGCACATTGGCCCGGTTCCACACCGGGTTCAGGAGCCGCACGCCCCAACCGGCCACCGTTTCGATCTTATGTACGTCGCAGTCGATGAGGTCGGCGCCCTCGATGCTCAGCAGCGCGGCCACCTTGCCCTGGGCCACCGCTTCATCCACCTCCGCGCCGGTGCGGCAGTGTCGTGCGATGTCGGCGTTATCCGTCATCTCCCGCAGGAAGAAGTCGTGCATCCGTTGGCACTGGGCCCACATGCCGTCAGCCGGAGCCTCCGCCGCGTCGTGAAACAGGGCAAAGA
>ULQM01032097.1_pt1 | contig 11891 bp, 11 predicted proteins | sample 1954451 | NCBI WGS metagenome assembly ULQM01 (sample SAMEA4835655, study PRJEB28245) | human gut metagenome | biome: gut microbiome; material: fecal sample | place: Denmark | collected 2008 | reverse complement strand
AAGCCATATCCGGTATATACCCTGATATCCTCATCCCATACTTTCTTGCGCTTGGCAGAATCAGTACTCATGCCACCCATTCTCATTCTCGTTACAAACTCTGGGAGATACGCCACCTTCAGATGGCAGTTATACAGATAGTTCACCAGGAGATTGGTATCAGCAGCTATCTTCTAGCTCTCATCATAGAGACCACATTTCATCTTTACTTCCCCCCTTCCTGTTATTATCCTCAAACCAGTCAGCAAGCGCTTCCTCAAAACTCCACTTAAACTGATAACCACAGTTCTTCAACTTCTCACCACAGATATTCGTAGAAATCTGAAGTTTCTTTACTCCCGCAGGACAACCTATTCAGTAGATTTTGAAATTTTAATAAAGCACATACACACTAATGAAACGGAACTTTATTTAAATCAGACTGAAGCATCGGAAAAGAAAGAAAATATTTTTTCTTGACAATGTTAGAAACTAATTTTATAAACCATTTATCCACTTTCGGAGAAAAATAAATACTTTCAATAAGCTTATTCAAATCCACAGGAACGAGCAAGTCGCCAGAGTCTGTCAACTGATCTATTTTGGGGGTATCAAAGATTATTCTAAACTCTTTCTCGTGAGCAAAGGATGATTTTTTATACCAAGGAGCATCAAACATATGAAAGTATTTTCCTGGTGTTCCAACATTATATTCTTTGTAATCTATATAATTCACCATTCCGAATTTACAATTTGCCGTAAGAGGTAGTGCTTGATAAAGACGCTCGAACGTAGTCTGAATAGCAATTCCTTGTTTAGTATCCCTAGAATACAATTGCCACATAGCTTCAGACTCGACATCAGACTGATGCCAACAACTTATGTAGTTATTTAAGCGCCACTTTCTAATTGTTCTTCTATATCTATCAAATTCATGTTTGGCTTTTTCTTCGTCATTTCTCCCATCGTCAAATTCATCCAAATTAACGAATGGTGCTCTCCGTTGTAATTCCATTTTAATCCAAGCATCTTCATTTTCTATAACTCCCAAAGCTCCTTCATAAGGGTCATAAAAATGGTCTATACGGGTAAAATACAAAGAACTTTCATCCAACAAAGACAGGAACTTAGCTAAATCCATATATCGCCATAACTTTGCTGATGGTTCTGGAATTTTACAGCAAAATCTTCCATTTGAATAAAATCTTGCATCTTTCATTTTCGAACTACAGTCTTTACAAGTATGAGCTAATGCACCATCATCTAAGTGCCCAATAAAAGTTTCCTCCCCATTGCTAAATTCTTTTCCACATAAAGTGCATTGATTCCTATGAGTAATATAGAACCATCTTTCTTGCTTAATGCTATCTAAATCATATAGTTTATGCGTTCCCATTATCATATTGTTTTAATGTCAAGACCAAACTATTCGACCTCTATTATTCTCTGAATTTCATCCATCAATTTAAGAAATACTCTTTCTTGTGCAGGTTTTTCCATTTCCGCCAAAGTTTCCTCAGGCTTATTTACTGCTTGGAATACAGACAATTCTGATTTTAAAAAGAAACTCGGTTCTACCAATAAACACAACACCTTAGTATTCTCAGCTTCAGCCTTCCTTAAAATCGGTGGAAGTTCATTGTTTTTAATAAAATCAGAAGCAAGAAAGTCTGTAGAGACCAAAAGTATAGCAATGTTAGCATCATCCAATGCCTTTTTTATCTCTTCTTTCCAGTGTTGCCCAGCATGAATTTTCTTGTCTGACCATTCATCAAAACCTCCTATATACTTTTTCAGCACACTCAAATGGGTCATCAATCTATTGTGGAATATTTCATCAGCATGAGAATAGCTGATAAATATTTTCTTCTTATCTTTATGCATAATAATCTTTTTATTTTCAGTTTCATTCTTTAGAAGTTGCATAGAGGGTATTACAACCTTCTTATCATCCTCAATTACCAGTTCTTCAACATACGACACAGGATTATCTACAATATCCAATTTTGTGATACCGCTTATCAAACTTTCATCAAGATGTTCTATTTTATTCTTACTAAGAATGAGTGTAGTAATCTTCGAATCAAGTATTTGCTTGGGTAAATGCTTAATTTGGTTACTATGCAGATTCAAAATCTTCAACTTTGGCAGTTTAAATAAGGCGCCTTGTAATACCTTTAAATTATTAAAAGCCAAATCTAAGGTTCGAAGTTTTTTGAGTTTCAATATTTCTTGAGGAATTACCTCTATCCTATTGTAACTTAAATCGAGCTTTTCTAGATTTGTATACTGATATACATTATCAGGTATTGTCTTTAGATTTTTATGGGATAAATTAAGTTTTGTAACTTGCTTTATCGTTTTTCCTTTAATTTTTATTGGATATTCCATAATATTTATGTACCTTTGTACCCATAGTCGGACTATGGGGGTAGCGACTTAAAATAAGTGATGTTCAGAGTGCACTCCTGCGGGAGGTCAATCTGATTAATATCTTGAATGGAGTCTAAGCGTAGAGGAAGCACCTCTAATAGACGTGGAAGAGGAACTTCAACGGCTTGCTTAGAATCCCTTTAATTCATCGCAGCTTCGGCATCCCACGTTTTTCGCTAGCGAATTTGTGTTCTGTTATACAAAAGAACACATACAGCATTTTGAGGTCGTTCGAATTTGAACGACCTCATTTGTTTTCTTTTATCTCGACATAGCACTCCTCCATTTTCTCTAGCATTTTTGGCACGATGATGAGTTCTTTCACACTCTTTCTGCCAGTCTCGCCATTCAGCAACACCCAGGAAGAGTAAAGGTGACAGCAGGAGTACCACAATAGCTTCAGTCATGACCACTCCAAACGCCTCGTCCCTAATGACGGATGGAAAAAATCAGTATTACAACCCACATGACAATGGATGTTCAACTCATTCCAATGAGAATACGTCCACTTCTCCTGCTTAGGCGCCGTCATACCGATCCAAAGCAAATCTGGGTTGGCTGCATTAATGGCATCAATGATAGCCTTGTTGTCCTCATCCGAGAACTCAGGCTTATAAGGAGGCGAATAAGTCACCACCTTCAGGTGAGGATAATCCACGGAAGCACGCTTCACAATCAAGTCAAGCACTTTCTGCGAACTACCCATGAACATCACCGTACCACTTTTTTTCAGTTTGTTCATTTCGAAAGAGAACAAATCCCAGCCAGCTATTCTTTCCTTAGGCTGACTTTAAGCCTTAATCCACTTGCACGCCTTTACGATGCTCACACCATCCGGAATCAACACATCGCCATTTGTCTGGGCATCAGCAAAGAGCTGATCCTTCTTTGCCGTGTTAAAAGAATGAGCATTTACTGAGTTTATGAGCAATTTGCCCTCTGGTAATGAAGCTAATTCTGCCTTACTACCCAAAATCGTTAATGTCTTTAATTTAAACATAACTGTCTTTATAATTATAGTATTATTTTCACAAAATACCTCTAAACAAGCGATACTGGTATCCTACGAATTACCATTTCATTATCATAAGCCTTTTCAAAGGAACAGTTTACAAATGGAGTACCTATTCTTTGCTTTTTCATTTTTTTCTCTATCGCCTTTGCACTTTGCAAGACGATACTTTTATAGAAAGTCCAATCCACTTCAATATTAGCGCTATCATTTTCTTCTGTAATCATAATAAACTGTTCCATAGATTTAACAGCTAATGTCACCATTCCTTTACAATTAAAGAAAGGTATTGTATTATCAGAATTGAACACATTAAATCCTAAACGAACAAAGATTCTATTATTAGAAACATCCATTTTAATATAAGAATCTCCTAATACATGATTGATTGATACATCAGACAGTTCCTTTTGGCTTACCCAACAATTGCATTTTTTTTCAAAACAAACATAACTTACCTCCTTCTCGACAATTAATTCTTGTCTAAATTTTGGAAATTGATGATTGTTTAATTTCCATTTTTCTTCTTCTGTTTTATACTTTTTGAATATTTTGTCAGTACCATCCAAAATATGCACATTCTTATTGTTTATTGAAAAATCAAAATCAAGCCAAGTATATGCAGGATTAGCATCAGATGTATTTTGTTCAACCCATTGTCTTGGAGATAACATTGCAAACATTCGTCTCCAATGTACTATCAACTGTTCGTTATATTTGAATTGTCCCCGGTCTATATCAACAAAGGGCACAACAAATATGTATTGAATATCTGTTGTATACAAAATAGCTGTACAATAAGGCGAATCGCAGTATTTCTCCTTGGTATTAAAGAATAGATCCAAACGTGGTTGCAAATAGCAATATTCTCCTGCTGAGCGAATGGCATAAAACATACTGGGTAAGTTTTGGTCAGTTTGACATCCATTTATCCATGCTATGGTATTTCTAAAATGAACAAGCTCTGATGTTGGTACTAAATCAATAACCATCTTTACCAATGCTTTATATATACCTTCATTAGTTACCTCTGAGCTATTTTTCAAACGATAAGAATACACACCATTACCCTTAGGGAGCAACATCTCTCTTTTTATATACAAGTTAGGGAAACCCTGTTCATCAGAAAGAAGCGTAAAGTTATCTCCATAAAGTGAAATTACTTTTGACGTTCTCTTTGATGGCACTTTGCACAATGATCGACGAATATCCATCATGTGCACAAAATTATTTTCTACATGAGCCAAATTACGATTACATGAATCACACTCTTCATTGCAAAACAACAATTTGTTTCCCAAAGCTTCAGGAATAGCATGAGCTATATGACGAAAATTACTTTTACCTGTAGAATTACAGAATCGGCAACAACGTTTGTTCTTATCTTCTTCACCAACCTTACACTCAATATCATCAAATCCGAAAGAAAAGTGTTTAAACTTAAATCCCATCATAGAATAATAATGGAAGAATTTATTATGGATCACCGTCACAAAACCTCTTTGAGGAAAATAAGGTAAACATCGAATTGCAGTTAATCGTTCTACGATAGGAGTACGTTCCCCATCAAAGTAGTAAAACATTTCACCTTCCTCAAACTTCTCCAAATATTTAACTAATTGCATCAGTTGTGGTAACTGGCTATAATAATTGTCATAGATAACTTTAATAACATCTTTTGTTTTTTGAGATAGTTGGATTAAAGCTCCAGTATTAAACAAATGGTATGTTTCCGCTTCAAACTGGAGTTGATGTCTAATATCCTCAAGAATATTCAGATTATCATTCTCCAAAACAATTTTCTTGTTATTGGGAATGCCCGACTTTGTTGGGGCTTTTGGATTTGAATATAAAATGATAGCAATCTGGTTCATAATGAAGTATTGAATAAACCTTTAAAATTATATTTGTTGTTTTATTTCTTCTAAAATAGAAGCTACAATTGACTGCTCATGCCCATAGGGGTGCTGAGTAGTTACCTAATAATTTGTATTGCTAAAATCTATCTATTATGAACTATCTTCTCATACCATCCTACCATGGTCTTAGCCTTTTCATCCCAAGATAATTCTATCTGTCTCTGCTTGCAGTTTTCTGACAATTGTTTCAACAAATCTCTGTTACCCTCCAATTCATTCAAGTTTCCAGAGAAGTCCTGAACAGATTTTGAAGGTTTTGTTAATGGTATTTTCCTACCTACCTTGTCATCAATAACGGCAGACATGCCGCAGGCGTCAAAGCAAAGGACAGGTAAGCGATTGCTAACTGCCTCCAGTACAACAGTAGAAGTATCTTCACTCACACTGGTGAAGAAGAAAAGCTGAGCCTTTCGCATCGCATTCATCACAACCTCATTCGATTGATTTCCATGCCATACCACTTTACCAGTAATACCCAAAGAGTCAGCATATGATTTAGCAGCAGCTACCTGATCATCAGAACCACTACCATATACATCCAATACAATATGAGGATTACCCGTCATGGCAATAGCCTGCAAAGCAAGAGACAACTGCTTTCTAAAGTCGAACTTCCCAACCCACATAACATGAAACTCCTGATTGTCAAATCGCTCTGTAGGAATATCCTCAGATAAGAAACAGCCTGTCTCAGGAATGATAACAGACTCCAAACCCTTATACTTCTTGATGGCACGATAAGAGTCTGGGATGGAACTAACCAATACCTTAGCTGTCTTGAAAGCCTCACCTACCCTTTTATCATGCTTCAATTGCCAGATATTCAGGAAGTTCTTCAAGCGGTTGAATACTTTCATTTTCAAGCCAGCACCCTGCAGGTAAGCCGTAGGAAACTGTTTCAGACCGCCGATAGGACCCCATACGAACGGCACCCCATTCTCTTGTGATAGTTTCCACAGATACCCCGGTTCACGGAATCCGATCATGTTGAGTTGATGCAACACATCCATCTTCTCCACCTTACAGATATCCTTTGCCAAGAGATACGTCTTCCACTGCCACTCCTTATAATATTTATAGAAGCGCCAGTCCCCCTGGTTCCAGCACATCTTCCTGATTTCCTCCGATACCGGATTATAATAGAAGTGCATGTTCTTCCCCTGTTCCAAGGTAGGCACCACCTCCTCTATCCTATCCCGAAACTCCCCTTCGGTGATAATATATAGTTCACAGAACTTGGCGAGATTACTCACCCAGTTCCATGCCATTCCCGGCTCACTTCCCATACCAGGCGAGCAAGCGTAAGCATTAATTAGTATCTTCATACATTACAGATATTTCATTAAACCTCCAACGCAAACTTATCTTTCGATAGCAGCGAAAGAAAAGCAGCGGTCATTACCTTTAGCAGATATGCAGCTAAGCAAATGATAGCAAACACAATAACGATGTTCAATGGAAACACACTATTCCACTTATTCGTAATAAGCATAAACTGCACGATATAAATCTCAAGCGTAAGTCCAGCAACAAGAGAGATACCTTTGCCTAAGAACCTCTTGCCGAAGCACCAGTCAGTCCATTTATACGATGCCACTTTATACCCATAATAAACAAAACTATGGAGAGGCACAAGCGCCAGCACCTGGACATCATACAGCCATCCCGTCTTGTTCTTTCCGATAGCCAATATCAGGAAATACAAGACAAACGAAAGCGCCATACCGCAAACATCCTTCACCCAATAATCAATTCTTATTCTGTCACGACAGACATACACCATAGCTCCCATCATCATGATGCTAAAATGACATACAAAATGAAAGCTCGTATGAAAAGGCGAACCTTCCGCCACAGGCATCCAGAAGAAATAAGCCACAGAGCAAGCTACCGACAACCCGAAGAGAGACAACATGTATTTATTGCCCCCCCAGAATCGGCATTTAGCAGGCAAAACCTTTATCAGCAGATAGAATAAAGCATAGTAAATTACGATAGTTTGCAAGAACCAATAATCACTCCCCAATATCATTTTATCGAAAGTCAGCGGAGCATCCCATATCAAGTTAGCTGCCACCACCCAGATAAACACCGCAGGCCACAACCTCCTGATTTTCCCTTTAAACCAATCGATAAAGCTCAGCTCCTTATGCTTTCTAAATCCCATCATCAGCAGATACCCCGCTACAAAGAAGAACAGCGCATTGCCCTGCACCCCAAAAGTAGCAAAGGCAGTATTCACCCCCTCATATAGAGGTTGAAAATGAGAATTCGTGATGAAGATAGCAGCCACAAACTTCATCATGTCCAATGAATATAAACGATCCTTAGTCATAGTATCACTTTTTTACAGTCAACATTCTTTCATGCTCCATTATCTCCTCTTCCGTAAATCTCAATTTGATTAGTTTAGCAGGAATACCACCGATAATACTGTAAGGAGGAAAGGACTTCGTGACCACAGCACCAGCAGCCACTACCGAACCATGCCCGATAGTCACCCCTTTGAGGATTGTAACATTCGCCCCACACCACACATCATCCTCAATGACGACAGGCTGGTCATATACATTCACCCCATCCACAAACTTTTCCTCTACGGTAACATCTGCGATATATTTGCCCAAGAGGTCAATACGATGATCACCAGAGATAATTGTTGGTTTAGGACCGAAGAGCACCTTCTTGCCAATAGTACACGGTGCATCCGTACAATAGATCGTACTCCCTTTAGGAATAGAAGTACCATCTCCTACAGACAGATTCCACAAACCCTTGAAATCCGAAGACATCGGACGGATATATACCCCCTTGCCACATTGCTTCATGCACCGCTTCCATACAGAAGCCCACATCTTGTCCCACAAATATGAAGGCACAAGACTTATCTTTTGTAATATTTGAAAAATATTCATGATGTCAAAACGTCACTATTATTTTTTTAATATCTCCTCATACAACTTCTCTATGCTCTCATTTACCATAACAGGAGCAAAGACTCTTTCTCCGAAGCTTTTTGAATATTCAGCCATATCCCTGCAAAGTTCAGGAGATTCCATCAGCTTGCGAAGCTGCATAGTAAGCGCATCCACATCATCAAAAGGGAAAGTAAGGCAGTTCTTACCTTCTTCTATCACATCTGGCAGACCACCTACAGGAGTAGTTACTACAGCAACACCTCTTGCCCAGGCTTCTAACACCACCATAGGGAAGCCCTCATGGCGGGAGCACATACAATAGATGCTTGCTTTATTCCAAACATCCTCCTTTTGCTTGCCGGTGATATAACCAGTAAATGTAACACTGTCATTCAAACCCATAGTTTGAGCCATAGCTTGAAAGCGCTCCACTTCACCATTTCCCATGATGGTAACATGCCAGTCAGGAAAATCTGTCTTCAGATTCTTCCATGCTTTCAGGAGCAAATCGGGATGCTTGTTGTCGTTCAGAAAGGCAGCCATGATGATACTCTTCTCCTTGACAGAATAATCCACGGCAGGCGTAGGAGCACAGGCATTATAGATAACGGCAGTCTTGGCTTTCACAGTAGGGAACCATTCTGCAAAACACTTCTGCCACTTCTTTGCCAACAGCACCACACAGTCAGCCCTATTCAAGCACCATATAAACAATTTATTATGTGTATGATCCTCCAACTGATTTCCCATGTGGATATGCATGATTATCTTCTTTCTGCCAAGCAATGCTAATAGGAGCACAGGCATTTGAATAATCAGGCAAATCTTGTCAGGCACCGTATGGAAATGCACAATATCGTACTGCCATATCGTAAACAACGCCTTGAAATAAGCCTTCACCGCATACCACAACTTCACACCATATCCTCTTTGGATTTGCGTACCAAGCCATCCGCAATGATACTTCTCCCAGAAAGGCATCGTCTTCATCAGGCGCAGCACACTCGCCACGCCTCCACCACTCTGCTCGGCAGAGCCGACCATTAAAACTTTAGACATAACTATAAGCTTAAATAAGCAGTTTAATATCTGAAAAATACTTTTGAGAATTTAGGCATAATTTTCTTAACTCCCCAAATAATTGCAAACTCTATCAGTATAATAGATAACAATGACAGATAAAATATACCTATATTACATCCGTAGTATTGCATACACTTTCCTATTATATAAATGAGGATAAAATGAGACAAATAAATACCATAAGACATTTTGGATATTTCAACTATCGACTTATTATTCTTAAAAGAATTACACAAATGGCGGATGATATAGAATAAGCTCATCGATATAAGAGCTATCATTGAATTATCATACCATAAGAAGTAGTTTACTCTCGTAAGAGAAAGGAATAAAATATGCCCCCCTACAATAGCCAAGATATAGGAAATTGCTAAAATCGTTTTTGACAGTTTGATTCGGCTCATCTTATATCCTATAGCCATATAAATCAAATAGCAGAAATAGGAACGATTAGAATTAGTTGGGCATATATCCCCTTTCAAAATCAGCCATCCATTATAAATAAAGGTAAAGGCTGCAATAACTATTAATAAAGATATATATACAGAAATCTGCTTGCTTCTTAAACGATTCAGGAATGGAATCAGCAAATAATAGATGACTATCAACCTGACATACCATATATGAACTTCTGGCTTGTGAGCAAAAGCCATACAAAGCAGCATTTCTTTCAATGAAAAAGGGCGAATCGTTACTAAGCAATATATAACAATCCAAATCTCTGCTGTTACAAATAGAGGTAATAGACCTCTCTTGTAAAAAGCAAATATATCAGATTTTAATTTAAAATCTTTACCTAATAACAAGGAGCCACTTACCATCATAAACAATGGCACACCCAATGTTGCGATAATTCGATTAATTGTCAGAAAGTCATTCGACAAGATACAATTTACTTGAATACCCTGTTCAACTATCCAAACGACATGCGCTAAGATGACAAATAATATAGCAACAAACTTAACTATATCAATCCAAAAGATTCTTGCTTTCATTCTTCATTCGATTTAATTGCAGTTTTCTTCTCTTCATCTGCTCCATTGCATTTCTATTAGCATTCAGACACAATGCTATCAGCATACAATATCCCATACCCTTACCTGAAAGCCATGAAGAATCTGCAGTCTGCTCAATGGCAAGACAACAGAAGGTGATCATAGCAACACGATAATAGCGCATATCTACAATCTTATTGAAAGCTACTAACCTACGCTTCCAGAACCAGCAGAAGAAAAAGACACCCACGATACCAAACTGCGCTAAAGTTGGATAATAGGCATCACAGATAAAACCACCTCCTTCATCCAATCCCCAGATACCATTTAAATTATACTTATAATATAAAGGAGAATAAAACTTCCAGGCACCATTACATGCAAAAGATCCCATGCCAGAACCGAATGGCAAATAATCCCATAGGATTCGTAACGAAGTTTTATAAGTCATAGGACGAGCTAATTGGTCATTGCTCAATCCAGAAACATAATAAGCATCAAATCTTGTCCATGTTATCATCAAAATGATAGTTATCACTAATGCTACATATACCATAGTTTTTGGTGATTTGAAATTCAAACGCTGTTTAACATAAAACACAAACGCAATAAAACAAACGACCTCACCCATGAATTTAAACTTAGGTGCCAACATACCGGTTAAAACTAACAAAAGAGCAATATTTCGGTTTCGTTTAGTCTCTTTAGTAAAAAGATACCACGACATACCTGTACATATAGCAAGTTGACCAAGAACTGGGAATTCAGCTTCTACCTGAGTATCTAAAGTCTGCGGATGATAAACTATCCAAGAGAATAAAGTTATGACCATTGTACTTAACATCCATTTCTTTTGCTTTTTTGTAAAGCGAGGATTCAAAATCCATGTACAATATATAATAGTATATGGACGAATTTCTTGCATTAAATCAAGCCAAACTGCCCTAGAAACATTAGCGCCAAAAAGAAGAGAATATACTGTATAAAAAACAATCAGACTTATACAAACAGCAAACTCTTTCCATGGTCGCCTGTTGATACTGCGATTATGACTATACATCCACAATGTATAGACAAACAACAATATCGTCATTGCCTCATCTACACTGGAAAAACCAGGAAGATCATTATAAGCTATACAAGTTGGGAAATAGATAATCCAATAAAGGGTGAAAAAACGTGCAATTCCTTTCATCGTTATTTATTTTTTAGTTTAGCTTTCATTGCAAACAAAGAAAGCAATAGTCTTTCCGGAATCAGTCTCTTGACAAATTCTTTAATCGAGAATTTCTTATCCACCCAAGTTCCTGCATAATGGTGTATCGTTCGAGTATTCTTTTCCACATGAATACGACCAGTTGTCACATTGATAGGACAAAAATACTCTGAAGGATATATAAAGCAGCAGGCCACTTCCTGTATACCAGCCACATTCTTCAATCCATTTTCACGAAGCACCTGCGTTGCAATATGCACCACGGTTATTTGATTTTTCATCACAGCCTCATGCACAAAATGCTTACCCTCATAAAAATCAAGCATCTTTTTGATA
>ULQM01011844.1_pt1 | contig 11973 bp, 4 predicted proteins | sample 1954451 | NCBI WGS metagenome assembly ULQM01 (sample SAMEA4835655, study PRJEB28245) | human gut metagenome | biome: gut microbiome; material: fecal sample | place: Denmark | collected 2008 | reverse complement strand
GGGAGCCATACTGTCTGCCAGATGCCTGACACCGGAGTGTACCATATATCGCCGTTGCCTGCCGCATTCTTGCGCTGCTTTCCGACCGGCTGAGACGTCTCGTCGGTGGTATCTATGACCTTAACCGTGAGCACGTTTGTGCCTTCCGGCGACAGATAATCGGTAATATCGGCACTGAACGCCGTGCTGCCGCCGGTGTGAGAAACTGCGTCGTGACCATTGACATACACGGTGGCGCTGTAGTCGCACGCTCCGAAATTGATCAGCACGCGCTTTCCGTTCCACTCCTGCGGCACGGTGAACTCACGCTTATACCACAGAGCGTTGCTCTCGCTCATGGGCTGCATGACACCCGAAAGGCTCGACTCGAGAGCGAACGGCACGAGAATCTTGCCGTCATACATGGTCGGCTCGCTGTTTGATGTGGATACATTGAAACCGTAGTCCCACAAACCGTTGAGGTTCATCCATTCGGAACGTTCCATGAGCGGACGCGGATATTCGGGCAATACATTGTCAACAGACACCTCGTCGGCCCATTTTGTCTTTATCTTATCGCCTGCCGGAGCCCAATCCTTTTCAGGAGCCTGCACCGTGCCTATCTTGTCCATGAGCACCTTCATCCAGTGTCCGCCGATAACGGAACGGGCCCTGAATCCGGTCATGTCGGCTGAAGTGGTCCAGTACCAGTCGCTTATAGGCACACGCGAATTGGTCTCATCGATGTATTTATATACGAGATCGGAGAACTTGAGGAAGGTTTCCTTGTCGGGAGACATTGCTGCCGTCCACATTATCCAGTCGCTCTTGGTGTATGCCTCGCGACTGTCGAGAGGCAGACCGTAGGTGTTCTGTTTGGTGAGATAATACTGAATCTCGCGCTCTGCGGCGTTGTTGGGGAAGATGTGTATGTTCCACAGCTTATCCCAAACCATGTTGTACTTCTGGCTCCAGGTGTTGGCGCGGTCGAAAGCAAGACGATAATGGTCGCCCTCTCTTGCCATCGACTCCCACGTACGTGCCATTTCCTTGGCCTTGTTCATGTATTTGTCGGCAGTCTCTACGTCGCCTCTCATGCGTGCCATCTCAGCATATCCGGCCACACCCATTATGGCTTTCACCGAGAGATTGGCGTTGTGGGCCCAGTGACCCGCGAAGTCGTCGGTGCAGAGCTGGTTCTCCGGATCCTGACCGTTCTCAACAAGATAGTCGGCCCAGGTGGTTATGATGTCCCAATATTTCTCGACATACTCGGTGCTGTTCTCGAGCTTGCATATCATTGCAGCCAGAGTGATCATGTTGCCCGACTCCTCCAGAGGCATGTCGCCGCCGTAAACCTGTCCGTTGGCAATAGGATATGTGCCGAGGTCGTGTGCAGCGAAAGGCTTGGTCCAGCGGCCGGTGTAGCTATATTCGAAGATACTTGTCATCATACCTTTCTGCAGTTCGGGATTGTAGAGCAGGAAGAGCGGAGCCGACGGATAGGTGAGATCGACGGTGTTCACGCATCCGTTGGAATTGTTCTCCTTCGAGAAGAAGAGCAGGTGGCCCTCGTTATCCTCGAAAAGCTTGTGGGCTGCGATGACGTGACGGTATGAGCCGGAGAGTATCTCGGCATACTTTGCGTTACCGGCAGCCAGTCCGTCGTCATATATACGCTTGTCGAGAGCACGGCAGCGGGTCATTATGTCGGTGTAATTGTCGCGCATCTCGGCGATGGCCTGCTGTATGGTCTTGCCGTTGCGTGCCCAGTAGCCTTTATATTTCTGGTTCATATATATGATGTCATACACCTCGTCATAGGCCAGCATGGCGAAACTCGACGCCGTGGTGACGCTTCCGAAGTCGTGCATATAAGACATGGAAGGCATCGTAGATTCGCTGCTGCTGGTTGCGCTGACCTTGCTATCCGGCAGTTCTCCGGTAGTGGCGAACACATCCTCAGCCGTATATCCGGTGGAGAGAGACACCTCTCCGTTGACATCTGGCAGATAAAAATAGCCCCAGTCTATGCAAATCAGGTCGCCGCTCTTCTGAAGCTGTGGCTGATCAACGCTTCCGGCCCTGAGATATTTATAGCCATAATCGGACGATCCGTATGATGAATACGTGCGCTGCGAGTTCTCATTCACCGTCAGCTCCGGAGTAGTGGAGAGATAGAACTGCACGTCGTGGCTTGCACCATCGTTGGAACGCACCTGATAGGAAATGTAGTTCACAGGTGTTGACAGGAGGTCAAGGTCGTCGATGAGCATCGGAGCGGTGAACACGAGATCCAGGTCCACAGGTCCGCAATTGAATGTATAATATGTGTTCGTGGCAAGGACATCCACCGAAGTCTGCTTGGCTACTTCGATGTCGGCGCCCTCAGTCTTGGTGTTGCGATAGAGTCCGTAGTCTATGAGCGCGCCGCCGGTGGTGTTGTGGCAGTGCGCGGCGATGACATTGTCGCCCTCCTTGAGCAGCGCTTTCTGCGATGCCGAGAGATGCAGGGTCTCACCCTGAAGCCATGTCTCGCCCGTCGAGATGACCTGTGTGCCGTTGATGTACAGCTCGAACACATCGTCGTGTGAATAAACAATATAGAGATCATCGTCCAGGTCGTCGGCAGTCAGATTCACGGTACGTCTGACATACACATCGGTGTTCTCTACATCCCAGTTTGTATATACGTTAGGATATTCGTCGGCAGAACCTATCGCGCCCTGTTCAGTGCCCCATGAAGAATCGTCGAAATCGGGCGAGGCCCATCCGTCGCCGGGATTCTTGCGGCTGGTCTTGGCTGTCCACGCGCCTTCATCGGCCATAGGGAGAATGGAGTTGAGTATATAGGGCTTCTCAACACCCATAAAACGATAAGTCTTGCCGTCCACCCTCAGCAGTCCGTCTATGGCTTTCTGGGCATTCGTCCAATGGCGTGTGGAACCGTCCGTGAGCTTGTCGTAAGGCGACCAAATGGAAAAATAGGGGTCGTTCACCACAAGAGGTACTGACGGCAACCGCAAATCGACGCTCTTGTACGGCTCGAAGAACTCCGCCGTTTGCGCACTGACAGTCATTGCTGCGATGGCAACAACAATAGAAGTAAATATTCGTTTCATTCGGTTTAAAGTGTTAGTTATAATCTGATTATATATTAGCAATAGAATAAACAAGGTTAGGAAAATATATTGCAAAGATATAGGTTTGGCAGGACAATGCAAACAATAATTAGTTAAAAAAGCAGAATGGGGATTATTATGATTGCTTTGTGATACAAAAGGTTATAAATATGCAATGTCAAGGAAGACGTTGCCGAAGACAGGAATGTACCCGGTATCCGAAAGAACGGCACGGAGGGGATGAATCGTTTATGAAAAGGCAAAATGAAAGTTCATGGCTATGATATGGATGAAAGAACGAGACGAATATTCATAACGGAACGGATGAAGAAGAGACGGGCACACAACCGGACGGACATAAGCGTGCAGGCAGATGTCGAAAGGCTGTTTATGACGTCACGAAACGGTGCATAGGGATGTACATAAAAATACGTTTTGAAAAATAAAACGGTAGGTTTCGATATAGGATAAAATCCGTTTCGCACCTCAAAACCGGATTTTTCTTAAACCGAAAGAGGCTACAGAGATTTTGAATAATGACATAGCTAAGATTCAGCGGGCACGAGATTCGATAAAAAACTGCGGTTTTATTTCTGCGACAGCGTCATTTCCCTCTGCTGAAAAAATTGTGATATGCCCCACTTTCAATTTATAACCGGATTCCGATTTTTCCGACTCAGTTTCCCACTCTATCCCGAAAAATAAGCGCGTATTTGCGAGCAAACTTTCCTTCGGGCGCAAATACGCGATTTATGAACACATTATATAAAGTACTGAATATCAATGATTTATACTCAATAGGTATTTTCTCGTTTTACAATATGCACCATTTCGGCATGCGAAATAGGCCATTTCAGGAGCTAAAACAGGCCATTTCGCACCCTGAAATGGGCTTTATCGCAAGCTGAAATGGGCAATATCAGAACGCCGGATGGCTTTTTTCGGACTACATTATAGGGTATATCACAAGACCATACAGGCAGAAACGGCCGTCAGAAGGCACTATTTAACATTCCTTCACACCTCTTTTGCGAAAATATTTTGTAAATATTTAGTCAAGAAAAATTGTAAGTCCGCCTCTCGGTTTTCCGCTTAATATACCGACATCAGACGTGAGAAAGGGCCCAAAACGTATTTATAGGATAAACCGGAAGGTCGCGTCGTTCTTGCGATGATGATTCGCCGGTTTTATCAGCGTGATTTCATCACTACGCAGATATATGCCCTGTCTCTGCTTATACCATCCCCAACGGTATGAAAAAATCCCCGCACATTGCGCCATCTTACGAATAAGCCCAATCCCGACCGGATTTCCACAGCCATCGTCTCCGCCCGCACGGCACAACGGAATGGCGCAAAACAAAAAATCCCGGACTCAATACGAATCCGGGACTTGATGAAAAATTTGAATTACATTTACTGTGGTACCACCAGGAATCGTAATCTAACGATAAGTGGCTGAGTATCTTTGATGTATCTTTAAGCTAAAGAAGTAATCTCCCGCTATTGCTCCACCTGATTCTTGCAATATTTTGCAGTGTCTTGCGGAGTCGATTTCCTATTACTCTACAAAGGTAACGCTTTATTTTGATTTTCAACTTTATTTGTCCTTTAACTCTTGAATTTTATCCTTCATTCCTTTTTTCATTAATTCTACTTGCGAGTTATTAGGAAAAAACCTTAGTTTGTCATAAGCCTTCTCAAAATTTTCAACAGCCTCATTGTGCATTCCCATTTTTTCATACACATTCCCAAAAGCAAACAATAATTGGAATTGTTGCATTTCTTTCATTAAATTGTTTGGAAATGTCAGCTGAGAAAAAGTATTCCTTGCCTTTACTAAAAATTCTAAAGCGTCTTCGGCGTTTCCTTCACTTTCAACAATCATACTTGCTTTGGTATAATAACAATTGTAAAGTCCGAATTTGTTGCCCAATTGCAAATTTTCCAATTCGTTAATGATTTTATCTATTATTCTAAAAGCATTATTATAGTCATTCTGTTTCATATAAATAGAGGAAAGAGTAAAACGCCAATCCATTGTAGATGCTATTAATATCTCTTTTGAACTGCCATTGCTGTTCTCTCGGATAGCAATAGCTTTTAAGAAACATTCCTTGGCATCATTTAATTTTTTCTCATTCCCTAAATGGACCTGATCACTTTCATATTTATAGGCAGCACCTAATGTTGCATACGCTTGAGCAACAAGTGGGGACTGTTTCCCGTATTGCCTTATTGCTAATTCTGCCGCTTTTATATATGTAGTTATTGCGGAGTCGGGTTGCTGAAGCATATAATGAACTTGAGCTATGTAGTTTAAAATATTAGCAATACCTGCGTTGTTGCTACCATAGATTTCTTCAGCTACTTCTTTTGCTTTTATATATTCTTTCATTGCTAGCAAAGCATAACTATGCGCGTTAATAGAATCTTGTCTAAATGACGCTTCATTCGCTTTTGCAATATAGTAATGCCCCATATTTATATGTACGTCGGCGACACGACTGTGTGAGCTTTCTCCTACAGTTTGCATCACACTCGCACTGTACTTTTGGAATTTATTATACGCATCCTGTAAATTACCTTTTCGAAGACTAATTTGACCAAGTATAGCATCAATACTCGCGGTATTCGCATTTCTTGATCCATATACAGAAGATGAAATGATGCTTGCCTTTAAAAACAGTCGAGTGGCTTCCACTATTTGCTGTCCTGTAACATCCTCTGATATGCACATATTGCCCAGTCCGACAAGTGGAACGATACAATTTACATTATATTCACCTAAAGAGTTTTTGACTATATCTAGTGATTTCTGATAGTATTTTCTTGCTTCTCTGAACTGCATAATCCCTCCATAAGCATTTGCTAAAGAATTGAACACTCCACACAATAGAATGCTATTCTTTCCATATACTGAAATCATCTGTGTTTCTATTGACTTTAGTATTTCTAAAGCATGCTCTCCATAGCCCTCTTGCACTAATAATTGCGCTTCAGACATCAGAACTGAATTCATTTGTATGCATGAATCGCCATAATGGCTTATATATGCGCTCTTTACAGCATCATACACTTTATGTGCATCGCCAAATTTGTTAAGATTAGCATATAATTGACCTTTGCCCAGCAGGAACGGCATAACTCCAACATTGTCTTTTCCATAAAAATTCGTTGCTATCGCAATTGTTATATCATTATATTCTATAGCTTTGTGGAAATTACACATATCTGAATACGTTTTGCTCAATTGTTCGTACAATTGCATTGTGTTTGAATGATGGAGACCATAAATGCTTTCTGTAATTCTAATTGCTTTCTCTATACACTTAATGCCTTTATTATACTCACCTTTACTTTGGTGTAATGTCGCCTTGATTTGTAAAACATTTGAATACATCAAATGATTTTCCCCAAGTTTATTCTCTACCGCTTTCAATAATTCTATTAGAATAGACTCTGCTTGATCAAATTGTCCTAATTGTATATAAGCAGAACAAATGCCCAACTGCGACTGCAATGTTGCTTTGTGCCCGACTTCAAAATGATTAGACAAAATACTATATGCCTGTTGCATTTCCTCCAAGCCTTTGTAGGAATCACCTATTTGCATATAATATGCCCCCATTTTAGTTATTGGTTCTGCTATAAAGTAATGATTCTCACCATAAGTATTTCTAACTATCTCATATAGTTTATCATAGTAATATTTTGCCCTGTCAAAATGATATTGTCCCAGATGATAATCGCCAAGGATATTATAGACAGCACATAGTTGGTAATTGTCCGCTCCAAATGTTTCTACTGCCGCCCTCTCTATTTTAGCATACAGTTCAAACGCTTTATGATAATCGCCACGATTAATATAATACTGCCCCATTCCCATCTGCTGTATAATAGCGGCGATATTATTAACGCCATAAATCATATTTGCTAATGATTGAGCCGTTTCTAAATAACCTTTTGCCTTATCATTTTCGTGTTGTTCCAAGCAGGTCATTGCCATTTGGTTGTATATACCTATTAACTGCACTGAACTCTTTCCCAGCGTCTTGGTTACGCAATCAATGGCTTCCTTGTAAATCTTTAATCCCAAAGACTGTTTTCCTTGTGCCATATTCAATGCTGCCTCACGAATGTCAAGTTGTATTCGATTATAATCATTTAGTAACCCTGCTGAATTAAATATAGTCCTAATCGTATCAAGTTCTACTTGTGCTTTACCATATTTAGCACAGGTTTGATAAAGTTGACTTAAAGAAAAGTGGGCTGCTACAGTTGTTAGATGATTCTTGCCAAATTTCGTATCCAACAAAACTAAAGCCTTGTTACTCATTTCTTCCGACTTCCTCAAATCTCCGACAAGATTATAATAATCAGCAAACATTACGCAAGCACTGGCATAGTTTGGATGGTTTTCGCCCAAAATATTCTTGTAAATTTCTATGGCTTCTTTCATACATTTTTCGCCATCCTTTATCTTTCCTATATTTATAAAAGCATTACCTTGATTTATCAAGAGGTCTGCTATATAAGTATTCTTAGGAGAAGAATGTTTCTTTATTATTTTAATTGCTGCATCACATGAATCGATAGCTTCTTGGTATTGTCCAATAGTAGTCATATACTCAATCATGCTACTATATGCCATACTCAAAGTAACAACATCAATATCTTGTTTTGATACTATTTCTTTCACAATTGTTGAAAATTCAACTTTGGCTCCGTGATAATCGCCCTTCGCTAATTTTATTCGTCCTATCCCAATCTTTCCCTGCCAAAAAGCCTTTCTGTTTATGGATGCCACGGCAGGGGCAGCGCATTTTTTGTAGAATGTTAGCGCCTCTTCAAATTTTGCTTGTGGGTAACTTACATTGCCCAATCCTAAATAAGAGTCATATACTTCTTGTAAAAGTTCTTCTTTTGTGGATTCCAATAGTAAACGGGCTTGAGTATAATGATTTTCTGCTAGAGCATATTCACTTAAACTATTATACACATCACCTAAATGGTTATGACAAACGGCTGCTATTACAGCATCGTACCCTTTGGGTTTTGTTGCATTTAATAATGCCTTTTTGTAATATATGAGAGCTTGACGGTAATCATTGTAGCGAATTTCTAACAATTCTCCAATCTGACATAGATATCTGACATTAATACTATCATAGAAAAGTCTATCCTTCATCTCAGATAGTGCTTTTTCAAAATCAAGTTGGCCTAAGGCACTATACACCATTGCATCTTTTTCATATTTGATATTATTAATAACTTTTTTATACTTTTTATCCTTAGTTTCATATAACTGCTTTGCCAAATCAAGTTCTTTCTGTGATTTCAAGAATTCCGACCTTCTGTCTTCATTTGACCTCCAGTTGAGCAGAGAGTCCAATCGTACGTAGTTTCCGGCCTCCATTGCTATACATATTTCTTTCTGTCGTGCATCCAGTCTCTCAAAATCTTCCTCCTGAAGGTCTTTTCGGATATAATCATAAATGATTTCGTTATAATTATCCAATTTGCTTTGTAGAGCTGTAATTAAACTATCCTTTTTAATTAAGCTAATGCGTCCCTGTTGACATTCAAGTTCAAGACGATCTCTTTCTTTTTTAAATCGTTTTTTTGCCATTTTAACAGCTTGTTCCTTCACATTAGATGCGTATTCTTCGAGTTCTCTATTGGACTGCATAATTATGGTCAAAGGAGCATTGGGCGTAAATTCCAGTTTATCATTATATTGGGGATACAACAATTGGTAATGAGTCCCCTTGGGTCCCTTAACCGAACTGATATAATAAGTCTTTGAGTTATCCATATTTTTCATTGGCAACTCAAAATAACCATCTTGGGGAGTATCTACACTAATTGCTGAGCTCGCATTATTCCCTGAACGTACAATAACTGCACCGACAATTCCTGTTCCTTTTTTGCTAGCAAAGCTCTGAGAACGAACAATGCCTTTTTGTACATAAGTTTGAACTTGTGCACTAATTAAATAAGGTAAAAGAATTAATATTATTAATGATGTAATTCGTTTCATGCTGCTATTTATTAAGTATAACACATTGAGTGCCCAAATTTGGCATAGGTATAGTGCCTCTATATTCTCCAAATCCAATAGAGTAACTTTCTTTTTGACATGAGAGTGGTATATTTATTAGTAGCTCACCATCTTCATTTGTTTTTCCATTAAATCCTTCCACTGAGACCCATTGATTACACAATCGTTCTTCATCCTTTATGACAATCACTTTAATTTTTCCATAGTAGTCAGGATGACGATGCAATTCAATATATAATTGATGCTGCACAGGCATAATCGTATCAATATTGTAACAAGAGGCATTATTAACCATGAGTTTCATGGCTTTACCAATCATTCTACCAGGTATTTGCCCAAATACAGCTTTGTCGTTTAATGACTTTATTGTATCCTTTCTGATTCTATCCCCTTCAATGGAGATGGATATTTCTGTATCCTCTATTGGAGGGAGATGAGTGTTTCCACCCTCTTCACTAACAGAAATAGACATTTCAAATGGTTTTTCATTGTTTTTTACCACTTCAACGGAAAAGCAAATAGAAAACACCACCAAAAGAGCAAGGATTGTCCGAAGCATTAACAATTTAATGTAATTTGCCCTATACCGATTCCAAATAAAATCATATGCATTAGGCAATTCTATAAGAAGTGAGACCATCTTGGCGACAGCCTTTCGCTTACGAAAAATCCATAAATCATCCCCATAATCATTTAGACTGACCCCTAAGGCAGATCCACCGGGAAAGGAATCTTTCAGCTCTGGGGTAAAACATTCATCGTCTCCATCGCTATACGGCACACCTTTAATAACAAAAGGTATTATTTGTTTTTTTCGTCCAGTATCAATGAAGTGTTTAACTTCTTTCCTTACCCACGGTGCATGTGCTGAATTGGGAGAGCATATTACTATCAGGTATTTGGATTGATCAAGCTCTTGTCTTAGGCCATCATCTAGATTCTGCGCTACCAAGTCTGTAACATATCGGAATATACGGAATTTCTTTGTTTTTTTGTCGGATGAACGCAAAACTTCGCCTTTTTCATTGGCAATAACAGATGGCAGACTATAACATTCCAATCTTTGTTGAAGCCATTTAGCCTTGCAATTGTCTTTTGAGTTATAACTGATAAATGCTGTATATTTATATTCTTTTTCCATATTGCTCGTCTCCTATAACCCATTTGTGTCATCTCGATTATCCATCTATCAAACTTCAGATTCCCTTTCGCATCCTTTGAAAGATCGTCTCTTATTTTCTCAATAAGCGATGTATTCGAATCATGTCCATAACGGAGGAATATTTTCATAGTTCATTCTTTTGTCATTCCTTTACAAAATTAAGGATATTTTTTCCATTCAAAGAATTTATAGTAAACAAAATAACCATCAATAGAATATAAAATTTAACTTTACTCGTGTATACAGAATCGGTAATCCATATTTAACTGACGGATTACACGATTCTGAATGATTTGATAATAGATTATTGTTTCCTCTTTATTCTCATTTGTCGAGGGTCGAAACTTTGCCTTGATACTTGTTATAGGCTCACGGTTTTGATTTTTTGTTAGGGTTATCATTTGGCTGTTGCTTGTCCTTAATGGACTTGGCTTTGCTCTCCTGCTCCTTTGAGGCTTGTTCTTTGAGCCTTGCTTGCTCAGCAAGGGCAGCTTGTTTGTGGACGGCTTTTTCATAAGTTTCCACATCTTCACGCATTTGCCCAACCTTTTGGCTGTCACAATTGAGTTCGAAGATGTCCTCCAAAGTGGCTATCTGTTCTGCAGAGGCATTGCCTTTTATCTTAATGTAGCGGTATTTCAAAATGTAGCGGTATTTCAAAGCATCATCATCCCTTTGAACATTCGGTCTTGACAAATGGTATATTACTGATGCATCTGATACCAATATCATGACAATCATTGACAAAAGAATCCAAGATTCCTTTGTATAAAGAGTAAACGAGTGTCGTTTCCCGTCAATGTTGTACTTTACCTTTACCTCATCCATCTTGTTGATAGCCCCTGCAAGTTGTTGTTTTACACCCTCAAAATCGGGTTGTTCTTGCTCATTGATGCCATCCATTCTCTTGTTTATCTTGGATAGTTCATTGACTACGAAGCCTGCAAGTTTATTGGCTTTAGCATCATAATATTCCATGTTTTTCTCTGTTGTCATTCTCGATTAAATCTTTAATAGGTGTTAAATCTACATTGGGATTTACTGTCCTGTCCGCACCGATCGCTGGTTCTTGCTGATTGTCAGCAACTCTTCCAATATTGCTATAATTATTGAGTTATTTTCCTTCATATTGATTTTGTTTTAATGGTTAATGATTAGAGTTTGAATCCTCTTGTCTTCTTTTTCTTTGGCTTTTGCTGCATCAAACGGCGGAAATTTGCCTCTTCTTGGCTATCCACATCGGGCAAAGATGTGAAGTCGAACAAGCCTGAAGAACCGCTGTATAATTTATTGCCATGCGGTTCCTGTTGATATGCCGGTTCACTCGGAACAGCTACCTGTCTTTGAGTTTCCGAATGTGGAGGTGTCTTTAATGCGGCATCTATCTTGGAATAGCTGAACTGCCTGTCAATCTTGGAACCGCTGAAGGAATAGCCGTTCATGATGAACACGATACCCTGTACTTCATCGGATTTTCCCTTGTATTTGAACCGTACATCCACTCCCTTTTCGTTTAATCCGGCAATCAGCTCCTTCCAGTTTCCGGCTTTTCTGACTTCCGTTTTAAGCAGACTGTAAAGTTCATACTTTGTCTTGTCCGGTTCCCTTAAGCGTTCAGTCTTGACATGATCCTTGCCTTTGGCCAT
>ULQM01044490.1_pt1 | contig 12043 bp, 11 predicted proteins | sample 1954451 | NCBI WGS metagenome assembly ULQM01 (sample SAMEA4835655, study PRJEB28245) | human gut metagenome | biome: gut microbiome; material: fecal sample | place: Denmark | collected 2008 | reverse complement strand
TAATTTGGGAACATGCGGACATTCATTTAAAAATAAAACAAATCGTCATTGGCACCGTATTGTATAAATAAAATCATTACCTTGGGCGGAATATTTTCTTAAATAAGCTCTCATCTGCTTTCCAAACAACAACATCGACAATCTGTACGGGACATTTAAGAAGAGGGAAGCGCATTTCTGTGCATTCATCTGTATGGACAGCACGGTGTGTAACTCGGAAAGCATCGGGTCAGAGAACGGCATCATCAATGTCATTCGCTTCTTCATCACACAATAATGAATTGATGTTGCCGCAACCGGAGAATCAACACCGCACGTCAGCGGCATATTCTACGTGCTTTTCATCACGCCTTGAATCTTTGTTTTTACAGAAAACTCAGATGACGTGACAATGTATTTTCTTGATTTTATTTTGACAAAATATTTTCGCGAAAGAGATGTAAAGGACTGTTAAATCCGACGTTATGAAGGCCATTTCGGTATGTATCGCCTTTTGATATACCCTATAACATAGTCCGAAATCGCTCGTTTCGCTTTCTAATAAAGCCCATTTCGCATTCCGAAAAAGCCCATTTCGGGGTGCGATATGATGCTTTTCAGCCCCTGAAATAGGCTTTATTGCATTGCGAAATGATGCTTTTTGCAAAACGACAAAATGGCACTTGAGCATAAATTATTGATATTCAATATATTATAAAAGCCTCTTATTTTTCGCGTATTTGCGCCCGAAGAAGAGTCTGATTGCAAATACGCGCTTATTTTTTGGGGTAGAACAGAAAACTCAAGCGGAAAATCATGGTGTGGATAGGCCATGACGGACTTACCGTCAGCTGCGCTGCGATAACGCTGATTCGGGATAAGACAAGTTGCTATTGCGCTCACCTTTCACTATCTTTGCATAAGACAGGATGCGGTTCGGCAATATCAAATTTAAAAAACAATGTTTTTTCATTTGCTATTGCGCTCACCTTTCACTATCTTTGCATAAGACAGGATGCGGTTCGGCAATATCAAATTTAAAAAACAATGTTTTTTCATTTGCTATTGCGCTCACCTTTCACTATCTTTGCATAAGACAGGATGCGGTTCGGCAATATCAAATTTAAAAAACAATGTTTTTTCATTTGCTATTGCGCTCACCTTTCACTATCTTTGCATAAAATAATCAATAATAAGTCTTAATCCGACATTAATAAACCAACATAATATTTTCACGAACCGTATGGAAGAATATATCGTTTCGGCAAGAAAATACAGGCCGGCCACGTTCGATTCTGTCGTGGGACAGACTGCTCTCACCACAACCTTGAAGAACGCGGTCAAGAGCGGAAAGCTTGCACACGCCTATCTGTTTTGCGGACCGAGAGGCGTAGGCAAGACTACGTGCGCCCGAATATTTGCCAAGGCAATAAACTGTATGCACCCTACACCCGACGGAGAGGCATGCAACGAGTGCGAGAGCTGCCGCGCCTTCAACGAACAGAGGTCATACAACATCTTCGAACTCGACGCCGCGAGCAACAACTCTGTTGAGAACATCAAGTCGCTCATGGAGCAGACACGCATTCCGCCGCAGGTGGGACGCTACAAGGTGTTCATCATCGACGAGGTGCACATGCTTTCCACAGCAGCCTTCAACGCGTTTCTGAAGACTCTCGAGGAGCCGCCGGCACACGTGATCTTCATTCTTGCCACGACCGAGAAGCATAAGATTCTGCCCACCATCATCTCACGTTGTCAGATATACGACTTTGAACGGATGACCGTACAGGACACGATAAACCACCTGAAGATGGTCGCCGAGAAAGAAGGAATAGCATACGAGGAGGAGGCTCTCGCGCTCATAGCCGAGAAAGCGGACGGCGGTATGCGCGACGCACTGTCCATATTCGACCAGGCCGCAAGCTACAGCCAGGGCAACATAACGTATGAGAAACTCATCGAGGACCTCAACGAGCTCGACTCCGACAATTATTTCCGCATCATCGACCTCGCTTTCGAGAACAAGGTGACGGACATCATGCTCCTGCTCAACTCAATAATAGCAAAGGGTTTCGACGGCGGAAACCTCATAACGGGTCTTGCATCGCACGTCCGCAATGTGCTCATGGCAAAGGATCCGCAGACCGTTCCGCTGCTCGAGGTGAGCGAGAAACAGCGTCAGAAATACATAGAACAGGCCGCAAAATGTCCGGTCAAGTTCCTTTATAAGGCGCTGAAGATAATGAACGAGTGCGACATCAACTACCGTCAGAGCAGCAACAAGCGGCTGCTCGTGGAGCTGACGCTCATACAGGTGGCGCAGATAACACAGCCCGACGACGACACTCCGGGCGCGGGGCGTAGCCCCAAACGACTGAAATCCCTGTTTAAGAAGATTGTCATGTCCCGACCTAAAGCGGCTCAGCAGGTGGCCGTGGCCGGGAAGAAGCTCAGCTATAAGAACGAAAGAACCGCCGACGCTGCCGACACAGCGAGTGAGCCCACGCCCGGAACGACGGAAAGTCCACGTCCGGCACCTAAAAAACTGAAACTGAACAACATCGGATTCACCTTCGCCGGAATAAAGAAGGCGGAGAGCGAGAAAAAGGCCGTGAAGGAACCGGAGATAACAAACAAGGACGAGAACGAGACCTTCAACCAGGAATTTCTCGAACTGCAGTGGCTCTCGATGTGCAACCGCATGCCTCCAAAGATGGTAGGACTTGCCTCACGAATGCGCAACATGACACCGCGCATCACTCAGGTTCCAAACATCGAGCTGACTGTCGACAACCAGAACCTGCTCGACCAGGTGAACGAGATAAGCGGACGAATACGCGCCACACTTGCCCAGGCTCTGCACAACGGCAACATACACATAGAGTTCAAACTGGCCAAAGCCGAGGATATAGGTCCGATACTCACGCGTGAGGAGTTGTTTGAAGAAATGAAAAAGAAGAATCCTATAATCGAGAAGATGTGTGACATGCTCAATCTGGAGCTTGCCTGACACGTCTTTCACACAATAAAAGACAGCAGATCCGATGTTTCATACACGTGGTTCTGCTATCTTTTTCATATCATACACACGCCGGACCCATCGTGTCCGGCGCATATCGTTACTTCATCCCGAATCGGTCATTAGAATTAAGTCTGTATTTTTGCTTTATATTGAGCGCATTTTCGTTGGATTTTTTGCAGACATAGTGGGCCATGTCAAGAAAAATCGAACAAAAAGACGGCTGAAAACATGAATGCATAATATTATAACCGTATGCGGTCTAATGACCTATTTGTGTTTATATGAGTGGCATGCCGGCCTCAAGACACTCACGTCTCATCTCCTCCGGCCAGATGCTCGCCTGTATCTCGCCTATGTGTGCCTTGTGAAGCATCAGCATGCACAGTCGGCTCTGTCCTATACCACCACCTATGCTCAGCGGCAGTTTTCCGTCGAGCAGCTGACGGTGGAAGTACAGCTGCTTCCTTTCTTCCTTTCCTTCAAGGGCAAGCTGGCGCAGCAAGGCCTCCTTATCTACTCTTATTCCCATGGACGACAACTCGAACGAACGGTCAAGCACCGGATACCATATCAGTATGTCGCCGTTCAGTCCGGTCCTCTTGTCGTCGGTAGGGGTTGACCAGTCGTCGTAGTCGGGCGCACGTCCGTCGTGCTTCTTGCCGTCGGCGAGCTTTCCACCGATACCTATCAAGAACACAGCACCGTATTTACGGCATATCTCGTTCTCGCGTTCCTTCGGCGAAAGTCCGGGATACATCTCGAGCAGATCCTCACTGTGTATGAAATGAATCTTCTCAGGCAAGAACGGTTTCAGTTCCTGATAGGTCTCACACGTGAGATATTCCGTGCGGCAGATGGCCGAATAGATACGCTCCACCACATTCTTCAGATAGTCGATATTGCGCTGCTCAGGAGTTATTACAGCCTCCCAGTCCCACTGATCCACATACAGCGAATGAAGATTGTCCAGCTCTTCGTCGGCGCGTATGGCGTTCATATCCGTATAAACGCCGTATCCCGGCTGCACCTTATACTCCGCCAGAGTCAGTCGTTTCCACTTAGCCAGCGAGTGCACAACCTCGGCCTCAGCCTCGTTCAGGTCCTTTATATGGAAAGTCACGGGACGTTCCACCCCGTTCAAGTCGTCGTTTATTCCGAGCCCCTTCAAGACAAACAGCGGCGCAGTCACACGGCTAAGACGCAATTCGGTCGCAAGGTTCTCCTGAAAGAAGTCTTTTATCAGTTTAATACCTTGCTCAGTGCGTTTCATGTCAAGCAGAGCCTTATATCCTTTAGGTTTTATCAAATTGCTCATAGATTCTTATTTTTAGTGTTAATGGCTGCAAAGATAATCAATAATAATTGAAAAATAGAAAGAAAATATAGGAAAATAATTTACAAAAAGTCACATCACACCTGAAATATAATCAATTTATCACATCATGACAAGGGCATCATTTCACATCATTCATCCGGCACCGGCCTCACCAGCCTACAGCTATGTGTTTGAAACACACGCAATAAGCCTCATCCACACCCTCCAACAGCCCTGCCATTGTCCAACAAAAACAGGGTATTATTTGTGCGTATCATTTTTTTTATATAAATTTGCAGCCATCAAAAAAGGAGGTCCCGTAGCTTAGCTGAATAGAGCGTCAGATTCCGGTTCTGAAGGTCTTGGGTTTGAATCCCAACGGGATCACATAACAGAAAAGAGGTGAATCAAATGATTTGCCTCTTATTTTTATATCCGTTCTGTAAATAATCACAACATAATGCTAATGTCCCTGAACGCCTGAATATCTATGCTTACAATGAGATTCAGTCTGAATAAAAATGCAGAATAGTGCGTTCCATGACACGAGGGCTGTTGAGAACAGTATCAAAGATTATGTACTGATTGAGATACGCAAGATTATGCTTGTGTGCTTTTTTCATATGCACATATCCTAACGACATAAATAAGTTAATGGGAAATCATACACCATCAGACACACGTTTTATTTTTCATTGTCGACAGGGCTTCAGTCATCCGCTCTTCGCAGCGAATCCACAATCTCCATTATCTCCTTTCCGTATTTCTCCACCCGTTTCTGACCTATCGACGGCAGCCTCATCAGTTCGTCGGACGACTTAGGCATGGTGTCGGCGATGGCCTCGAGTGACTCAGTTTTCATTATGCAGTAAGCCGGTATCTTAGCTTGCAGGGCCTTTTCCCTGCGCCATGTCATGAGCTTTTCGAGCACTTTCTCGTTGCCCTTACGGCGGGGCGGTGTGCTTGTCGCAGATGTAGAGGATGAGCTGTCTGATGTTTTCGTATCACTGTCCGTTGTCATGGTCTGTGTTTTGCGGCGTCTGCTCTTGCGTGACTGAGCCGCGCTGCCCTTGCGCTCATCGCCGTCAACGCCATCCATCAGAATCTTTGTCTTCTCACGCATGTACTTGTTGGCGTCGAACCCATTGTCCATCACGAAGCCCAACAGATGACATTTCTCCGCCAACGACGTCTTGATGTTCGACAGACATTCATCCACACGCCGTGCCAGCTCCTTGTTGTCTGTGGATATATCGAGTTTCTTCACAAAGATATCGACATCCGACAGCTGCTTCAGAAAATACGATGCGCCCTTGTTTATCCTGTCTGCCAACGCCTCGTCTGTGGCATAATCGTCGGAGGTCATCACCATACGGCCATACTGCTGATGGAACTTGTCGGCCACGACCGACACATCCGACACGAGCCGAGCACTGCGGGCCTTGAACTCTGTGGCTGTGCGCGAATAGCGGCGAGACAGGTGTTCGGTCATTATACGCATCATTGAGTAGAACGGTTCTATGATGTTTGAGAAATCGAACAGATCGGTGAGCAGCGCCACATAGTATCTGCGTTGCATCTCGTACAGCGCGTTGCTGTCGGGTATGTGTCGGCGTGCGTCGCTGACATATCCGTCCACAGCCTCATCCCGTATTATTGCCGAACGCGTGAGCGGTGCGCTTAGAACCAGTCCTTCGAGCGTACGGCACCGGCTGAGCGCCACGTATGTCTGTCCGTGGGCAAACGACATCGACGCGTCTATCACCGCGTGGTCGAACGTCAGGCCCTGACTCTTGTGTATAGTGATTGCCCACGCCGTCTTAACGGGGAACTGGCGGAACTCGCCATCCACCACCTCTGTTATCTCCTTCGACTCCTCGTTCAGCTCATACCGCGTGTTTTCCCATGTCTCCGGCTCCACATCAATCTCGTCGCCACCGTCCTTCGGTCTGAACGTAAAACCGCGGCTACTTATAGAGCACACCGTGCCTATCATACCGTTATAATATCGTTTCTCCGGCGACGAGTCGTTTTTCACGAACATCACCTGCGCATCTTTCTTCAGCGTAAGCCGTTCTTCGGCAGGATACATATAGTCGGGGAAATGACCTTCTATCTCCGCCACATAAGTGTAAGCCTTTCCCGGCAGCGCGTCGAGCTTCGCGGTGTTGACCCGCTGGGCCTGGGCGTTGTGAGTGGTGAGACGTATGCAGCCCTTCACACGGTCGGCATCGAAGTCGGGTATATAACGGCTGTTCAGCACGTCGAGCACGCTCTGGTCGGCCATATTGTCGCGCACACGGTTGAGCAGATCCACAAACTTCGGGTCGGCCTGTCTATATACCTTATTCAACTCAACCACAGCATAACTCATACGTGCCAAAGCGCTGCTGCTGAAAAAGTATGGCGTGGGATAATACTGACGCAGAATCTGCCACTCTTCGTCCTTCACGACAGGCGCCAACTGACCGAGGTCGCCTATCATGAGCAGCTGCACGCCACCGAACGGTTTGTTGCTGTGACGGCAGAACCGCAACACGTAATCAACCGAATCGAGCACATCGGCACGCACCATGCTTATCTCGTCTATCACGAGCAGGTCGATGGAGCATATCACTCTCTTCTTCTCACGGCTCATACGCACCTGTGAGCCCTGCGAACCGAACTTAGTTCCGGGCACGTAAGGGGCAAAAGGCAGTTGGAAGAACGAGTGCATCGTCACACCGCCGGCATTGAGAGCGGCTATGCCGGTGGGCGCAACCACGACAGCACACTTAGACGTGCGCTCCTTCAGATTGCGCAAAAAGGTAGTCTTTCCCGTCCCCGCCCTACCGGTGAGAAAAAGACTTGTGTCGGTGGTCTCGACAATCTGCCATGCCAGCTGTGCTTCCTCGTTCATGATATGAGTTGATTTTGAAAACAGACGCAAAGTTACGCAAAATAGCTGAAAGCACGTCCATGCCACGCTAACAAAAAATAACGCGCCGTCGGCGGTGAAGAGACGGAAAATGAGTAATTTTGCATCCGCTTACAGAAACTCAACAACACATAAAGTCATGATAAAAGCCTTGTTTTTCGACATAGACGGCACGCTCGTGAGCTTCAACACACACGCCATACCACAATCTACGGTGAAGGCTCTCACACGTGCCAAGGAGAAAGGTATAAAGATTTTCATTTCTACAGGAAGACCCATGCCGCTTATCAACAATCTCGGAGCGATAAGCCATCTGATAGACGGATATGTCACCACAAACGGTGCCTGCTGCACCATCGGCAACGAGGCAGTGAGACTCACACCGCTCGACAACGACGACGTGGCCACACTGCTCGACTATGTGCAGAAGGAAAAGGCGGGATGCCTGGTGATGTGCAACGAGGGTACGTCAATGCTCAACCGTACCGCCGAGACCGACCATGTGCTCTACGACATACTGAACGTTGAGCGCGGAGTAATGTCTATGCCGCTCGACGAACTCGTGAAAAGACCCGTGCTACAGATGACACCGTTCATAACGCTTGAGCAGGAACAGGAGCTCGTGCCCACGCTCAAGGCATGCACAGCCACACGCTGGTATCCTGCATTCTGCGACATAACGTCCAACCAGGCAGACAAGGGCCGCGGACTGGAAGCTGTGGCAAAGGCTGCGGGCATAGCCATCGAGGAGACAATGGCATTCGGCGACGGCGGCAACGACATACCTATTCTGAAGCGCGCCGGCACAGGTGTAGCCATGGGCAATGCGCTCGATAATGTGAAAGATGCTGCCGACTACGTGACAGCCGACATTGATGACGACGGAGTGGCAAAGGCGTTGGAGCACTTTGGCGTATAATATTGATTATATAATATTTCTATCAACTTAACCGAATTCGATTAAGTTGATAGAAATGCATAATCCAAACTACTTATACTTTAAGTAAAACCATCAACTTTGAAATATCTTTTTGAATCAGAAAAGTTTTCCAATTATTGAATAATTCAATATTACCTCACAGACAAAGGTGTAACATAAAACAGAATGTATATAATACATAAATCATGTTACCATTCTGTCTGTTAAATATTGACAACACTATATAAACCCAAAAGCTATCAAGACGAAAAACAAAATATATGGATATTGACAGAATATTAAATATTTACCAAGCCTACTCTATTACAAAGATATCAGCTATCAACAAACAAATGTTGATTGCCCAATATGCTCAATGTGAAAAGATTAATGCAATACAAAAACAACTTGACGTTGCCAATTCTGTATCAAGACGCATACTGGAAAATCAACTCAAAGAAATTCAACAACGAGAAACTCAAAAATATTACAAGAACCTGGCATTCAAAATGAGCGAAGCCTTTGAAAAGATTATATCCGTCACAGATATTAATTTACAAACATTCTTATGTTCGATAATATTAGATAAGCTACTTGCAAATATTAAAGAATGCCAAACTAACTTAGAAGAAATAAGAGATAAAGAATATTGTAGGGATTTAATAAATAAATGCAATACTTTATTGGATAATATCAGCATACGTCATGATTATCTGAACAGTTCTTTTTATATAATGCAGAATAATGAACAGGATTACAACAATAAAGTTTCAGATAAAAAAAATATTTTAAAAGCAAAAAGAATTGAATTAAATGAAAAGAAATATACGCTAAAAAATCTGATCAATAGAGAACTTGCAGAAAGAAAAACAAAGAGAGGATGTTCTATGGGATGTCTTGTCATAATAGGATTTATTCTTATTATGTTTCTCATTGCTCAAATTGGCATGACATTAGATAACGAACAATCGTCTTGGACAGAATTTACTGTATTGGAAACATTATTATTGGTATCATTCATTTTTATATTAAGATATCATCGAAAACAAAAGAATAAAAATATTCAATACAAAAATAAGGACAAAATAGATCAGCTGCAAATAGAAATATCAAACGTCGAAAATGAAATTAATTCTATTAATAATGATGACTCTCTAAAAAATCATACATACATCATTTCTAAACAAGATGTTGAAAAAAATTATCCTGATTTGGAAGTGACTCTGACTGATTTAATGCAGTACTTTCCAATGCAACAAAATTCAAAAAAATCATATGATAAACTGATAAGGGAATGTGCTGAATTCATTATGATGATTAATGATGTGAAGCTGTCAGCCATACAACGTAGATTTTCAATCGGTTATAATAGAGTTGGTAAGATTGTAGAGCAGTTAGTTGAATTAGGTGTCATAAAGAAAAAACCATCAAATAACGGTTACATAATTTTAATTGATAATAAAAATGATTTAGACAATATATTCAAAAAACTACAAAATTAACATAAGATAGACCATATTGCAATACATATAACCATCATTTTCTTATCCGACACCAAATCATAAGTATATTATCTTAACGATATACCAACAAAAGAGACATCAAATGACATTACGCTGTCTGTGACAACATCTGATTTATGTCTTAAAAGATGAACACTTATTGAACATAAACGACTGATTATTAGTCCTGCACATATACATGCACACAAAAACTAAAACATGTGAAAACGGAGCTCTCGGAATATTAAAAACAATGTATGAAAATATGGAAGAATCCATAATGTCTTCCATAAAAGATATTCTGACGCGAAAGACGAGAATTTTCGGCACATTCAGCAAGGCATTGACATTCAGCGATATAAATAAGTCCGCCACATCATCATGAAAAAACGACGGCACGAAAGAGCCCATTCGACACCCACGGATGGGCTTTTTCACACCCTAACGGCTCTCGTATCGGGTGATGAAACAGTGTCCGTCGCAACGTGAGATATACATAACCGGAAGTCATTCACCACACGAACAACACGCCAATACGGCACGGACGTATCCGGCAGAAAGGCATACTTATAAATAAAAAACGGTATAAATTATTTTTCCGTGAGCCGAAAGAAGCAGCGTGAAAATGTAGAATCTGAGTCGGGTTTTCATTAATAATTGCCTACGCAACTGCGCTCGTCGCGCCCTCGCGCACAGCCGTTGCCACCCGTATCAGCCCCACCCTGCCGGCACGAAGCGCATCGACTGACATGCGCCCACCTGACAAAGAGACGCCGCCGGGCTTCAATTTTTGTCATTTTATTCGTTTTTTACGATGATTATTAGTAAGTTTGCAAATACAATACGCATACGTGCGGACCTCGCACACGAGCACCCCGTTCTTATGCGGAACGACAACGGACAACAAGAAAACATATTTTAGATAATAACTCAAGATGGACATTACTGAACGATTTTTAAACTACACCAAATTCGACACGCAGTCGAGCGAAGAATCCGAAAGCGTGCCAAGTACGTCAAAACAGCTTGTATTTGCTGAATATCTGAAAAAAGAACTCGAAGACGAGGGCTTCAGCGACGTGGAGATGGACGACAAAGGCTACATCTACGCCACACTGAAAGCCAACTCCAAGAAGAACATACCTACAATAGGATTCATCTCTCACTACGACACAAGTCCCGACTGCAGCGGCGCAAACGTAAACCCGCGCATAATAAGAAACTATGACGGAGGCGACATCGTGCTGTCTGAGGGCATCGTTTCGTCGCCGGAAAAATTCCCGGAACTCAAACTTCACAAGGGCGAGGACATCATCGTAACCGACGGACACACCCTGTTGGGCGCCGACGACAAGGCCGGCATCGCCGAGATTGTGCAGGCCATGTGCTGGCTGCGCGACCATGACGAGATAGAACACGGCGACATCAGAGTGGGATTCAACCCCGACGAGGAAATAGGTATGGGCGCACACCACTTCGATGTAGAAAAATTCGGATGCGAATGGGCATACACCATGGACGGCGGCGACCTCGGAAATCTGGAGTATGAGAACTTCAACGCCGCATCGGCAAAGATACACATCAAGGGCATAAGCGTACACCCGGGATATGCAAAGGACAAGATGGTGAACGCCGGACGCCTGGCTGCCGAGTTCGCAATGATGCTGCCTGAGGACGAGACACCCGAAACCACAGAGGGATATGAGGGATTCTACCATCTGCTCGGCGTGCAGGGCAACATTGAGAACGCCACACTGCACTACATCATACGCGACCACGACCGCGAGCGTTTCGAGGACCGCAAGGACTTCATAGAGGAATGCGTGAAGCGCATGAACGAGAAGTATGGCGAAGGAACGGTGACAGCCGACCTGAAAGACCAATACTACAACATGAAGGAGAAGATAGACCCGAACATGCACGTCATCGACATCGTGCTGAAGGCCATGCAGGACTGCGGCGTACCACCGAAGGTTGAGCCCATACGTGGCGGCACAGACGGCGCACAGCTCTCGTTCAAGGGTCTGCCATGCCCCAACATCTTCGCAGGCGGAGTGAACTTCCACGGCCCGTATGAGTTTGTGAGCATACAGGTGATGGAGAAGGCCATGCAGGTGATTGTGAGAATCTGCGAGCTTACGGCTCACTTCAACGACTAAACAGAAGCGTAAATATAAAAGCAGTGCGGCGCATGTACAACCACAACGGCTGTTCATGCGCCGATGCGTTTGAAGCCATGGCGCGACACCGCAGAAAGGCCGTTACCACACAACAGACGACATACCCGACGCGAAACGACGCATTTAACTAAGACAAAACAAGGACCGGAAACGGCACAAAACAGCAAAACCGGAGAACAACTATGTCCGAAATACCAAATTTCATA